>Ga0325400_1006342_pt1 | contig 11240 bp, 8 predicted proteins | sample PopdelMetagenome_2_FD_205662 | JGI IMG/M metagenome (GOLD analysis project Ga0325400, IMG submission 205662) | Populus deltoides microbial communities from Bellville, Georgia, United States - Xylem-PdKOR-R1 | ecosystem: Host-associated > Plants > Phyllosphere > Stem > Wood/Secondary xylem...
AGATACGCGCTGTCATCGTCGATCCCCCGCCACTCGGCGCGCGGTGGCGCCGCGACCGGGGCGGCGGCGAGGCGGCGCTCCACCCGGTCGATCAGCGCGAGCTTCCACGCGCGCCGTTCGACCTGCCACACGCCCAGCCCGGCGAGGAGGGCGGTGCCGAGCACCGCCAGCGCCAGGAAGACGTGTCGCCGGGTCACATGCCGGCGCTCGACATCTCCGCCTTCATCGACGGCATCATGTTGAGGTTCATGTGATACATCACCCAGAGCGAGCCCGAGATCACGATCACGACGATGATCACGGTGAAGATCAGTGCCATCATCGTCCAGCCCGCCTCCGACTTGGTGTTCATGTGCAGGAAGTAGATCATGTGGACGACGATCTGCACCATCGCGAGCGCCATCACGATGCCCGCGGTGACCCGCGGGTCGGCGATGACGCCGCTCATCACCAGCCCGAAGGCAGGGGCGGTGAGCAGCACCGAGAGCAGGAAGCCGATCCAATAGCCCTTGCGCGAGCCGTGCGCGGCGCCGCCGTGCGGGTCGTCATGCCCGTGCCCGTGCGCGTGGTCGGCGGCATGGCCGTGATGCGTCTCGGCGCCCATCAGCGTAGCACTCCCAGCAGATAGACGAAGGTGAAGACGCCGATCCAGATGACGTCGAGGAAGTGCCAGAACAGCGAGAGGCACTGCAGCCGGCGCAGGTTGGCGTCGACCAGCCCGCGGCGCGACACCTGCACCATCAGCGTCCCCAGCCAGATCAGGCCGAAGGTGACGTGCAGCCCGTGCGTCCCCACCAGGGTGAAGAAGGACGAGAGGAACGCCGAGCGCTGCGGCCCCGCGCCCTCGTGGATCAGGTTGCTGAACTCGTAGAGCTCGATCGCGAGGAAGGCCGCGCCGAACAGTGCGGTGACCGCGAGCCAGCCGAGCACCGCGCCCTGCTTGCGCTCGTCCGCGCTGATCATCGCGAAGCCGTAGGTGATCGACGACAGCAGCAGCATCGTCGTGTTCACCGCCACCAGCGGCAGCTCGAACAGCTCGCGCGCGGTCGGCCCGCCCGCGTAGCTGCCGCCGTACACGCCATAAGCGGCGAACAGCATCGCGAAGATGAGGCAGTCGCTCATCAGGTAGAGCCAGAAGCCCAGCATCGTGCTGTGGCCCGGCGGGTGCTCATGCTCGTCCAGGTCGTAGAAGACCGGGTTCTCCGCGCCGGGCGGGGTCTGCGTCATCGTGCTCATCGGTCTCAGATCCCCGCGCTCTGGAGCGCGCGGGTGCGCACGTCCTCGTTCTTCACGACATCCTCCGCGGGGATGTGGAAGTCGCGGTCATAGTTGAAGGTATGGCCGATCGCGACGGCGAGCAGCGCGACGAAGGCGAGCGCGGCGAGCCACCAGATGTACCAGATCATGGCGACGCCGAAGACCGTCGACAGCCCCGCCAGGATGATCCCCGCGCCCGTGTTTTTGGGCATGTGGATCGCGCGGAAGCCCTCGGTCGGCCGCTCGGCCTTGCGCTGCTTCATGTCGTGCCACGCGTCGAGGTCGTGGATCACCGGCGAAAAGGCGAAGTTATAGGCCGGCGGCGGCGAGGAGGTGGCCCATTCCAGCGTGCGGCCGTTCCACGGATCGCCGGTGAAGTCGCGCAGCTTCTCGCGGTCGCGGATGCTCACGTAGAACTGCATCAGCATCGCACCGATCCCGGCGGCGATGATCAGCGCGCCAATCGCCGCGATCACGAACCAGATCTGCAGGCTGGGGTCGTCGAAGGCGCGCAGGCGACGCGTCACGCCCATCAGGCCCAGCACGTACAGCGGCGTGAACGCGACCCAGAAGCCCACCACCCAGCACCAGAAGCTGATCGTCCCCCAGAACTTGTCCAGCTTGAAGCCGAAGGCCTTGGGCCACCAGTAGTTCACGCCCGCGAACATGCCGAACAGCACGCCACCGATAATCACGTTGTGGAAGTGCGCCACCAGGAAGAGCGAGTTGTGGAACTGGAAGTCGGCCGGGGGAACCGCCAGCATCACGCCGGTCATACCGCCGACCACGAAGGTCAGCATGAAGGCGACCGCCCACATCATCGGCAGCTCGAACCGGATGCGCCCGCGATACATCGTGAACATCCAGTTGAAGATCTTCGCTCCCGTCGGGATCGAGATGATCATCGTCGTGATGCCGAAGAAGCTGTTGACGCTCGCGCCCGAGCCCATCGTGAAGAAATGGTGCAGCCACACCAGGTACGACAGGATGCAAATGACGATCAGCGCGTAGACCATCGACGTATAGCCGAACAGCCGCTTGCCCGAGAAGGTGGAGACCACCTCCGAGAAGACACCGAACGCGGGGAGGATGAGAATGTACACCTCCGGGTGGCCCCAGATCCAGATCATGTTGGTGTACATCATGGGGTTGCCCCCACCGGTGTTGGTGAAGAAGTTGGTGCCGACGTAGCGGTCGAGGCTCAGCATCGCCAGCACCGCGGTCAGCACCGGGAAGGCCGCGACGATCAGCACGTTGGTGACCAGCGCCGACCAGGTGAAGATCGGCATCTGCATTAGGCCCATGCCCGGCGCGCGCATCTTGATGATGGTGGCGAGCAGGTTGACGCCCGAGAGCAAGGTGCCGACGCCCGCGATCTGCAATGCCCAGACGTAGTAATCGACTCCGACATCGGGCGAATAGTCGATCCCCGACAACGGCGCCATCGCCAGCCAGCCGGTGCGCGCGAACTCGCCGACGAAGAGGCTCATCATGACGATGACCGCGCCGCTGACCGTCATCCAGAAGCTGAAATTGTTCAGGAAGGGGAAGCTGACGTCGCGCGCGCCGATCTGCAACGGCACGACGTAGTTCATCAGCCCGGTGACGAACGGCATCGCCACGAAGAAGATCATGATCACGCCGTGCGCGGTGAACACCTGGTCATAATGGTGCGCCGGCAGGAAGCCCTCGTTGCCGCCGAAGGCGATCGCCTGCTGCGCGCGCATCATCAGCGCGTCGGCGAAGCCGCGCAGGAACATGACCAGCGCCAGCACGATGTACATGATGCCGATCTTCTTGTGATCGACGCTGGTGAACCACTCTTTCCAGAGATAGCCCCAGAGCCGGAAATAGGTCAGCGCACCCAGCAGCGCGGCGCCGCCAAGCGCCACCATCGCGAAGGTGCCGATCAGGATCGGCTCGTGGATCGGGAAGCTCTCGATCGAGAGCCGTCCGAAGATCGTCTTGATGAGATCGTCCGACATAGGTCCTCAGGCCTCCTTCGAGGCACGGGCGCGCAGCGGCGCCGGAAGGTGAAGCTCGGTCATGTTGCGGTTGCTGCCGGCGCCGGGATCGTTCTGGCCCGGTGCCTGGCCGTGCGGCGCGCTAAGGTGCGGCGACTCGCCCTTCTCGGACGGGTCGCGGGTCAGCGCGCCCTTGGCCTCGCCGTCACGCGGCGCGCGGTCGTTCACCGCCGGTCCCGCATGCGACATGCCCTGCATGCAGTCGGTGCCCGGCTTGACGCAGATCGCGACGACGCGGCGGAACAGCGTGGGGTCGACGCTGCCGAAGCCGAGCGGCGGGACCTTCTCGGTCGGCTGCTCCAGCCTCAGATAGGAAGCCGTGTCGAGGCGCCAGCGGTTCCGCTTCACGCCCGCGGCCCATTGCTCGAACCGCGCGGGCGCGACCGAGTGGGTCCAGAAGGTCATGTGCGAGAAGCCGGCCCCCGAGTAGTTCCCCGAGCGACCGGCGAACTTGCCGGTACGGTTGAGCACGCCGTGCAGCACCGTCTCCATGCCCGGCATGGTATAGACCATCCCCGCCATCGCCGGCACCCAGAGAGCGTTCATCACGCTGGACGAGGTCATCGTGAACTTGACCGGCCGGTTGACCGGAACGACCAGCTCGTTGACCGTGGCGATGCCCTGCTCGGGGTAGATGAACAGCCATTTCCAGTCGAGCGAGACCACCTGCACCTCGAGCGGACGATCGGTCGCGGCGACGGGCTTGCCCGGCGCGGTGCGCGCGAGCGGACGATAAGGGTCGAGCGTGTGCGTCGCCACCCAGGTCAGCGCGCCGAGCGCGATGATGATCAGCAGCGGCGCCGACCAGATCACCAGCTCGAGGCCGGTCGAATGGTCCCAGTCGGGCTCGTAGGTCGCCTCGGTGTTGGTCTCGCGATAGCGCCACGCGAACACCACCGTCAGCGCCATCACCGGCACGATGATCAGCAGCATCAGCACGACCGACCAGATGATCAGGTTCGACTGCTGCACGGCGACGTCGCCGGCGGGGTTCATCACCACGGTGTCGCAGCCGCCGAGCATGGCCAGCGCGCCGAGCGCGAGCAGGCGCGGCGCGAGCGACACCACGCGGCGCGAGGGCGAGGGAGAGGGCAGGGGGATCATGGTCGCGCAGCTAGGCTTTGCTGCGGCGCAGCGGAATAGGACATTTTGTCCCATCCCGGCGTTGTGGCACTTAGGCTAAGGAGCCGCGAGATACGTCCGATCGGGAACATAGAATGGCCACCGCACACTCCGCGCCGCTCGAGCGCGGCGCCCGCAACGTCAACACGCGGGACGACCATCAGGTCCGTCCCGGTGAGATCGCGATCGGCGTGATCATTGGACGAACCTCGGAATTCTTTGACTTCTTCGTCTACGCCATCGCGTCGGTGCTGGTCTTCCCGACGGTGGTGTTCCCGTACATGGAGCGGATCACCGCCACGTTGTGGTCGTTCGCGCTGTTCCCGCTGGCGTTTATCGCGCGCCCGATCGGCACGCAGATCTTCATGTGGGTCGACCGTCGGCATGGCCGCGGCACCAAGCTGACGATGGCGCTGTTCCTGCTCGGCACGTCGACCGTGCTGGTCGCCTTCCTGCCCGGCTATGCCGAGATCGGTGGCTGGTCGGCGATTCTGCTCGCGCTGTTCCGTATTGGTCAGGGTATCGCGCTGGGCGGCGCATGGGATGGGTTGGCCTCGCTGCTCGCGCTCAACGCGCCGGAGAAGCAGCGCGGCTGGTGGGCGATGGTGCCCCAGCTCGGCGCGCCGCTCGGCCTGGTGGTGGCGAGTGCGCTGTTCGCCTTCTTCGTGTCGACGCTGCCGGCCGCCGACTTCATTTCCTGGGGCTGGCGCTATCCCTTCTTCGTGGCGTTCGCGCTCAACGTGGTGGCGCTGTTCGCGCGGCTGCGCATCGTCGTCACGCCCGAATATACCGAGCTGTTCAAGAGCCGTGAGCTCACCCCGTCGCCGGTCGGCGCCACGGTGAAGGCGCAGTGGCGCAACATCATCATCGGCGCGTTCGCGCCGCTGGCCAGTTTCGCGCTGTTCCACATGGTGACGGTCTTTCCGCTCTCCTGGGTGAATCTGTTCACCCGCGAGAGCATCGCCAGCTTCCTGCTGATCGAGACGATCGGCGGCGTGGTCGGTCTCGGCGCGATCGTGCTGTCCGGATTGCTCGCCGACCGGATCGGCCGACGCAGCGTGCTCGGCTACACTGCCGCGGGGATCGCGGCCTATAGCGGCTTCGCGCCGACGCTGCTGAACGGCGGGCGCGCGGGCGAGGTGCTGTTCATGGTCATGGGCTTCCTGCTGCTCGGCCTGTCGTTCGGCCAGTCATCGGGCGCGGTGACGAGCAACTTCCCGAAGCGCGCGCGCTACACCGGCGCGGCGCTGACCTCCGACCTCGCCTGGCTGTTCGGCGCCGGCTTCGCGCCGCTCGCCGCGCTGGCGCTGACCCAGGCGTTCGGGCTGGTTGCGGCGGGGGCGTATCTGCTCTCGGGCGCGCTCGGCACGCTCGCGGCGCTGGGGCTCAACGTGGAACTGGCGCGCCGGCTCGACTGAGCCGCGCCGCGGCCTCGGCGAGCGTCGCGACGATCGCGCGCGGCACCGCTGGGCTGGTGCAGACATAGGTGGGTGAGGGGTGCGGCATCGTCAGCACACCGACGTGAGGCTGTTCGCGCTCGACCAGCGTGGCGGCCCCACGCGCGACCCGGCCGGCGAGTACCACCACCTCCAGCCGCGGCAGCAGGTGGAGCAGAGGCGGGAGAAGCGCGAGGCCCTCGGCAATTTCGCCGCGGTGAAGGGGCCGGTTGCGTTCGCCCTGGGCGTGGACGTTCCACGGCACCGCGTTCCACAGCAGCGTGTCGCGCCGCTCGATCCCCGCCTCGGCGAGGAAGCGCTTGAGGTTGCGCGACGTGCCCGTGGCGTGGTCGCGCGAGACGATCGCCGGCCCATGCGCGCCGGGGGTCTCGAGGAGGAGGAGCAACCGCGCGGCGGCGCCGCCGTCGTTCGGATCGAAGCCGGGCACGTCGCGGCCGCCGGTGGCGAGCTGCGATCGCCAGTGTTCGAGTGGGGTGTGGGCCGCGGGGTCAGAGGACATGACGTGCTTATCTACCGGCCGGCTATGAGCGTCCATCGATGAGCCGGCACAAGCTCAAGCGCCCGACCGTCCGAGAGTGCCTTACGCTGCATAGGGGGCCGCAACGCAGATCCTCCCCGGCACGGGGAGGGGGACCGCGCCCGTAGGGCGTGGTGGAGGGGGATACCCACCCAGCGCAGCGCATGTGGAAGTCCCCCTTCACCAGCCTGCGGCTGGTCCTCCTCCCCCGAGCGGGGAGGAATGCTGCCAACCGCCCCTCACGCCCCGCGCTCAGGCCGCGGCGCGCTCACCCGCGTCATCATTGGCCGCCGGCACGGTGAGCCCGCCGTCCGCCGCCAGCTGGGCGAAGGCGCCGCCGCGCGCGAGCAGCTCGTCGAAGCCGCCCTGCTCGACGATCCGGCCCTGGTCGAGCACCACGATCCGGTCCGCCGCGCGCACGGTGGACAGGCGGTGCGCGATCACGAAGGTGGTACGGCCCTGGCGCAGCCGCTCCAGGCTCTCCTGCAAGCGCGCCTCGGTGGCAACGTCGAGCGCGCTGGTCGCCTCATCGAGCAGCAGGATCGGCGCGTTCTTCAGCAGCGCGCGCGCGATCGCGATGCGCTGACGCTCGCCGCCCGACAGGCCCGCGCCGCGATCACCGACCGGGGTGGCGAAGCCCTGCGGCTTGCGCATGATGAAGTCGTACGCGCCGGCGATCCGCGCCGCGTCCTCGATCTGCTCCATCGTCGCGTCGGGGTTGCCCATCGCGATATTCTCCGCGATCGAGCGGTTGAACAGCCCGGCCTCCTGGAACACCACGCCCGTCGCGGCGCGCAGCGAGGCGAGCGTGACGTCGCGGATGTCCTGCCCGTCGACCAGGATGCGCCCGCTCTCCGGATCATAGGCACGCTGGAACAGGCCCAGCGCGGTCGACTTGCCCGATCCGGTCGGGCCGACGATCGCGACCGTCTGGCCGGGCTCGACCTCGAAGCTGAGGTCGTGCACCGCGCCCGAGCCAGTGGGATAGCGGAACGAGACCTTCTCGAAGGTGACCCGACCCTCGCTCACCGCGAGCGGTCGCGCGTCGGCGGTCTCGCCGATATGGCTCTGCTGATCGAGCACGTCGAAGAACTGCACCAGCGCTGGGAGGCGCTGCGCCTTGTCGACGATGAAGCTGGTGATCGTCTCCAGCCGCGCGATCAGCAGAGTCGCGAAGCCGACGAAGGAGACGACGTCCCCGATCGTGGCGAGTCCGCGCGACACCAGCGCCGCGCCGAAGCCGAAGATCGAGACGATCGCGATCGACGACGCGCCGCGCGTCAGCACCGCCGAGACCGCCCACCAGTTGAGCACCGGATATTGCGCGTGCAGCAGGTCGTGGAGCGAGCGGCGCACGTTGCCCAGCTCGCCGGGCACCGCGAGGAAGCTCTGCAGGACGGTGACGTTGCCGAAGAGGTCACCAAGATTACCCGATATGTCGGTGAACCGGTCCTCCACCTGCGCCTGGCCGGTCGAGGTATGGCGCATCACCACGAGGTTGACCGCCGAATAGACGACCATCAGCGCGAGCAGCACCAGCGCGAGCCGCCAGTTGGTGGCGAGCGCGATCGGCAGCAGCACCGCGACGATCGCCAGATTGGTGATCTGGTCGCGCAGCAGCGGCAGCCACAGGTTGAACAGCGCGTCGCAGCCCGAGATCATGATCCGCATCAGCCGGCCCGAGCGCGCCTGGGTATGGAATGACGGCGGCAGCGCGAGCAGATGCTCGACGTAGGAGGACATGGCGGCAAGGCGGCGCCGGTGCGCCATGCGGTCGGCGAGCAGCGAGATGACGACGCTGGCGAGGAACACCGCGACGCTGATCCCGCACCACATCGCGACGTAGCGCATCGGCCCGGCGCCCGACGTGAGGCCGTTGACCGCCTTGCCGAACAGCAGCGGCTCGCTGACCTGAAGCAGCGCGACGAGCAGGCCGGCGCCGATCAACGACCCGGCCTTGACCTTCTCGGGACGCAGCAGCGCGAGCGCGCGGAGGATATACAGGTGCGAGCGCTTCGGCTCGGCGGGCGGAAGTGGGGCGGACATGGGCTGGGCCATGATCGGTCTCGTCGCTGGAGCTGGAAAGGCGTCCCGCCGTCGCCGCTTGCTGATCGTTCGGAACGAGGTCGCTCTACGTTTGCGATGGTTAATTCAACGTGATCAAGCGCCAGAATGAGTTATAACGTCGATGAGGCGAGTTGTTCACGCGGAACCTTGTTGCCGCACGCCGTCCGCTCACGTCGTCATCCCCGCGCAGGCGGGGATCCAGACGCGCGGACGACAGTGAGCCGCGGAGACAGCTCGACATGCGCGACTAGGAAGCGGAACAACAACGCTTAGCGTGAAGCGACGACCGGCCCGCCCCCCGACGAAGGACAACGCGTCTGGATTGCCGCCTTCGCGGGAATGACGGAAGAGAGGAAAACGCGGGGAGGCGTGGCGCGAGCGCGCCGGCCCATCGCCCCCCTCAATGCTCGCGGAACGAGGCCCAGAAGCCGCCCACCAGCGGCTCCACCGCATAGTCGAGCGCGGTGCGCTTGCGCAGCGGGATCAGCACCTGCGCGGGCATGCCGGCGCGCAGCTGAAAGTCCTTGCCGCGAAAGCTCGACAGCAGCCGCAGCTGCGACGGCGGCACCACCACCTCGCCGGTGAAATAGCTGCGCCCGGTCTTCTCGTCGGTGAAGCTGTCGGCCGACAGGCGGGTCAGCTCGCCGGTCAGCTCGGGCAGGTCACGCTCGTGCAGGCTGGGGAACTTCACGAGCGTCTCCTGGCCGACGGTGAGGTCGTCGGCGTCGTCGGGCGAGATATGCGCCTGGATGCGCAGCGGCGTGCGCTCGGGCACCACGTCCATCAGCTTCTGGCCCGGCGCGATCACACCGCCGGGAGTGAACACCGTCAGCCCCACCACCGCGCCGGTCGCGGGTGAGCGGATCTCGGTACGCGCCAGCTGGTCGCGCGCCGCGCTCAGCTTGGGCATCACGTCGCCCAGCTTGGTCTCGACGTCGCGCAGGTCGGCGGCGGTGCGCTCGCTGAAGGTGCGCTCGGCCTCGAGCCGTTCGATCTGGCTCTCGCGGGCGGCCTCGCGCGTCTGTGCGACGCTGGCGGCATATTGACCGCGCTGGCCCTGCAGCTCGGCGCGCATCCGCTCCAGCTCGCGCAGGCGGGTCTGCGAGACGAAGCCCTTGGCGGCCACTGGCCGCAGCGCGTCGAGCTGCGCGTCGAGCAGCCGCAGCTGCTCCTGCGCCGAGACGACCTGCTCGCCATAGCCGCGGCCCTGCTCGCGCGACTGCGCGCCGCGCTGGCCGAGCGCGTCGCGTTGCGCAGCGAGAGTCGCGGTGCGCGCGCGCAGCTCGGTCTGCTGGAGCCGCATCGCCAGCGCGATCTCGGGTTTGTCCTCCTCGGGCATCGACGCGAACTCGACCGGCGTCGCGATCTGCCCCTGGCCGAGCTGCTCGGCCTGGAGCCGCGCGCGCTGCGCCAGCAATCGGATCGCCTGCGAGGCGAGCGCGCGCTCGGTGGCGCGCACCTCCGGCGAGGCGAGCCGGATCAGCAGCTGGCCGCGCCGGACGCGCTCGCCCTCGCGGACGAGGATGGCCTGCACGACACCGCCGTCGCGGTGCTGTACGGTCTGTCGCTGGCCTGAGACCTGAAGCACGCCCTCGGCATAAGCCGCGGCGTCGAGCCGCGCGAAGGCGGCCCAGCCCAGGAACAGCACGAAGAACAGCACCGCGATCACGACCCCGGTGCGGATGTCGCGGCGCGGGTCGGCGGGCAGGTGGACGGTGTCGGTGATCGGCAGGCTGGCCATGTCAGGCGCTCGCGGCGGGAGTGGGGATATCGGCGGCAGGGGCCGGGGCAGGGGCGGCCCCGCCGGCTGGAACGGTGCGCAGCTTGGGCGGTGCGATGCGCTGGAGCACCTCGTCGCGCGGTCCGAAGAGCTCGACCCGGCCGCCGCGCATCAGCAGCAGCTTGTCGACCACGGGCAGGATGCCGAGCTTGTGGCTGACCACCAGGATGGTGTGGCCGGCGCGCTTGTAGTGATCGATGGCGGCGAGCAGCGCGGCGTCGCCCTCGGAGTCGAGGTGGGCGTTGGGTTCGTCGAGCACCAGCAACGCCGGGTCGCCGTACATCGCACGTGCCAGCGCGACTCGCTGCGACTGGCCGGCGGAGAGGCCGCGCCCGCCGGGCTTGAGCTGATGATCGAAGCCGTTCGGCAGCCGCTGCACCAGCTCGCGCGCGCGGGCGCGCTCGGTCGCGGCGATCGCGGCGGCGTCGAGCGCGGCGCTGTCCTCGCCCAGCTCGCCGCGGAAACGTGCGATATTCTCCTTGATCGTGCCCGCGAAGAGCGTTGGCTCCTGCGGCAGGTAGCCGACGTGTGCGGCGAGTCGCTCGGGGTCCCAGTCGCCGAGATCGGCACCGTCGATCCGGACGCGGCCGCGGTCGGGGCGGACCGCGCCGGCGATGATGCGGGCGAGCGTCGACTTGCCCGCGCCGCTCGGCCCGATCATCGCCACCACCTCGCCCGGCGCGATCTGCAGTGTGACGTCGGAGACGATCGTGCCGTCGCGCGTGTCGTTGAGCAGCGTCACGCCCTCCAGCGCGATCGCGCCGCGCGGGGCGGGGAGCTGGGTCGCGGGGACGGCATGCTGGGTCTCGATCAGCAGCTTGTCGAGCCGCCGGTAGCTGCCGAACGCCTGGGCGATCCCCTTCCACCCGCCGATCAGCTGCTCGATCGGCGCGAGCGCGCGCGCGATCAGGAAGGAGGAGGCGAAGATCGCGCCCGCCGAGATCTGGTTGTCGATCGCCAACAGCGCGCCCAGCCCGAGCGCCAGGCTCTGCAAGGCGAGCCGCACGAACTTGGTC
>Ga0325400_1006344_pt1 | contig 11238 bp, 8 predicted proteins | sample PopdelMetagenome_2_FD_205662 | JGI IMG/M metagenome (GOLD analysis project Ga0325400, IMG submission 205662) | Populus deltoides microbial communities from Bellville, Georgia, United States - Xylem-PdKOR-R1 | ecosystem: Host-associated > Plants > Phyllosphere > Stem > Wood/Secondary xylem...
CCGGCTGGTGTGAAAGCCGTAGGGTACTTGTTGGAAACGTCTGCGTTGGTCATTCCGCCGAACGGCACTACGTTCGACACGTAGTTCATCACGATGGTGGAGACGATCATGAAAACAACGCCGAATTGTCTTAGTTTATCACTCTTCATAACGGAAATGAGCTAGTCAGTAGAATATACCAACTAGCTCACTGCGCAATTGTTTGCTTATGACTCAGCGTGTTATAGAGCGACTAGAAGCTCAGAATCTTGAACTCGGTCCGGCGGTTACGCTGGTGTTCTTCCTCGTTCTGGGCGTTCTTCACAATCAGTTGCCGTTCGCCATACCCCTTGGCCGTCAGGCGGCCGGAATCAATGCCTTTGGAGGTGATGTAGTTTACCGCCGATTCGGCCCGCTGCTGCGACAGGCGATCGTTAAATGCATCCGAGGCCCGCGTATCGGTGTGGGAGCTCAACTCGATCTTCAGCGTTGGATTATCCTTTAGAATGGTCACCAGCTTGTCCAGCTCTTCGGCGGCATCCGGGCGAATGTTGAACTTGTTGAAATCGTAGTAGATATTCTCCAGAACGAAAGTCTTGTTCAGAACCACTTTATCCAGCAGAACGGGAACTTCGAACGTCGTGTCGGTTTCCGCTTTTTTCAGGAAAATCGGCGGAATGCTCCGACCCTGCATCGTGAACGTTTCCCGCTTGGTCAGGTAGCCCGGCCGCTCAACCAGCACCGTGTAGTCTTTACCTTCCTGCAACGGGTATTTACCGAACGTGCCCGGCGCGCCCGTTAAGGATTCGCCAATCGGCGTATTGTTACCATCGTCGATGACCCGAACCCGGGCCGAGTCGAGCATAACGGTCGGCGCTGAAATGTCCGCAACCGTACCAGCCAGGAAGTAGCGAACGCGTTTCGGCGCATTGCCCGGCGTGTTTTCGGCAATGACCGGTGGGGTTGTGGTCGGCGTCGAATTGTCGAAGAAATAAATATCGTCGTCGCCTTTGCCGCCTTCGCGGTTGGACGCAAAAAAGCCTTTGTCGTTGTCGATGAACGTAATACCGAAGTCGTCCGAAGGCGAGTTGATGGGCACACCCAGGTTTTCGACGGCAATAACCCCCTGCGAGCGCGTGGCAACAAACACGTCCAGCTTACCCAGACCGGGGTGGCCGTCCGACGCAAAATAAAGCTTGCCATCCGGCGCTACATAAGGGAACATTTCATCGCCCGGCGTATTGATGTCGCGGCCCATGTTGACGGGGCGGCTAAATCGGCCCGAGGCATCCATGTTGGTGCGGTAAAGGTCAATACCGCCAACGCTGCCGGCGCGGTTGGACGCAAAGTAAAGCGTTTTGCCATCGGCCGAGAAAGCCGGGCTACCGTCCCAGGCGGTGGAGTCGCTGATGGGCAGGCGGTAAGGCTCCGACCAACCACCTTCGCCCAGGCGGCTGGCGTACAGGTCGACATCCAGGCCCCCTTTGCGTTTCCCGTTGTTACCCCGCGCAAAAACCATCATTTTACCGTCTTTCGAGAAAGCGGGTGTTCCTTCGTTAGCATCGTCTTTGAAGATGGCTTTGCTGAATACTTCCGGATTGTTGCCTGTCTCGTCGGGTTTCTGGCCGAGCTTGATTTTGTAAATGCCCGACATGGGCAGGCCATTGTTCTTGTAAACTTTTTCTTTCCGGGAACTGGTGAAAATCAGTTCCTCACCCCGGACAACCGGAGCATATTCCGAACCCGGCGAGTTCAGATTTCCAATGTTCTTGGGCTGGTAAGCTACTTTTTTCTGGCTGATAGCGTCGATGGCCCGTAGCGTTTCTACTTCACGCCGGGCTTTGTCGAGGTTGGTTTTACTGGCTGGTTTAGAAAGCACGTACTGGTTTAGCTGTTCCAGCGCTTCGGCGTAGCGACCCGAAGCCTTCAGGGCATATGCGTAGTTCAGGCGGGCGCTGGGTTCTTTGGTACCGGCTTCAATCGCTTTCTGGTAGTACGGAGCCGCCTGCGGGAAGCGGTTCGACTGGCGATAAGACTCGGCCATGAGGTAGTTCAGGCGCGCCCCATCGGTGGTGCCTTTGCCGTTGGCCGCTTTTTGAAAATTGGCAATGGCCAGATTGTATTCGCCCTGCTCGTATTGCCGAACGCCTTTTTTAAAGGACTGCATGGCGGAGTTGCAACCCGTTAACCCAACCGTTAGCCCCACAACAGCCAGCAGAAGGGAATAAGAAGTACAGATTTTCATATAAATCACGAAATCGAAAGCGTGTGATGCCCGCCAAGATAAGGATTTATTGGCAGCTCTACCTTTTAACGAATATAAGTTGATTTTATTGGCGAATGTTTCGTTTGAAAACGTCCTGAAAAGCGGGCCGGTCAACCCCTTTTTTCGACCACTCCGTTTACTAACCAATCCGTCATTAAGGCTGTATTTCGCTAGAAGACAAAATGGTTATCTTCGGAAAGCGTATCTTTGCCCAGACTTATGAGTGCATTCAAGAAATTAGCGAGCGACACGGCCTTGTACGGCGTTAGTACCATTCTGGGACGGATGCTGAACTGGGCGCTGGTTTTCCTGCATACGCGGGTGTTTGACCGGCCCGAGGAGCTGTCGTCCAACGTGGAGTTGTTTACCTACATCGGGGTTCTGTTAATTATCTACACGCTGGGTCTGGAAACGGCTTTCTTTCGGTACGCCACCCGAAATCCCGACGAACGACAGGCTTACTTCAATCGTTCGCTCAGCATTATTCTGGTGGTCAGCGGCTTTTTTACGGCCATTGCCCTCTTGTTTTCGGCCGACATTGCCCGCCTGATCAACTACCCGGGTCAGGAGCAGTTTATTCGCTGGGCGGCCCTGATTCTGGCCACCGACGCCATTACGGCCATTCCGTTCGCCCGGCTGCGGGTAGAGAACAAAGCCCGCCAGTTTGTTACGGCAAAAATTGCCAACATTCTCATTAACATTGGGTTGAACCTGTTCTTTCTGCTGTTCTGCCGGGATGTATACAATGGCAAATACCTGACGGTGCTGCAGCCGTTCGTGGATGCGATCTACAACCCGGCCATCGGACCTGGCTATATTTTTCTGGCGAACCTGATTGCCAATTTTTGTTACTTTCTGCTGATCCGCAACGCCTTTGCCGGGTTCCGCTTTCAGTGGGAAAACCCGAAGGTGCAGGCACTGCTGCTGTACGCCTTTCCGCTGATGCTGTCCGGGCTGGTGAGCGTAATCAACCAGACCACCGACCGGATGTTCCTGAAATACTGGCTGCCGGAGGGATTCTACCCCGGTCTGACCGCCAAGGATGCGCTGGGTATTTACGGGAACTGCTATAAGCTGTCCGTCTTTATGGCGCTGGCTATCAACGCCTTCAAGTTTGCCGCTGATCCGTTTTTCTTTTCCCGGGCGGAGGATAAAAACGCCCCCGATCTGCTGGCCAACGTAACCAAGTGGTTTATCATTGTCTGTGTGCTGATCTGGGTAGGTGTGAGCTTGAACCTGGACACCATTGGACTGCTCATTGGCAAGAACTACCGTTCGGGCTTACCCGTAGTACCGATTCTAATGCTGGCGAACCTGCTGCTCGGTGTGTTGTATAATATCTCATTCTGGTTTAAACTGGCCGACAAAACAGTGTACGGAACGGTGATTAGTGCCGTTGGCGCTGCCGTGACGATTGGTTTAAACATCGCCCTGATTCCTGTTCTGGGTTATATGGGTTGCGCCGTTGCTTTTCTGGTGTCCAGCCTCATCATGGTTGGACTGTGCTACTACCTGGGCGAAAAGTATTATCCCGTGCCGTACGATGTGCAATCGGCGCTGGGTTACATTGTGAGTGGGGGGCTGCTGATTTTTCTGGTTGCGCGGATTCCTATTTCCAACATCTGGATTGCTTCGCTGTACCACATGGTCCTGTTTATCCTTTACATCGGCGTTGTTGTGCTGGCCGAGTGGCGCACGTTTGGGCCGGTGCTGGCGAAATGGCGGACCAGAGGTACGAAAGGCCCCATAAACCAGGAAGTAAGAACTAATCCGTGAGCCTGGTCGCCGGAGCCCGTCAGCGATGGCTCTGCTCCCGGAGCAGCTTGTTGGCGTAGATAAAGTCATTCAGTTCGGACACATTCGACTGGGTCAGCGTATCGCTGTTGCCTTCCCACAACTTCTTGCCCTGGTAGAGAAACATGATTTTCTCGCCAATTTCCATCATCGAGTTCATGTCGTGCGTAATCACGATGGTGGTTACTTTAAACTCGTCGGTAAGCTCCCGGATCAACTCGTCAATTTTGATGGAAGTGAGCGGATCCAGTCCGGAGTTGGGTTCATCGCAGAACAGGTATTTCGGATTCATAACGATGGCGCGGGCAATGCCAACGCGTTTTTTCATCCCACCGCTGATCTCCGACGGCATCCGGTCGCCCGCTTTTTCGAGACCCACCCGTTGCAGACAGAACTCAGCTCGCTCGTTCTTTTCGGCAGTCGACATATCGGTCAGCATATCCAGCGGAAAACGAACGTTTTCAATAACTGTTTTAGAGTCAAACAGCGCCCCGCCCTGAAACAGCACGCCCATCTCGCGCCGAATGCTTTTCTGCGTTTCTTCGTCGCCCGTCAGGAAGTTGCGCCCGTTGTAAAGCACTTCGCCCTCCTCCGGCGTTACGAGGCCAATCATGCATTTGAGCAGGACGCTTTTACCCGTACCACTGCCCCCAATGATGAGGCTGGTTTCACCCGGCTTGAACTGACCCGAAATACCGGCCAGGACCGTCCGGTCGCCGAAGGATTTGACTATGTTCTTAATTTCAATCATCGTTTAAAAAAGGCTGAATGGCAGTGGGTTGCTCCGTGAATTGAACCACAATCTATTGCAACAGCAGCTGCGCTAAGATAAAGTCGGCGGCCAGCACGGCGATACAACTGTTGGTAACGGCCGCCGTCGAAGCTTGCCCTACTTCAAGCGCCCCGCCCGAGGTGTAAAAGCCTTTGAACGAAGAGATCGTCGAAATCAGGAAAGCGAAAACCACCGCTTTGATGAGGGCGAACGAGATATTGAAGGGCTGAAAATTGGATTGCAGACCCGTCACGAAATCCTGTGAGCTAACAATGCCCGTGGCCATACCGGCGACATAACCTCCGCAAATGGACAGAAAGGCGGACAGAATCACCAGCAGCGGCACCATAATGATCGCGGCAACCACTTTGGGCAGTACCAGATAAGAGGCCGAATTGATCCCCATGACTTCGAGGGCGTCGATTTGTTCTGTAATGCGCATGGTACCCAGACCACTGGCAATGCTGGAGCCGACTTTTCCCGAAAGCACAATGCTGGTGATGGTAGGCGCAAATTCGAGCAGTGTCGTGTCGCGGACAATCTGGGAAATAATCGTGGTAGGAATCAGCGGACTAACGAGCTGGTAAGCCGTCTGCACGCAGCTCACCCCCCCAATAAACGTAGAAACAATGGCGACGATAAAGACCGAGTTGATTCCGATTTGCATGCATTCGTCGATGACCAGCCCGACGTATACACTGAATTTTTCACGGTTATGAAACAATGACCTAAGGAAGATAAGATAACGTCCGAGGTGAGACATGGGCAATAAGAAACGGCAAGTAGGCCCAACGGCGGGCTGATAGCTTCAAAACTACAATAAAGATACAATGGTTTGTGCGTATCTTGCCGGACCATATAAAAAAGAGTCTTCCCCTGGTCAGGGGTCAGTCTGCCGCCGAGGGCTTTTCGGAGCGGCCCGCGATTTCTGATCTGTTCACCTATGAATCCATTACTTGTCGTGACCGGCGGAACCAAAGGCATTGGTCGGGCCGTGGTTGAGCGTTTTGTTGAGGGTGGTTTCGACGCCGTGGTCTGCGCCCGGAACGAAGCCGAACTGGGCCAGCTTAAGCAGGAAATTGAGTCTTCCATTGCCGATGTGCTGGCGGGCTTCGATGATGCCGACGTACCCCGGATTTTTACGCTGGCGGCCGACTTGTCCCGGCGCGAAGCGGTCAATGAACTGATCGACTATACCCGGTCGCTGGGTCGCCCGGTTGACGTGCTGGTCAACAACGCGGGTGTTTTCATGCCCGGCCAGATCCATAACGAACCCGAAGGAACGCTGGAGGCTACGCTGGCGCTGAACGTGGCGAGCGTTTACCACCTGACGCGCGGACTCATCGGCGGGATGATGGAACGGCGGCAGGGTCACATTTTTATGATGGGTTCAACGGCCAGCATCACGGCTTATCCCAACGGCGGCTCGTACTGCATCTCCAAATTTGCGCTCCTGGGAATGGCGAAGGTGCTGCGGGAAGAAATGAAGCCCCATTCGGTCAAGGTAACCTCTATTCTGCCCGGCGCGACGCTGACCAACAGCTGGGCCGGTACGGATTTGCCCGCCGACCGGTTCATGAAAGCCAGCGACGTAGCCGAGGCTATCTGGTCGGCGTATAACCTGTCCGCCAGCGCCGTTGTCGAGGAAATTCTGGTACGTCCGCAACTGGGCGACATTTAAATCCGCGGTCAGGAAAGGGCGTTGATAGACATTAAATTGTATTTTTTTTGGCTGTCCCGTACTAATCTACTGCAAACTGACAGCTAGCTTCGTATCTTGCACCCTCATCTGCACTTTCCCGCATGGGACGATGGCCCTGACCAATACAGTGAGGTAAATCTTTTTTAATTGGTAACTTTTTACTTACAAAATTCTACTCCTTGAATGGAATCTGTTCAGTATCTGGGTATTGACGTCGGAGGGACTAACGTCAAGATGGGTATTGTCGACGCACAAACTGGCAAAATTTCTAATTTCTACAGCCACGACACCGCCAACTGGCGCACGTCAGGGCATTTTGTCGAGCGGTTTGCGGACGCCATTGCACTACAACTTTATGCCCATAAAGAAGTCAAAAAAGTCGGAATCGGTTTGCCGGGCATGATCAACCGCGAACGGACCGTTCCGCTCGAAATCACGGCTATTCCTGAATTGGACGGAGTACCGATGGTTGAGACGTTGAACAAACGCTTCCCGGACGTTCAGTTTTACCTCGAAAACGACGCCAATGCGGCTGCGTTGGGTGAGTTTTATTTTGCCGACGAAAAAATCGACGAGAACTATATTTTCATTACGCTCGGTACGGGTGTTGGCGGAGCCGCTATTATCAACCGCAAGGTGTTTGTCGGGGGCGATGGCAACGCGATGGAACCAGGGCATATTCCTTCCCGCAACGGGCGTGTTCTGGAGCGCAACATCGGCAAGAAGGAGCTGCTGGATTTAGCCAACGAACGGCGCCAGGCTTACCAGGGCAACACCGTTCTGGCCGCTGATGGCTCGATCTCGACAACGGGTCTGGTGGCAGCCGCTGCCGAAGGAGACGAACTGGCGATGCAGGTCTGGACCGAAGTTGGCGAGATGCTGGGCGATGGTCTGGTTTCGCTGGTGCGGATTCTGGATATCAAGCAGATTCTGATCGGTGGTGGCTTGTCGGCTTCCTACGATTACATTCTTCCCGCGGTTCAGAAGCAGCTTAATTACTGGCTGACGCCGTATTACCTGAAAGACCTTAAGTTACAGCGGGCCACCCTCGGCAACGATGCCGGTTTACTGGGTGCTGCGTCGCTGTGTTTTGACTAAAAAATGAAACGATGGGGAGTGAAGGCTCCCCATCGTTTAAATAATGTTGACTTCCGGATTCAGCCCAATGCCAAATTTGTCTTCAACGGACTGCTGAACTTTCCGGGCTAATTGCAGGATCTCCTCCCCGGTGGCTCCGCCATGATTCACCAGCACAAGGGCTTGTTTGGCGTGAACCCCCGCGTTACCCACCCGTTTTCCTTTCCAGCCGGATTGCTCGATGAGCCAGCCCGCCGGTACTTTAACCGCTGTGTCGCCTATCGGATAACCCGGTAGCGCCGGATAATCCGCTTTCAGACGGTCGAATTGTTCCTTTGAAATTTCAGGATTCTTGAAGAAACTCCCCGCGTTCCCAATCTCGGCGGGATCAGGCAGTTTGCTGCGACGGATGCGGATAACCGCGTCGCTGATGGCTTTGATGCTGAGCTGGTCTTCCGGGACGCCCATCTCCTGCAGTGTTTCCTGAATGGCTCCGTAACTGGTATGAAAAACGGGACTTTTGTCGAGCCGGAACGTTACACTGGTGATGATATACTGGCCTTTGGCGTTATGCTTGAAAACGCTTTCGCGGTAACCGAACTGACAGTCAGCGTACAGAAACGTCTGTATCTCGCCGGTAGGAATATGAACCGCTTCCAGTTGGTCAAAGATCTTTTCGATCTCAACGCCGTAAGCACCGATGTTCTGCATGGGGGCGGCCCCAACCGTACCCGGAATCAGAGACAGGTTTTCGGCGCCGGCATACCCCCGCTGAACGCAGTGGAGTACGAATTGATGCCAGTTAACGCCCGCGCCCGCCTGTACGTAAACGTGCTGATCATCCTCCCGAACGAGCCGGATGCCCTGAATCGCCATCTTGATCGCCAGACCGTTAAAGTCCTGGGTAAAAAGCAGATTACTGCCTCCGCCTAAAATAAGCTTAGGAAGATTCTGGAAATCCGGAAGTTGGAGGAGCGTTTTAAGGTCTTCTTCGCTGTCTATTTCAATCCAGTAACGAGCTTTAACGTCGATACCAAACGTATTATAAGGCTTTAAAGAAACGTAGCTTTGAATATTGAGCATAGATGGGTAGCAAATGCTGACACAAAAATAAGCAAAAACCAGTCAAATAGCCCGTTCGGTGCTAAACGGCTACCCGTTAAATAAAGAAGTAATTTTATGGCCTTACTGCTGAGAAAGAACACAAAAAAAGGTAGCGGGTCATTCCGCTACCTTTCCGGTTACGATGGGTATAAAGGTAATATTAGTTGCGTCGGCCGTAAAAGCCGCCCCGATTTGGACGTTGAGCCTGTTGGTAAGCCACCAGTCTCTGGCGTTGGCCGGGCGTTAACACACTCATGATTTCCTGATTCTTCTGCCATTGCAGTTGTTGGAAATCACGGGGTGAGCGCCGGTTACGGGTGGCAAACTCAGGGCCATCGTAACGGTCCTCGATGCGTTTTATCTCTCTTTGCTGCTTCCGCGACAGATTGACGATGTTGTCCAGCTGATCGATGCGGAAGTTTTCCATAGCATCGTCGTGCCGGGGGTTAACCGGGTTGTTGTAGGGATTAGGGCGTGGGTCGTAACCGTAACCGCGTTGGGCCATTACACTGCCGGTTGTGATGAATGCTAACGTGACGATGGTGATGATTGCCTTTTTCATGGTTGTCAGTTTTTTAGTGTTTCTTGTTGTAACTGACAGTTAGAGGCATGGCGGACCCTAACGTTTAATCGGCCCTCATCACCAGTCGACGGCTGACCGGTTTATACCGATGAGAACCCGGTTTTCACCGATGAATCCGCGTAATATTAATTCTTCAGCCAGTCCTTCAGAATAGCTGCCTGCTGGGGACTGGGGTTAGGCAAGCGGGTTATTTTGAAATTGGGCTCCGCTTTTTTGCCCAATACAACGCTTACCTCCATTGACTGACCCGCGCGGCCAACGAGTAATCGAACGGGATCCCCCGGTTTTCTGTCTTTTGTAACGCTGTTCAACAGGGCGGACGTGGCCGGTTTACCGTCGATTTGCTGAATCACGGAGCCAGTGCGCAAACCCGCTTTCCAGGCTGGCGACTCCCATTCGGCCTCCGTGACCACCAGACTATCGTTGCGCACCCGGGCGGTGGCCCCCAGCCAGGCGCCCGGCAAGTCCTGGGGCGTATCGTCAATCGTCAAACCGGCGTAGGCCAGGTATTTGCGGTAATCGATGGGTTTCACCGTTGACGCATACTCAAATACTTCCGTCAGGGGCACGCCGGCGATGGTTTCGCAGGTGGCCCGAAACTCCTCTTCCGAAAAGCCCCGTTTTTGCTTCTGGTAATAGTCCCGGTAGAGCGCACGCATCACATCATCGAGCGATTTGCGGTTTTTCGTCTCGTGCCGGATTGTAAAGTCCAGCAACATACCCAGCGCGGGGCCTTTGTTATAATACGAAATCGTCTTGTAAGCCTCGTCGCCCGTCCGACCAAAAGGACCGTCCTCCCAGGTTTCGTAACTCGACTGGGTAGCTGACTGAAACAGGTGGCCCGGCTTGTTTTCGTAGCCCCGAATGTTCGTTTGTAAAGCCTTCAGTACGTCGTCCTCGGTGCTGAGGCCCGCCCGTTTGAGCATCAGATACTCGTAATAAACGGTAAAGCCTTCGGACACCCAGAGCAGTTTGGTGCGGTTCTCGGCGTCGTAGTTGAAGGGACCGAGTTCGATCGGTCGAATGCGTTTTACGTTGTAATGGTGAAAATATTCGTGGGCGAGAAAGTTATACAGCTTTAGCTTTCCTTCGGAAGTATTTAATCCATTACCGTCGAAGCTAATGGCGGTGGAGTTCAGGTGCTCAATGCCGCCCCCACCCGGACCAATGGCGATAAAGGTATAATGCTGGTAGGGGATATCACCGATAATGGCCGCGCCCTGTTCGACAATCTTCTTTAAGTCACCAATGAATTGATTGCGGTCGAAGTCGCCCAGCTGGTAGCCGATAAAATAATGTGGAATTCCCTTTACCTTAAATTCGGGTAGCTGTTCCAGTTTGCCCATCAGGATCGGGCTGTCGTAGAGCACATCAAAATCCGGCGCCATAAACGTATTGGCCTGACCCGCTACCGGATCCAGACCCGTGGCGATCGGACCGGGCCAGCTGGCGTAGGGGTAGAGCGTAATGGTAACCGGCTGCCGGAGATGATCGACCGGGTACAGACACAGGCCCGCCGGTGAGATGTAGCCCTTGTTCAGGTCGAGGTAATTGCCCGCCACAAAATTGCGGGTTGCCTTTACATCGTACGACAGGGTCACGGCTTTTGTCGGGCCGTTCTGGACTGTCCAGGTGCTGTTGGTCTTTGCCCATTTCAGGGGTTTGCCGCTATCATCCGTCGCGCTGAAGTTCTCCACCTGCTGGGCATAATTCATGAGTTGGTAGTAGCCCGGGGTCCAGGCGGGCATCCGAAAGAGGAGTTGCTTCTCGCCGAAACCGTCGCACCGGAGCGTGACGTGATAGACGTGGGTGCCGGGCTGTTCCATAGCCACCGTGAACGCCAGTTTTTGGGCAGAGGGCTGGGCGTAGAGGGATAAAAAAAAGCAGAAATAGAAGCCGGTGAGTAACAACGGACGGGCATTCCAGCTTCGAAAGGAGAGGGCGTCCCGAATTAATGCACA
>Ga0325400_1006345_pt1 | contig 11237 bp, 4 predicted proteins | sample PopdelMetagenome_2_FD_205662 | JGI IMG/M metagenome (GOLD analysis project Ga0325400, IMG submission 205662) | Populus deltoides microbial communities from Bellville, Georgia, United States - Xylem-PdKOR-R1 | ecosystem: Host-associated > Plants > Phyllosphere > Stem > Wood/Secondary xylem...
GGGAGCATGTTCCCGTTTTTGTTTAGGGTACTGGTTACCCTCATCTCTGTATATACTTTTTCTGTTTGCTACTTTTGTGGCTTTGTTACCTTTGATCTTAATATATTCTTACATTTGATCAAAAAAAAATAATTAAAAATAAAACTCAATTATTTTATAACTAATCTTGTATCTCTTAAGTTCATTTTCCTTTATAAAGGTGAAAAGATTTTTTTTTTAAGACTCTCACACTATTATAGAGACTTGTTTGTATTTAATTAACTCTTCAATTTCATGTGATAATTAAGCCTACAAGCTACCTAAGAACATGAGCACTTTGCCTACGATAGATAAACTATAAAATAAGAAAGATATTGAAAAGGATAACTAATAGGATTAAATGTTTCATTGTGCTTTATAAGAGATTTCACTTTGGATTAGCATAATGAAACCTTTTTTTTTCTTTTTTATGGTCTTTAAGACTTTACGGTGTCGGAGAAGTATTTTATCACTTGGTTAATGCTCAATTTGACAAAATATAATTCATTTTCATTGATTTAAAAGAGCTAGAGCTTCAGTGACCAAATTTGAAGCTTAAACAAATGTCTGTCTTTTTTTTTTTTGCTAACATTAGGGACAAATTTGCACAATCAAGAGAAGAGTTTTTTTTTGTCACTCAACTTTTCATGTCTAATTTGATCATTCACATTGGCTTTATTGAGGTTTGACTTGATAGTTAGTTTTCGTTGCCTAAATATGGTGTCTCCACAATGTTGAGGGAAAATCTCAACATTCAATTGATGCTCGATTTGGAAAAATAAATTAAACTTATGTTGATGTAAAAAAATTAAGTGTTAAGAGAACAAAATTAAAACTGAAACAAATATGGTGGGCTAGGGTAAAAGAGTAGTACAACTAGGCTGGCACATGTATTAAACATGCTAGCATGTGGAGGAAAGCCACAATGTTTATTATCTTGTTGGTAGTGGTATGATGAGCTCTTGCCAGCGTGTGTCATAGCTGAAGGTGCATGGTAGCCTATTTTTCCTCCTCTCTTTCCTCTCCCCTCTCCTTGGTATTCATGTTGATCCACCAAAAAATGTTGCCTATCGTTTTATTTTTATTCCAAATTTATCCTTTGATATTGGGTTTGTTAGGAATTGGGCTCATGATTTATTTTGATAGGTTCATCCTGGTCTCATGATCCAAGTCAAGGGTTTGAGATGCTAACCTGGGTTGATATCAGTCTTTTTTTTAGATCCTATTTTACATTGATTTTGTTTTTCAATTCCATCTTTTGACATTGGTTTTGTTGGAAATTAAGGTTCATGGTTTCCTTTATAAGAGGTTATCCCACTAAAATGATCAAGGCCACGATTTTTTTTGTGATTTTTAAGATTGAATATTTTTTTTATTTTATCCTTCTATATTGGGTTACTTTAAGAATTGAGTTTTATAATTTTTTATATTTTTCCTTCTATTAGGTTATCTCATTTGTATAATCTAGCTTACAAGGTTTGGCAGATGTCCCGGGGTTTTCTAATGTTTTTTTTTGTCTTTTTTGTTAATTGATTTTATATTTATTTCATCATTCTAAATTTGAATTATTGGAAACTAAGTGTTGTAATTTTATTTTTTTTTGCTTTCTATAGGGTTATTTCAACCTCACAACCTAGTTCATAAATTTGTCATGCTAACTTAGGTTTACTCGAATTGGTTTTTTGTTGTTTTTTTTTAATTTTTCCATTTAGTGTTGGGTTGTCTAGAAATTGAGCTTCATATTTTTTTTGGATAACATTCTTTTTGTACAGATCATCGCGATTACTATTTTAAAATTTTTTGGTATATTTATTGTCATTGCTTTTTTAATCATATAATTAAATGAAACCAACTTATTGAACCTAATTAGGTCTATGATCCAAGTTGTATATTTTCTTACCTTGTTATAACAAACTAACAGTGGTTGAACATTTTTTTTTCTTGTTAGAAAAAAAATTGATCTAACATGTGATTTAGTGCAAGCTACCTATCTAATATATGCACTGAATACAATCAATTACAGAATAATAGTAGATGGATCTTCTCCATATGCTCCTCAAGTAACTAGGTCTTAAACACAAAGTGAGGAAATATTTCGGCATTTACATTAAAAATAATAAATAAATAGATAAATAAATAAGATATTTTAAATGAAAGACTCGATTGAAAAATACATTATAACCTTTATAAATTAGTTACCTTGATTAAATATTTTTTTAACTGGTCCTGACTTGGAACTAATATGGTAAATTAGTAATTTGTTAAATTTATAATATATTATATGTAAACCCCCAATTAATTTTTTTTAAATATAAAAATTTTAACATGAGAATGAATTAAATTAAATTAAGGATATAGAATTAAATAACAAAGTGTGAAATAAAAATAAATAAAATAAAGTATAACACTCATTGTTAGAATAGAGAAAAGATGAGGACAAAATGTAATAACTAAGCAAAATGGGGTCAATATGTAAATATTAAAAGATTTGACTATAAATACTTCATGTCTTAGTCTCTAAGCCGACAACAATAGTGAAAGAGGGGGGGAACGGAGTATTTTCAAGCCTATTTACAACAGGTTGAGAGGAAATTGAAGGGGCAATAAATTGAAGGGGGTGTCGGTAAGATTTAGGCTAAGTGGTGAGCAAAACAACATCAAAGCAAGAATCAAGGTGAATACATGAAAAAACTTAGGGATATGAAGAAGGTAGGAAGCTGGCTAAGAGGGGGGGAAAGATTGTTGAAAAATTTTGATTAGCTAAGGATCGAAGCTCATTTTATTACCAGGTAAAGGGTTTTAGACTTGATTATATAAATTAAATTGAATACAATTAAGAATTGATGCTTAAATTGAAAATTCTATGTTGGAGTTCATGAGAAAAATTAAGGGAAATGATAAATTTGTCTTGCTTGATGTAATTAGGATAAAAATGGATGAAAACAACTTAGAATAATGAATAATTAAATAAAACAAATCCTAGTGTCACGAAGGATTGTGGTGCCAACCATAAAGGAGAAAAAACTAGGAAAAAAATTTAATAAAATGCATGAATGTTGTTTGGTTGTGATTATTGTAGCATATGTCAAAATGTGAAGAACGAGTTGAAAAGAAATAGAAAATTTGTGTTTAATTATAATGGAAGGATTTGGGTAAGCTTTGAATTATGAATATTTTAAGTTATATGGAATTATGGAATTTTATGTAATGTTGAAGTATTATTGATGAAAGAGTGTTATGAGTTATGTCTAAGAGAATTAGTTGTTTTGAATGGTGAGAAAACAAATGAAAACATTTCGTTAGGTCAAAAAATAAAATAAAATTGGACAACTTCATCATCCAACTTCCAGCTAGGTTTAGGGCTTGAAAATGACAAACAATGGAATAAGTTTCTCTTAAAAGTTGAAGTTAGGGAGTTTAGCTTTCCAACAAGAGTAACCTTACTTAAATTGGAGTTTTAAAACTCCAAATACTAGTTAAAAACTAAGGAAGGGTTGGATGAAATCTTGCTAGATAGTTTTTAGATGTTACAATAACGAGTAACGTAAAAGGTTTGGAAGAAATGAGTTTTCTTTCCTTTAATAAAGTTATAGTCATGTATCTTATCTTTTGAAAGAAATAAACTATGCATGAAACCTAATTTTATAACTTTAGATATTTGTTAAAATATTAATCAGCATTTTTGAGCAATTAAGCTAAGTTAAGTTGGCTAGAAATAGCTAACTTTGAAATTTTATTTAAAAATGCTCTTAATGTAAGATTTAAATGATGAAAATTGTAAAAATAAAATTGTTAATATGGGTTAAATGACTAATGATAATTAGCTTAAGTAATATGAAATCGTATTAAGTCAAGAATAAAATGATTGTTTATGAAGTTAAATTTCAAAGTAAATAGAGGATTTAATAGTAAATGACATTGTCCTTGTTGGTATAGGAGAGGTCACAGGACCTACTCAGTAGTACGGGACCATTTCACGTGTCTAGATGTCAGGTAGATGCTCGACACCTTAAACCTAATATATTAATTAATTATGATTGTAATTTTTCCTTAATTGTATTGTAATATATTTGATAAATATTAATTGTTGAAGAAAGTAGTTAACCTGGTAATGGGACTACTCTCTGACTAATTGGCAGTTGTAGAAATTAGTTACTATGGTTAATGAAACTAGTGGTCTGGTTAAAGGGCTGATGGAGATAATGGTTCATTGGTTAATGAGATAATGTCTTGGTTAATGGACAATTGGAGAAATATGTAAATGTAATAATGAAATGAATTCCTGGTTTAGGCTAGAGAAGACATTTTATGTCCTTAAACTATAGAACTGTATTAGTTGGATATATATATATATATATATATATATATATATATATAAACGAGCCAAGTCATGTCAAAATTTGACCTTAAAACGTATGATGATTAGTTTTGTGAGATTAGATATATCTCACAAACCATACTCAAATTGCGCTGAACATTTACAAGGAGATACTAGACACATGAAAATATATGGTTGTGAATAGTCAGGTAAAATAGAGTTTAGAAACATATTATTTCAAAGAGTCAAAGTTACTAGATGAATCTTATTAAATCTATCACACTAGACTTTCATGTATTGTTTGGGACATATCTTGACATACAAGTGGAAATCTTCTATGATTTAAGTTTGACTGGAAACTAAACATCTCAAGCTTTCCAACTATAAATGATAGGCCCAGTAATTCATCCAAAAAAGAAAAAACGACATGTTTGAAGTCATGACTGAAATCTACCAAGAATATGCGAAAATTGAAGATTCAGGCTACATAGAGGAATTTAGCATGAAGATTTTGTTTTTATTATCCTATTTTATTTATTTATGTATTTAATTTTAAATAATTATTTTTAACTTGAGTTTATTTTAGCTCATTAGACATTGTTTTGGGGTTTATTTCATTTTTAGACTTATGTTAGTTGATTACTAGTTTAGGGCCATTAACTTGCAATCCAAAAAGGATCCATTAGAGTTAGTTAGAGGACTATATTTTGTTCTGTAATAGAATTTTGGCAACAAGTTGATTAAACATGAATTGTTCTTTTGTTTGTTTATGACAAAACAATCTTATTTGTAGGGAAAAAGATCGTACACTAATTTATCGAATACTAACTAGCTTCGTGATGTCATTTGTATACTTAGGGTAAGGTTATTTCTGGGTCCAAATTATTTTTCAATACCTTTGGTTCTTAGGTACAGCTTTACCTCAAGGCCAGGGTCATATCAAACCTGATTTTCAGCTTTTCAGGTTGTTATATACTTCGTTATGGGTTATTTGACCACATGATTAAGAAGTTCACATCACATTGTGTATAAGCTGATTATATTGGATATTATATAAATTTCATATACCTCATATTATCGTGCCGAGTAGTGAATCTTGTATTTGTGATTTTATATAATCAAATGCATATTTTGTTATGTAATATAATATTGTATTTAAAAAGTGTATGAATCTAAATTAAATATGAATGATGTTTTCAAACTAGTTTTTTTTTTTTTTAAATACATGACTGTAATTATGTGGATTTAATTTCATGTTTATTTTGCTTTAAAATGAATATGTGTCTTAAATTATGTCATAATTAAATTAATCATCTCATTATTCATAATGTTTTTTTGAATAATATAACAATTGATTCATTTGATTAAATTTTAAAGAAAAGAAGTTTGTTCTTATGTTGGTTATAATATATAACTTGATATTGAAAAAAATAAAGGAAACTATGCTGAATTTTTTATATATATAATCATGTATTTTGGATGATAATACAACATGTAAATAGAATATCATGTAAATAAATTAAGGTTATTACATTACATTTTAAAAAAACATAGGTCCTACTTAATATATAAATTAATAATTTCTTTATACATCAATTATGTAGCGTCTTCTTCATTTGAGTATTAATTCAAATTCTCTAAAATTACATCATTTATATCATAATTTTACAATGTGAAAAAAAATTTTCAATTGTACTTTCTTAGACATTGATTGTCCAAGCCGAAAGATTTATTACATCCAAAACATTTGTCTTATTTGAATTTGGGATTACAATTTTATAACAACGACTATAATATTCGTGATTTCTTAATTAAATACGCCAACATTAATATATTAAATGATTTAAAAATGTAAAAAAAATAATAATTAAATTTTTATAAAACACTGTTTGTAATGTAATTTTAAGCCATGCTAAAATAATAAATATTGCGGAGGTAGAGATTTTTCCTGCTCGGATAAGAAAATATAAAGTGAAATAACCAAACTGATGAAAAGAAACCCTGAATTGACCTAACTATTTTTGAGAAGTAAATGTATTTCGTACCAAAATATATAAATGTTGTGCAGGAGAGGTCGATGGAAATTACGACCGACAGACTGTACTGCAACTCAGCAATAAAGCTGTGTACCAAAACATAAATGTTAGGAGGGTTGATTCAACCCTGGACAAGGGAGTGGAATTGAGAAAGCAAAATAGGAATTAATTATTTTTCAATTTTAAGTTGCAATAATCAAACGATAATAAATTAGAAAGAAGAAGAAGAAATAATTCATAATAATAATAATAATAATAATAATAATATGCTATGCACTTGTAATTCTTTGTAATAATAATAAAACTCACAGCCTCATCACCAAAATTCCAAATCTTGTAATTATTTATTCTGCAACTATGCTATGCACTTGTAATTTCTTCCAAAGGATATGTCTACTTGTTAATTTTTACATGAACAACTTTATTTTTCCTTAAAAGAAAATAAAATTTAACAAGTCATTATGCTTTTCTCCGTTAGTTTCTTATATTATATAAGGGTGTTTGGAAGTGTAGTAACAATTATTTTTTAAAGTATTTTTTGTTTAAAAATAAATTAAAATAATTAGATTTTTTTAATTGATTTTTATTATATGAGGATATTTGAGAGTATACTAATGGTCTAAATCTTCAGCCCCTCCATCTTTCTAATTAAAAATAAAACATGTAAAATTAATGGATCCTCACCAATATAATCAAAAGTGTTTGGTGATTTTTCCCGAAAATAAGAGGAGAAACTACTGGTGGTGAGGTATTTCTAAATACAAAAAAAAGCTAAAAGATATCAGGAAAGAACAGTAGCTTTTCTTATAAAACATTATGGATTGCTACAATGTTTCTCCATAATTGTTTTTTACACATGAGTTTTTTTTGTTTTTTTTTGTTATGCTTTGGTTTTCAAAATTATTTTTAATATTGAGATGGTTGACAATTTAGTTTTGTAATTATTTTTTTTTATTTTATCTTTCTATGAGGATAGCATGATTTGCGGCTTTGTCAAGGTAACCTAGGTTGCCCTGGTGTGTTTTTTAATTCAATTTGACTTTTTTATAGTCTTTTTTTTCTCATATTGTTAAAAAATAGTTTTACATAAAAACTATGTTATTAAACTTTATGAAGTAACAAAAATTAAAGAATGTAGGGGAAATCACTTTTCACCGAACACTCACAGTGTTTTGCTTTTTTTTTTTAATTTTTGAATTTTTGTTATGATTTTTTTCAAATCTATTTTTGTTGATTTCATCTTTTGAAATTGAGATTGTTGGAAATTTAGTTTCATAATTTGCTTCTTTTTATTTTGTCTTTATATGGGGTTAGCATGGTTTACAAGTTTGCTAAGGTAACCCATGCTGCCCTAGTTTACAAGTTTGGTGAGTTGGGTTTTTTTTTTAATTGAACTTGACTTTTTTTGTAGTCTATATTTATCTTATATGGTTAAAAAAAAATAGTTTTAGAGAAAATTCATGTTATTAAACTTTATAATGTAACAAAAATTAAAGCGTGTGAATAAACCATTGTTCACCGACACATCTTGCACTGTAAATGACAATAGTAATCTATAGTGTTTTCCTTTCTTTTTTTTTTCTTTATGTTTTTAAATTTTTGTTATGATTTTGTTTTCAAATTTATTTTTATCGATTTCATCTTTTAATATTGGAATGGTTGAGAATTTGGCTTCATAATTTATTTCTCTTTATTTAACATTTTTATAAGGTTAGCATGGTTTGCGGATTTGTCAGAGTAACCCGGGTTGCCCTGGTTTACGAGTTTGGTAGGGTGTTTTTTTTTAAATTGAACTTGACTTTTTTATCATTTATTTTTTCTCATATAATTAAATAAAATAGTTTCAAAAAAAATATATGTTATTAAACTTTATGAAGTTGATGGAACTATTTACAAGTTTGGATGGTTAATTTGGTTCGCAGATTTGGCAAGTTTAACCTTTTAAAATTTTTTTTTTCATCCTTATATTGGGTTAATTGAAAATTCAGTTTCATAATTAGTTTCGTTTCGTCTTTTATGAGGTTATCGTGATCTAAAAAACCATCTCAATATTGAGTTGGTTTTTTAATTTCACAATCATCTTTTTTTTTATCTTATAGTTAAATAAAAAATAGAGTAAAAAAAACAAATTATAATCCCAATGGAGTCCATAACCCAATTCACAGGTTTGACATACTGGCATGGCTTACCCGATTCACATGTTTAACGAGTTTACCCATCGATAGGATATGGTTTTTCTGTTTTTGGTCTTTTAATTGGTTTTAATTTTTTTTATTTCATCACTTAATATTGAATTGGTTGAGAAATGGATTACATTATTTTTATTTATTTTTTACTTTCTAAGGATAATTATCTCAAATAAGTGTTTATTTTTAGGTTGGTGCTCAATTTTATGAGCATCTATTTTTATCATATAATCAAATAAAAAAAAATTATTAAACCTAATAGAGTCCATGACCTGAGTCGTGGAGAGGCGAGGTTGATCTAATTTGTTATTATCTCAATATTTTTTAAAAAAATTATAATCTTGAAGTTTTTCTAAAAGCTAAGTCATGTTTTTATCGATCATCAAAGTTGTATTTGGACTTATAAAATAAATTAATATAATCGAGCTAGCTCTCACACGGTTTAAACAAAAACTTGAGTTAGACAAAGAGTTAAGTTGAGAGTTTCAAAATTAACCAACTTGGTCATGTTTAATAACACTATTAAAAAATTCTTCATGCTCTTAATTGTTTTTTGCATTTAAAAAAAATTAATTTAAACCGCAGTAGAGCGCGACCTAATATACTAGTAACTTTCTAATATTGAGATGGAAGGGCGAACAAATGATTGGTCATTGAAGCGAAGAAACTCTTATCCTTATAGCCCATGAATGTTCTGTTTACTAGACAATTTTGATGATCTTAAGCATGTAGGTCTTGTTGTATTTCATTGTCTGATTAAAAGAATCTGCAAAAATAAAATTAGTAAATTAACCATTTCACGTAATCTTTTTCATAATAATAAAAAAATGTCAAGAGAATGATATTACAATTAACAAAAACTAATTGATGGGAATTCATTATTCTCTTCCTCATAAAGCATTGTTCACTTGAATTGTTTTATTTTATTTGAAATTTAAGTTAAATTTATATAAGTTTTTATCCCTATATACAACAATTTTCCTTATTGATTATCATTTCTTAGTTGAAAAGTTATCATTTGTAGCACTGATTTACCAGTTTTAGGCTGAGGGTTTACAATATTTCCTTAGAGAGGCCTCAGACCCATCCCTTTAAGATTTGTGAGTATTTCGCCCTAAAAAGACCAGGTTAATCCATTAAAGTATTGTGGGGCTAAATATCTAGGGAGACCTCAGACTTATCCCTTAAAGATATGTGGGACTATTGACCTATGGAGGCTTCAGACTCATCACTTAATGGTTTAAAGGGGTATTGCCTTAGATAGACCAAGTCAATCCCTTTGAGAATTAATGAGAAGCCTTTAAGCATCACTTGGAGAAAATAAAAACATATTGTCATTTTGAATTAGTCATTCATATATTATAAACTTATACTCTTTTTCTCATTGACTATGATACATTTTCAAGTGATTAGAGTATCACGCGTGAGGGAGACTCTTCCCTTCCTTATATTGTAGATGATTAGGGTTTGTCTTTACCGCTCTTATGGTTTTGGAAGGACCATACCACTTTAGGACTCGCTTGCCTCGACTTTCTCAACACTAAATCTCTAAACTTGAATCTTCTATTCTTAACTCTAGCATTCTAGTATTGGGTAGTTCTATGCCGATAAACTTTATTCTTAACTGTTATGGTCAGTCAAGATTTCTTTAGCAAATCTAGATTGGCTCTAAGGCCTTGTTCATTGTCTTTTGAGGTATAATAAACTACCATGTATTTTGGACACCCAATCTCAGCTAGGATCATGGCCTCACTTTCATAGGTGAGGAGAAATGGAGTTTCTATAGTAGATGTTTTTTGAGTTGTTTTATAAGCCCATAAGGTTTTATTTAGCAATTTTACCCATTCTAACTTAGCTTCCTTTATTTATTTTTTTTCTTGAGTCCATCAAGCAAGACTTTGTTAGTCAGTTCAGCTTGAACATTGGTTTAGGGATGTGAAATTGTAAAGAATCTATGGTCAATCAATGTCAAGACTTTGGCAATGCTCTCTTATATGGCTTATAATGGTCGTCAAGCTCATATCCATAACTTGGCACGATACGAAGTTCATGGGCTGTGGGTCTAGTAGCTTGTCGAACTCATATCTACTTAGACTCAGCACATAGCTAAACTTAGGGATGTCAGATTTGAAAACTCGCTAGCCCTATATGAACTTGAGCTCAATGCATAGCTGGTCCCAAAAACGTTAGGTTTGGAAACTCGCCAGACCCTATGTCTACTTGGGTTCAGTGTGTTGTTAAACCCAAGGTTGTTGGGTTTAGAAACTTGTTAGACCCATATATACTTGGACTTAACATCTACTTGAACCCAAGAATGTTGGGTTTAATATCTCGCCATACTTATATCAGTCTAGGTTTAGCGTATAGCTGAACCTAAAGATATTAAGTTGGTAGCTCGCCGGATCCATATGTAGTTGAGCTTATCGTGTAGCTAAATTTAAGGATATTAGATCTAGTAGCTCTCCAGACCCTGTCTATTTGGATTCATTGCATAGCTAAATTTAAGAATGTTAAGCCTCATAGCAAGTTAGAATCATGTTATATATCTAAGCCTAATATTTTGCCAAAAATATTAAATATAAACATGTCTCACCCTCTATCTTTGGATTATTATCTTATGTATTTGGTTTTTATATAGGGTTGGCTAAAAATTAAACTTTATATATATATATATATATA
>Ga0325400_1006346_pt1 | contig 11236 bp, 6 predicted proteins | sample PopdelMetagenome_2_FD_205662 | JGI IMG/M metagenome (GOLD analysis project Ga0325400, IMG submission 205662) | Populus deltoides microbial communities from Bellville, Georgia, United States - Xylem-PdKOR-R1 | ecosystem: Host-associated > Plants > Phyllosphere > Stem > Wood/Secondary xylem...
TCCAAACTCACAATTCCTCTAGCTCCAATGGCATGGTTAATTTGTGCCACTATACGCTGTAAATGAGAACTGGTAAGAGTAGCATTTTGATAACTAAGAGTAGCTTAAGAATAAGAATCAATGAGATGTGAACAGTTACAGTTGGACCGGCAAGAAATGATGTCCCTGAGTCCACAATGGCAGAACAACCACCAGCACACAATCCTGAAAATCTCAAACATTGATTTAGAGATGATTTGCCTATATATCTAGGGATAAGATTAGAACAATCATTTTCCAATAACCAAATGTAAGTGTTCATTGAAAAAAAAAACTTCAAGATAGCACTGCAGCACCGCTTGAAAATCATTTATATGTTAATGTTGTTGGATTACCTGTTGGATTGTTTGCAATAAAAATATCCCCCACCTGAATCTGTAATGAAGAATCGAGTTAAGAAGATAAACATCAGTTATTTTGATGGGAGGAAGAAGCTAAAAGAGATTCGCCAAATTATTAACTTCATCAGACCTGCCAGTAACCTCTTCCAGTGACTGGGACATATGTATGGTCACCTTTGAAGTGCCTCCAATCTAGACCTCCAAAGACAATTTCCCCTCCCAATTCTGACGATGGATTGCGATTTAGCCAGAGAGAGAAAACTTTCTGGCTTACATGACCTTGTTCAGCCATATTATACCTGTACACAGACCACCAATCTACGAGTTAGATGCATCATGATCTCAGACAAAAAATGAAACAAACACATAAGCATCCATTAATATTTCCTCTCCTTTATCCCTTGTGAAGAGAAGACAGACACTTTCCGTTTCCGATAATTTAAGATTGAGCTAGAAGCCTAGAACTATACCATACTGGTGTAGCTTTTGCAACGGCAATATCCTGAAATGCAAGTCCAAGGATGCCATCAAACTGCACACCCAAGAGTGCTAAAAGTCCTTCTCTTGTTACCTCAGCAAACTCCTGTATGACGGGAAATTAAGGTCATTATTGCTGCAGAAACATAAACAAGTCTCAAGCATAAGACTTTGATGAAGCAGAACTCACTTGATTTATAATGATATCATCCCCAACTTTGACATGATCTTGGCTTAAGAACCCAGAAACAGACCCAGAACCATATTGAATTTTGCATGGTATACCTGAATAAGAATCCAACAAACCTGTTACCTGTAAGGCTCAGTAGACATGTATAATTCTGGAAATTAATGAAAACATATAGGGTTAGATAGAAGGTTAAATTACCGATCTTAGTATAAGTTCTGGATAGCCTTGCAATGAATTTGGAATGGAAATAGCAAGTAATCTGCATGGTAGTGGTGTTTAACAACATATAACCCTATTGAATGGTAGAAGACCAGAAAAGTAGCTAATTACTTGACTGATACTCAACTATGAATGCACTACTTACTGATAAAAGGCATTTTGAAGATGGAACCCAAAGATTGGAGCTGCCAGTATCAAACACAACAGTGAAAATTTGTGGGGGTGATCCAATGCCAATCTCTCCATAATATTGGGTATCAAGATAATTCTTTAAGTATACTATTTCTGCATTTGAAGTTACTCTGGCAAAGGAAGTAGCCCGAGGTCTGGTGATCCTGGCTGCATGTATGCTGTTAAGGTCTAAATTCCTTTTCTTTAGACCAACTCTCGCTAACCCATCAGAAGACAAGGAACCACCCAACCAAGCTCCCATGCAGATTGAAATTAGAAGAAATCTGATCGACTCCATGCTCGATCACAAAAGTTTCTTTCAAGTTTCAATATTTGGGGTAAATCAAAACAAATGGTAAGGCAAGCACTTTATAGAATGCTAAAAATGGGAATGGGAAGAGAATTGGAACCAACTAGTCCTGATCATAAAGCAGGGGCTTGTTTTGTCCACAACTCTGGAGACGCCTCCGTACTCTCATAATCTCATCAATGGAAACCACCGCGTAATTTCCTGATCATCTGTATGGCCGATGGCCTGAATTACATGGCTTCACAAATACATAAATGGAGATCATTGGTAGGAGGGAAGGGATACAGTCTCTTACTTAAGTTGCTGTCGTTGATATACGTATATGTACATATACATGTCTTCTCCAGTACAAAATACTGTTCCTCAGTTCATCAAACCCATCTTCAAATCCAGTTTTTTTGATCATATCCTAGCCATGTAGATAACCTATAGAACCATGTGATGTCAAGAAAAGGAACACATTAATTTGAATGAGCCTTTGTCTATTTTGCTAATGGTGAAATGCCACTAAGTAACTGACAATTATGTTCTGGTAATAGTATTTCAATCAAATTAACATATGTCTACGTCAAGATGAGAACCAATTAATCTTTAAACTTTTAACTTAAGAAATCGCTTCCTGCAGTAAAATCAAGAGATATATATATATATATATATATATATATATATATATATATATATATATATATTAGTACTGGTAATATTCCATTTTCCTTTCTTGTTTTTCTCTAGCTAGGGTGTCACATTCTGGAGAATGCTACATAGTACCTGCCCTAAGAACCTAGATGAATCCCAAGTTGCTAAAGCTTGAAGAGGATGCCCATATTATGATGGCATGACAGTATATATACAAGTGGCTATTTTTTTCAGGGAAGGAAAGGGAAGGAGGGGGTTTTGTTATTTTGGTTTCTTGATTCTAAAAAGAGCGGGCTCAAACTTGAACTAAAAAGACTCTCAAATCCTTTCTTTTTAAAAAAAAAAGAAAGAAAGAGAAAAACCCTCTTTTCTTGTTGTCAAAATATCAAAATTATCAACCCTTGAGTCTTAGAATTTGAAAAAAAAAAAGAGAAAAGAAAATGGAATTGGATGACGACGACTGGGGTTTAAGCGCTGAAGAATTTGATTCCCTTGAAAGAGACGCTCTCCTGAAGATAGCATCTCAACAGCAACAGCAACAGCAACCTTCTGCTTCTTCTTCTTTTAATCAACAACAAAGCCAGCAATTACATTTTAGCAACAAACCCATCTTTAATTCTCCTTCAAAAAAGGTAAAGTCCTCGCCTTTTTTCTCCTTCACAAATTTTATACCTTTTTACCTTTCCTTACTTTTCTACTCACCAGTATTTCAACAACCCGTTTCTTGGTTTCTCCTTTAATTCAAACTTTCCTGGAATTCTAAGGGTTTTCTGTTTCTTCATTGTATAAAGATTTAACCTTTTTTTTATTAAAAAAATCGTAATTCAGGTTGATCCTTTGCCTGATGGCTTGCCCAAATCATCGCCGGTATCAAAACCAAAGCCTGGTCTGTTCTTTATTCTCTGCTCTGATTAATTATCTGCTTTTTACTGGTTTCTTTAATTATGGTTTAGGGTTGCTGTTTCTATATTCAACTTTATTTCAAATTATGGATTAAAATGTTGTAAGTTTAAATTTTTATGTTATATACTATACTACGTGGCTGATCAGTTTGCTACTATCCTATCTGCATACAATGTGGTTGTGCTCAAAAAGTTGAAAGTTCCAAGGCATTACCAAAGCTCTCTGTCAAGTTAATTCTTCACGCTACTGGAAACATTGCCGCTAAATTTTTATACGACCCTGTAATGATTTCCTACATGCCTTTGTACTATTTTTTTTTTCCCATTTTGATTGCATGTGAAGTCCGTTCTTTTTCTCACACATTATGCTTTATATCATGCCAGGTACTAGTAGGGGCTCTCCGCAAGGTCCCCAAAGCCAATTGGAATGCAAAAGAAAGGTCTCTCTTTTTACATATATGTATATGCATACATGTGTGTTTGTCATTATTCAAAGTACTCTAGACCAGCATGAGCGTGTTGTGGAATTTTTCTTAAGTGCAGCCTTATCTTGGTCATTGAACCTGCAGGTTGTGGATTTTCCCAGTATCTTCTTTGTTGTCAGCAGAAAAAGTTCTTAGTGAAATATCTGGCTTTAATGTTGAGGTGATTACTGATCCTTCTTGTTCCTCTTCATGATTTTGAATTTGATTGTTAGAGTGGTGGTTAGTTGAACCATCACTGGTTCCTTTTCATGTTTCACTTCACACATTGCATGATGAGCTCTTTTCTTTTTGCAGCACAGTTCCTAGCTAATCTTAAAATCATGCTTAGCGCTTATTAATTGACCATGCATATGTTTACACTTTTTTTGTTTAATTGTTATATGACTTCACTCCATCATATCATAATGTTTCAAGGTAGAAAAGTTAGACACCTTGGTGCAACGTGCTATTGCTGCTGCTTCTGTTGCTCCAGATCTTCGAGGTAAAGGCTAGATTTGCAAATACAAATCTATCTTATAGTGATAAATGCATTTATAAGTTGCCTTTCCATTGATGATTTTCTTTTTTAACTTCATTATAAAAGTAAATCTCTTGTTTTAGAACATTGAATTGGTGTAAACTGTAAAGTTCTTATGGTAATATAAATTTTGGGATGTGATAATCAAAGGTGCTCTGAATTTTTCTTTTGATCCTACACATTGCATTTTAAATACAGAGAAAGAAGAGAACTTTGGGGACTTTGTATGGTTTTACTGGATTCTGGTTTTTGCTTTCTCCTAGAGTAACTGTGTTTATACATACTTCAGCTTTCTTTTGTTTTTCTTCTCTCTGCTGAGTTTTTCTTCCCTTTATAAGACTGGTATGACAGGATACCAGACCATATTGAATCAAAGCTTATGCCTTTTCAGCGGGATGGTGTTAGGTATGGGGTGTTTCCACGTTTTTCATTTTTACTTGTTCTGCGTGGCGAGTTCCCCACATTATTCATTTTTACTTGATCTATTATCTCTTTCAAATGACTAAATTAAGTTCTGTTCCTTGTTTATTTTGTAATATATGAGATAGTACACAGTTTAATTATGACTCTTTTGCATTTCACTTATTTCTTTCTTTTCCTCTTTAGGTTTGTTTTACAACATGGTGGGCGCGCACTCCTAGCAGATGAAATGGGACTGGGAAAGACTTTACAGGCAATTTATCTACTCATTTCTATTTCTATCCTTTCAATATCGTTATGAAAGCTACATGCTGCTTCCATAAGAGTATGTTACTGTGGTAATGCTCTTGGTAATAGCTTCACAGAAGTAGCTGCTTACCTGGCGTGCAAGCATTGTATGAATTATATGAGGGTATATAGGCTGTGTATCTAGCTGAACCTAGGTTCTAATTATTAATCATTGTTTGTTGTAATATCTTGCCATTGTATCAAATTAACTTTCTGCAATGCCCATTGTCCACTACATGATGATATCCATGTTTTTCTATGCTCTATAACTGTAATATGCACTGATTTTTCTATTTGATTCTTATTATAGTGAAGCTAACTGGAGGATGTTAGTTTTAATTTATTTTTTGAAGATTTATCTACCCTCCTTTTGTGCTTGCAGTTGGATAATGAGTTTCAAGCAGCTTATGTTCAGTAGATACCTTGATCTTGTTTTTTAGCATTTGATATTAGAATGGAAAAGCAATACAACAACAAAGCCGTAATCCTGAACTAGTTGGGGTCAGCTATATGGATTTTTTTGTGCCATTCCGTACAATCATAAAACAAATCTGCCACAATGAAAGATAATTTAAATCCTTCGATACCACTTGCATTATTGTTATCTTCATTCTCCCTTGACCTTTGTTCATATCTTCCACTGTCAACTTCTCATTTCTCCAAACCGGGGCCTCTGATGGCCTACGTCGGACATGGGCAAATCATTAAAGGCATCCTCTCATTTTATCTCCACTGTGCTGTATATGGTCCTTTTGGCAGACATGCCCATTTCTAATCTTATCTATTATTTTGTTACCGCACATCCACCTTAGCAAGCACTTCTCTTCCACGCTATCTTATGGGTATCTTGTTACATGCCTAATATTCACTCCATACACATGGCTTGACAGACCAGTAGTGGTTCTCCACTTCAGCTAGCCTTTGAATCTACGAGTTTCGTTCTTATCTATTTCTCCATTCTCTTCAATAATAGAGCTTAAATACCTTAATTGCATGCATTTTGGCACCACAATCCCACCCAGTCTAACCTCCATTTCTTTTATGTGAGGTACACTCATTGACATTTTGTCTTGCTTCAACTCTTAAAACCTTAAGCAGATAGACTCAACTTTTGCCAAAGTCACCATTAGGCTATATTCTTTTAAATCATTTTTATGTACAAATTCTTATTACTATCATGCAAAATGGAATTTATTGTGTTTTTTCCAGGCTATTGCTGTAGCAGCATGTGTTCGTAATTCCTGGCCTGTTCTAATACTTGCACCCTCTTCCTTGCGTTTGCATTGGGCTTCAGTAAGTGTTTAACTATATGCTTGTTGCAGTTTCTAACAAGGCATTTTCCCAGTTGCCTAATACTTATGCTATATTGCAGACGATTCACCAATGGCTTGATATTCCTTCATCAGATATACTTGTATGTTTTTATTTAGTCCTTTTTGAAATTTTGTGGTTACTTCTCCTTTTTCCATAGTCAGAGCTATAACTCTGAGCATATTCTCATTGCTCTTCTGCCTCTGTTTCTTTCCCTTTTCATTTCCTTCTCAATACCTGGAAACTTGATTCTCATTTTATTTTGTTCTGTACTGTTGTTTTCTTTTTTCCTTAACAACTGAATGTTAATAGGTTGTTTTATCGCAATCGAGTGGATCTAACAGAGCTGGATTCAATATTGTATCAAGTTCTAGGAGCACTATTCACCTTGATGGCTTATTTAACATCATCTCTTATGATGCAGTCCCTAAGTTGCAGAACAAATTAATGACATCAGAGTTTAAGGTAAGTCCAATAAGTCATTTATTGAGTTGGGCTATACATTCACCTTCATTAGACTAGTCCAATTTTCTTAGATCAATTATCTGTAAGGTAAAATTATGAAGTGTTTATCAGGATGAAGAGGAAAGTTAATGTTATTGGAAATGGGGACATTGAGCATGATACAAGAAAATGCTGGAACATTCTTTTGCTTTTTGTTAATAATTTTCAGCAAAATGTGTTTGAAAATTCACAATGCAAGGATGAATTTGATAGTATTATTAGCTTAAGATTAAATTTACTTATTGAATAGACGGTGTTACTACTCAAATGTGAGCTCAAAATAACTATTGTTTGACTATCCTAATCTCCTCTATGTACATCTTTACTTAAGGAAGGCAATAAATCAAACATTGAACAATGTTTCTTTTCAATAGCTCCCTGCAAAATGTAGTAAATAGCATGGCAAGGATGGTGCTCTGTATCAGTGTAGTGTAGATAACTAAATTTCTTAAAGGTTTTTGATGTAATGTGCCAAAAAAATTGAACTTGATGAATTAATGAGAAAATCTAGATGTCTATATCTGTGTTTATTCACTTACAGGTGTCAGTTAATTATAGAGCTTAACAAACTTGTATTCTGTATATTTATGACTTGGCTACATTTGGTCCTTGTATCAATATATTTTTTTTGGTTCAGGTTGTGATTGCAGACGAGTCACACTTCCTGAAAAATGCTCAAGCGAAGAGGACAACTGCCTCGCTTCCAGTTATAAAGGTCGTCCTCTTTGGACAAATGAATACATGCTTGCATCTCTTAGTTAGGTTATTGGATTGCAAAATGCAAGAATATGTGCTGCTGTGCAGCTCACCAAAAGTCATTCTCCGTAATTGCTTACAATAAGTTTTGCAATCATATTGTATATGAACTCACTTCTCCAAAATGTTTATAGTTCTCCCAGCTTTCTCTTGTATCACAGAAGTAGGCATGCATAGCATGTACGTGCACGCACTGACACACTTATGTATTTATGAACAAGTTCTCAACAAAGGATAAGTTGTCATAGTCACTGAAGTGATATGCTATGATTTTGTACTGAGCTGAAATATACATATTGAACCGTGAGTGTGGAGGTTTAAAGCAATTAGCAAATAAGAATACGATGTAACATCGTTGTCGATGTCAAAGAATTGACTGGTCATATGAAATTGTATTTGAACATAGAAAGCTTTCAATAACTTACTAATATTATTTGAAATACTTTCTGGTTAGCTACGTCAGTCACCAGCATCTCTCTCCCCTCCCTCCCTCCCTCTCTCTCTCTCTCTCACACACACACACACACACACAATTCTTGGTGACTGAAATTAACAACAGTTTCAATTTCAGAAAGCTCAATATGCAATATTGCTCAGTGGAACCCCTGCTTTATCCAGACCCATAGAGCTTTTTAAGCAGGTACTTTGAATAATGCTTGGATAGCCTGTTGCATTTAAGATTTTCAGGATTTTTTTTTATATTGATTTTGTATGAAATTAACCACACTTTGTAGTTGGAAGCCTTGTATCCTGATGTGTACAAGAATGTTCATGAATATGGTAACCGGTATTGCAAGGGGGTAAGTAAATATTTCATGATTTACAAAGTTTATTATATTGTTAAGCCTTTTAATAATCAACAGTTGTTGCTTTGTATTATTCTTCTAGGGAATATTTGGAGTTTATCAAGGTGCAAGTAACCATGAAGAATTGCACAACTTAATCAAGGCAACAGTGATGATACGCAGGCTTAAAAAGGATGTCCTTTCTGAGCTTCCTGTGAAACGACGACAACAGGTATGTTGATTGTTCATTTGTCCTTTGCTTCTGATATGACTCATAACCTGTTGCTAGGGGAGTTTGCACCGGTTTTTGCTCCATGCAAAAAATAGATTTTTTGATTGTTTTATATTCCATGATCGTAATGGCTTGGAGGCATTAGGCATTAACTAAGATTTTTTAATGCAAGAAAAATGGTTTTTAAGTCCAATTTAGCTCTTAACCTGTTGCTAGGAGAATTTGCACCATTTTTTGCTCCTAGCAAAAAATCTATTTTTTGATTGATTCTTGTTCCATGATCAAAATATCTTGGAAGCATTAGCATCAATTAAGATTTTTTAATGCAAGAAAAATGGTTTTTAAGTCCAATTAAGCTCCTAACCTGTTGCTAGGAGAATTTAAACCGGTTTTGCTCCTTGCAAAAAATCTTTTTTTTTGATTGATTTTTATTCCATGATCGAAACGGCTTGGAAGTATTAGCATCAATTAAGACTTTTTAACTCAAGAAATTTTTTTTAAAGTCCAATGAAGCAAAGGATTTTCATCTTGTTTGAGAGTTTTGGTCAGTGGCTTGTTGAAACTTTTTGGGATTAAAAAGCTATACTGTGGGAGAAATTCTTATCAGTGATGGAAATTAAACATTTTTTGACTTTTACTCTTGGGAGTTTGTTGGACTTTTGCTACGTTAGATTGCATTATCGTTAATTATTATCACTAAATTGACATTGAATTAATACATTCACACTTGTCCACGACTCTCCAATTTAATTATCAGTATCAATTTGATGCAGAAGAAATGCAAAATTATGCTTGTCCGTGGCTCTCTCAGCTTTTCATGTTTGTTCCTCTGCTTACTTGTCCATGGACACATTGCTTAACTATTTGTATTAGATGAATATGTAGAATATGGTTTTTTATGTGGTTCCTTCACAAAATTTTACAACTGATTTACAGGTATTCCTTGATTTGCCTGAAAAGGACATGAAACAAATCAATACTTTATTCCGTGAGGTAATTCAACTCACTGGTGGTTGATCTCTTACTTGTGCTTGCTCTATAAAGTCAATTGAGTATCTTGGAGTTGGAGGCACAGTTTCTATCCAAAAGTGGAAAGGAAAGGAAAAAAAAATATATATTGGTATTGTTATTCTGTTTTGTAGTTGGAGGTGGTAAAAGGAAAAATTAAGGCTTGTGCATCAGATGAGGAGGTTGAATCACTGAAATTCACTGAGAAGAATCTTATTAACAAGGTATCTACTTAGAAATGGTATGCATGATATGATTGCATGGTCTTCATTGCCTACTTCATCTTCATCATTTAAGTGTAATATGTGCACGTTCCCTGTTTGTACATGTACTATCAAATCAGAATGACATATCTCCGTTCTTGTTCTTTTTTTTTTCACTTCATTAAATACCAAGGACAATTTTTTTTGCCACAAATGTCCTTGTTACCCATCTTGCACAACTTCATTATCCTGTCACTACTTTATTGAATTGCAGATATATACTGATTCTGCTGAAGCCAAGATATCTGGAGTTCTAGATTATCTGGGAACTGTCATTGAGGTGATTTCATTCTCTTTATCTTTCTTCAATGCATGTTTCTTTACTCTCCAGGGGTGTTCTTCTATTGCTTATGAGCAAGAGAAGGTAGGTTTATGGTCCTACCTCGTGCTTTCATCTTGATGATAATCATGCTGAAGTCAGATTCACTATAATGTCTGCTTATTTGTAATGCTAGTTTCTGTTGCTAAAAGCTTAAATATTCTAGGTGTCAAATCTCGTTGTATTTTGTTGTTACAATTCTAGGGCCTTTATTAGATTCTGGAGCATGTGTGAAAGATCTATAACCTGTATGGAGTACACTTAAATTCTATTTCCTATTGAAGCCCATCCAAGTCAGCCTTGGCTTTGGTAGTGAGAGTTGATTAATCAATTGTTTTGTCCTATGAAATACTAACTAAAAGCAGATTTCTGATCCATGGTGCAATCTTATGTGAAAGTAAAAGCAGATTGGCTCAATTTACACCACACCCCTTATCTTTACTCCAAGTGAGCTTGGATGTAGTTATAATTACTGTTTTCAATATTTTTCCATCTGCCCTGAGGTTTATTTACCTTTTGAAATTGCTTTCCACTTTGTCCACTTTTTAATGGTTAAATCACTGTTGTTGCATTGTTCCTTGCAGGCAGGATGCAAGTTTCTGATTTTTGCTCACCATCAATCCATGATTGATTCAATACATGAGTTTCTTCTTGTAATACAACTTTCATATGACTGAAATTTTCCTTGCATCGATTTATTCTTATGAGATCTTCTAAATTCCAGAAAAAGAAAGTGGGCTGCATCCGAATTGATGGCAAAACCGCTGCAGCTTCAAGGCAAGCATTGGTTACTGATTTTCAGGAAAAGGATGCTATCAAGGCAGCAGTGGTATGCCAATTTGTTTCATTTATTTACTTGCCTTTTATTTTTGTACCTTAATATTGATGCTATATTGTGATGCTATTCTTCCCAATATCACTTCCCATAAAATTTCATATGGGATCCATTCCCTTCAATGCATTAGATTTTTTCGGAAGAGTATTGGGTAAGATTAGCATTACTCTTGATACTATGTTTCAAATTGACTGAATTTTGGTGCAAGTTGTGCGTTGAGTCGTTATG
>Ga0325400_1006348_pt1 | contig 11234 bp, 9 predicted proteins | sample PopdelMetagenome_2_FD_205662 | JGI IMG/M metagenome (GOLD analysis project Ga0325400, IMG submission 205662) | Populus deltoides microbial communities from Bellville, Georgia, United States - Xylem-PdKOR-R1 | ecosystem: Host-associated > Plants > Phyllosphere > Stem > Wood/Secondary xylem...
CACCCCCTGATCTGTCCTCTATGCCTTATTTGTTGACACTGTTTCTGTGGAAGGACGTTCCCCACATGTGGAAGTTTGCAAAGTGAGCTCCCAGGGAGTAAAAAAAACTAAAGAAAGTGAACCTGCCTTTCAAACATCTGCTGAAAAGAAAGATGAAGTTTTGGTTGAAGATTTCCACTTGACAGATGAAAGGATTGGTCATAATGAGCTTACTTCTGAGTCTCCTCCAGACATGGGAGACAATTCTTCGGAACATGAAGTACCACTTTGCCTGTATGTCTATGGGGTAAGCACACTTTTTGGAGTGAATGTTCTCTAGTTGTAATCGGGTGGTTGTTTCTTTCTATATGCAAGTTATGTTTAATGAGATAGGAAATGAATTTCCTTTGGAACTGATAGGAGATGTATGTTGATGACTTTAAACCATTTCATAGCAGGTAGATGAAGCTTGCAAAGCCAGCTGATTTCAGGAAAATGACATCCTTTAAAAAATAATAATAAAAAAGAAGAAGAAAAGAAAACAGAAAAAAAAAAATTTATAAAGTTTAAATCTCATTAATAAGCAATTTATTTCTCGTTACAAAGTTTATGATTGAATGTGTTGCTTGCTCCCTCACCTCTTTTATTTATTTCTATCACACATTATCGACAGTTGTTTAAAGGAACACCATTGTGTAAAAGAGGGCAGTGCTATGTTATAGTTAAATTTTTCATGCTGTGTCTGTTTTTGTATTCTCTGTTTTCTTCAAGTAGAATGTTAAGAAATTCACCAAAAACTTGTTCTTTTTCTTTTTTCATTCTAATACTAGAAATTATACCACTTATGTTTTATATATATATATATATATATATGCTTTTCCATTCTTTTAAAAAGAACATTTGTCATTACAAGGAAGTAATCTCTAGTCTCAAGATAATTTAAAGCTCATTTTTGACAGTCGTTTAAAGGAACACCTTTGAGTAAAAAAGGGCAGGGCTACAGCTAATGTTTTCATGCTTCATCCTTTTCTGCATTCTATATTTTCTTTAAGTAAAATGTTAAAGAAATTCACCAAAAACTTATCTTTTTTCTTTTTCTTTTTTCATTCGGATACTAGAAATTGTACCACATATGTTTTTTATTTTTTATGTCCCTTTCCATTCTTTTAAAAATAACATTTGTCCTTTATAAGGAAATTACCTCTAGTCTCAAGATAGTTTGGAGCTCGATGAATATCTACAGTGGCTATTCCTACTTAATTTTTGTCAGTAGGAGCTCACTTGTATTACCAGATAGCTAGTTTATGTCTTTAAACATGATAAAGCAAGCTGGGCTGAAGTTTGCATGAGCCAGTTATCAAGATCTAATTTTTCTCTTCCAAAAAATTGATCCTACATTTTATTTTCAAAGTAAAACTAGACTTTGCATCTCACCTGAAGTTAATTAAATTTTCAATTTTTGGCACTTGATTACTGCTGCATAGTATGAATATACTGGATATGGAACTTACAAAAAGAGCAGTTATTCTAGATCTTGGAGACAAGTGTGATTCAAGGGATCAATCAGTTGAAAATGGAAGCTGCAGTTCAATTAACTGATAACATCAGTGATGCAGATGCGCTACTTGCCTTGCAGTCCAAGCTCAAGAAAAATGCCAAGATTCAAGCTGCTGCCAAATCTCACGACATACCCATTTATGTGACAAAGGTTTATATGATCAAACCAATAGTTATCTATTTCCTAGCTACAGCTATGTATTTTCAATATGGTGAAACCTGTTTTCTTTCTTTTGGTAGACAAGTTCCTTGGAGCAAATAACAAAGGCCATAAGGGCATTGATGAGCAGTCATGCTAATGGATTGAAGGATTCTAGAACAGAAGAGAATACAAAATTGTCAGAGAAGATAGATGCCCTGGAGGTAAGAGTTTTCTTTCAGTTGTGTTTTGAAATATTTATTATTGATTAATATATTTTGTGGATGGAGTGCATTAAGAATGATTAATGTTTTGGTCAATGCCACAGCGTTCTGGGGCCACCATGGGAGTTGATAATGATCATGGCGTATGCTGTTGTGAATTGTTAGCGACTCTTAGTAAATTCATTAATTCACACATCTCTAAAAATTCAACGAGTTGGCATCAAAATTACATGACATGCCTAATACAAATGAAGAATTGAAGGTCCACAAAAGAAGAAAAAAGAAAATCTAAACTATTATCTAAACAATTGCAGAGAAGTTGATTAGAGAAATTAACTGAAATTTTAAATAAACACAAACCCAACTTTATTGTAAGCCAATGTAACAGTGTAAGTTATTAAGACTATAACTTGTAGTGCTATGAGGAGCAATACAGTGTAAGTGATTCCTGTATAGTGTCTATAGAATGGGTTTTGGCAGACTCAGGGGGGCCCTATTCCCTTAAGAATACAATAAAATATACTCTTCCAATAACCCAAGGGGAAGGACTGATTTGAGGATGGTATACCAGTTTACTTTCTTGTTGGGGAAACAGGGCTGCCAGAAAGAAAGAAGATTTCCCTTAGGAGATTCAAGACTTACTAAGAAAGTGTACTGTGGCTACCTGTCCCTTCTTTCCTTGCCTTGCCTGTGGCCTGCTTTCCTAGTAGGAATTCTTGTCTGCAGACTATTCTCACTACTACAGAAATATCACTATCACCCCCAAAAACCAAACTCTCCTGTATATGATAGTTGTAATTTGTTTTGGGGAATCAATGACCCACAACTTGTTTATTTATTTTTGGAAAACAGCAAGAGTCTTTGTAGTAGTGTGACTGAGATATAAGAAGATATGAATTCTTTCTCTGAAGTATGACCTTTTCACGTAAACTGGACTGCATGGTTAAGGTGGTACTATCATCAAGTTGTTATTCTAAGAGTGGCTGTTTCTTAGGTCCCATTTGGTACAACTATTAGCAGTTAGCTATGGTTGTAGCTATAAATGTGGATGCAAAAGGTGTTTGGTAATGTGTCGGTGAAAAGGTTTTAAATGCAAAATAATACTCAAAAGCCTTTCAAAAACCTTAAAAGCTTCAATATGTGGTTTCTCTAAATAGTAGTTTAAATGGCTTTTGAAATGCATTTGCATTGTTAGCGAACACCTTTAATTTGGTGGTTGGTGGAAAAGCACCTCCAACCACCTAACCAATGGAGAACTTAATACCTCAGCTCCATTATATTACCAATGGTTTTATGAAGCTTAAACTAAGATTTGGTTTTCCTTTCACTCCCTACCCTTTTCCCTTTGTTTTCTTTTCTTCTTCTAGAGCAGCATGAATGTATGGCTGTTTGAAAATTGGCAACATAATCATGCTTTAGTGTGGAAAACAAATTTGATCAGTTGTGAGATGACCACATGGTTGCAAGCTGGTTTTTCTTTTGCAAGAATGTGCTCATTTCAATGGACATTTTTTCTTAAAATTAAACAAAGCTGCTTCTCTATGGATATTCAATGCATTAATATGTGTTTGTGTGTGTACATATAGTATTTGGATCTATTTTTTTTTGGTTTCTATCTCAAAGTTTATTCTCAATGTGGGTGGGTGATCTTTAGGCCAGTGATGATTGAAAGGTAATTTGGATGGTGTCTACTCAATTTATTATATGATCTTCAAGAAAGAGTGCATACTGTTAGATCTGAGTCTGTTGCATTTGATTTAGAAGATCTCTTTTAAATTCCATATAGTGTACAAATTTCGTTTTCTTTCTCCGGAAGGGGCAGTCTTCCTGTTTAACATTGCCTTGAATATTTTCATTTTTGAATCTTGAATAGTATCATTTCTGCCTAGTGCTTCTGTTTTCCTTTTGTCTAGTTGAAAATAATAAAGAAACAGGGATATACAGAACATAGAAAGTAGAAAAGAACAATGATTGGAGAAGTTTGTATGCATTGATTGATTTATTGTAAGCCTTCCAACAGAATATATCATGTCCAAGAGACTAACAGTAGGCCATGGTGATCACAGTTAATAAATAAGGATGTCCACTGGCTATCTTCATTACTCTATCATGTTATCATTTGGAACACCTAGTTCATCTAAATTATTACATTTCAACTCTACAAAGTACTTTTCTTCATACAGGAGGCAAGAATAGCTGTGATGGAAGTAGTAATTCCAAAAGGAGAACCTGTGGAGCTGCTCCCTAGGTCATCACACATTATGTCCCTTCAAATAGATTTCATTCGAAAATACCAATTAGAAACAGAGAGAATTGGTATAGAGCCAGAGGCACGTCTCCGTATCCTCCCATATCAGACTAGGATGGATGTAAACAGCAAGTTTATTGAAACAATTGGGACAGATAGCGGAGTTGATGATTTTATCAGTGCCACTGGTGACACAAATGGATCACCCTACAGCATTGACAGGTTACCTCTCTTGCCTGACTAGTATTGACCACATTGCAACTTGAAGTATCTCCACGCTTGATAGCTTTAATATGTGCAGCAGATCAACAAGTTCTTGTACATGAGTATCCATATCTGCATGGTTTGCATATTCTGGTTCCTTTGCTGATATGTATTGCCTTGAGCATTTCAGTATATATATATTTTTAAATATTGTGCAAAATTGCAATTACAAGCCAGTGAGGTTTCTGCTAATGCATTTAATAACCTGGTGCTAATCAAGTATGTGCTTCTGTTGTTATATTGGCAATCAAAAGGGGGACAAGATAGGATAATGACAGAACTTAATAATAGCACCGAAAGTAACCTAATGACCTTGAATTACATAATTTTTACTTGCATTCGTTACTTTCATTGCATATATGTGATTGTGAAATAATTTTTGGGATGAACTGATCTAATGAAATTGAATTTCATTTCATTACTTAACCAATCGCAAGTGTAATCTCTTATCTTCTTCGCGACTGCTCAACCTAAAACTGGTGTTGTTTCGTGGCCATGTGATGCATGCAGTGAATCTATTTTGGTAATCGCATCCAAATATACTCTACTTATGGAGAAGGCGGTCTTTTAATACTTTACCCTGTCTTTACCTTGTGCTCAACATTTGACCCAACAAACTAGATGGGAAAGATTTTATCCCATCTCGTCCTCTGGTAGCATCTCTTGACTAGCGATCTAACAACCTTGAATTATATCTTACATTAAAACTTACTGGCTTTCACAGCAGTTACTTGATTGACGTTTGAATGGGGTCCTTTACTTTGCTTAACTGGTGACTTGATCAATTGAATCATTTAACTTCATTTGTGCTCATTTTCTGGTAACTTGATCAATTGAATCATTTAACTTCATTTGTGCTCATTTTTTGCATAGCACATATGACCTAACATTAATGGAAGTCACTGTCCTTTTCTCCTTAACTAATGATCTGAAAGTTATTATTATTTTGTCACCTCTTTGCTTGGAATGTTATAGTAATTCATTTTCCAAGTGATTTATTTTGTATACCTTTGTGTCTGGACAACCATCTTTTAAAGCCGAACATTGAACTATTGCCCTAATTTTTATAATTAGGATCCACATTTGCATTTGCTGCATGTGAGACTTGTTGAGTGTTGAAGGCATGCTCTCTCTTTAGCTATCTACCTAATGACTGCATATTATATTATAATATTGCATCATGTTAGCCCCAATATCTTGATTTGTAGAGATTGATTGATATGCAATTACTTAATTTAAGGGAAATTGATTGATAGACAATTAGTTGTACATAATTACCTATGTAGAGAGATTGTAATTATGGTCTAGGAGTGATCTTATGATGTAATTATGTTACGTGCATGAAGATTAAGGGTGGAAAAGGCTGGTGGAAGCAAGTTAAGTGTGAGAATAGTAGCTAGACAAGTTTTGACAGTTAGAAATGAAAATGAGTAGCACTTAACTACCAATATAAATTTCCACGTGATTTGTTAGTTAGGAAGTTGTGATCCATGTTAGTTAGTAGTTAGAAGTTAGTTAGGAGACTGTTAGTCGTTGTTTTGGAGGGAATTCCATTGTACATAATGAAATGTGTAAGAAATGTAGAATCCAAGCAACAAGAAATCAGAATTCTGCAGTTGCAACTTCAACTTTCACCCTTCCTTCTACTTCTCTCTTAATTTCCCAAGTTTTTCATTTTGTGTTAAGGTAAGACCTTAACAAATTGGTATCAAAGCAGTAAGATTCACAACCATAGAAGGTTGCATCGCGTGACAAATAACAATGGTGGAAAATAACAAGGTTGAAGCCTTGGAATAACATGGCAAGAAACTAGAGGAGTAGATGCAACATATGCATGAAGAATTTAAAGAACAAATGCAACATAGGCATGATGAATCTCAAGAATGGGTGACAGTAACTCTGAAACAATGGTCGGAGTAGGGCTAAGAGGAATGAACTCAATTTACAATGGAAACACTAATGACTACATTAAATTCATTTATGAGCAACTAAGAAGCAAATAAAGAAGGAAGGATCATTCAAGTTTCTGATGGAATAATTCCCAACCAAAGAATAAACATACGTGGGGAAAGCGTGTGCAACTATAAAGTTCAAAGATTGGGGTATAATGTAGCTTTATCAAAGGTGGAATTGCTAACTTTCAAAAGGGAGAATTCATGGGGATTGATTAGGAAATATGAGCATTTTTTAAGATGCATTTCAGACTAGTTCAACAATGGGTGAAAATAATCTCTTTACTTAGAAAGAAAGGCTGAAAACCAGTCTGAAAGATTCATATTGGGAAGTAATGACTTGGTTAATTGAGAGGAACTCACAAAGGCTACTTGTATAAGGTTTGGTAGTAGAAAAGATGTGGTGGAGGAATTTAATAAGCTAGTGTAGGATAAAGAAATGGAAAAGTATGTAGAGATTTGAAGAAATCAAATCTCTAATGACTGCTTTGAATCACACATTACTAGAATCATGCGAAATTTCCAGTTTTATTAGATATTAATCCAATGCTCAAGAATTTTAAGCCAACCACATTAATACAGGCTTTTGATCAAGCAAATGGCAAGAAGAGTCTAATCTTGTGTTAGCTAAAAGAAACATATTTGTTACAAGAATGGCTACTCTAATTAGCATGGGAAAATTTCCAAGTAATCAGTCTTTCAAGCCTTTCAATCAAGCTAAGAATAGGAGTAATGCAATGATCAAGACACTTTTCCGAAACATTACATGAACAACAAAGGAGATTGGGGCAATGCTTCAAATGAGGAGAGAAGAACATTCCTAGTCATTAATGTAACTACTCTAGCATCGGAAAATTGCTAGGTAATCAGTTGTTTAAGCCTGTCAATCAAGCCAAGAATAAAGTAATGGAAGGATCAAGACACCTTTTTGAAACATTACATGAACAACAAAGAAGATTGGAGCAATGCTTCAAATGATGAGAGAAGTACATTCCTGGTCATCAATGTAACTACTCTAGCATCGGAAAATTCCTAGGTAATCAGTCTTTTAAGCCTGTTAATCAAGCCAAGAATGGAGTAATGCAAGGATCAAGACACCCTTCTAAAGCATTACATGAACAAAAGTGATTGAGGCAATGCTTCAAATAAGGAGAGACCTTTTTGAAACATTACATGAACAACAAAAGAGATTGGGGAAATGTTTGAAATGAGAAAAGTACATTCCTGGCCATTAGTATAACCAAAAAGGTATACATATGATTAAAGGTATAACAGAAGATGATGATGAGTTCTTGGAAGTGGAAAAAGGAGGCAATCATGAAATTATTGTTAAGGAAAATGGAATTGAAGAATGTCTTATCCTTGAATGCACCAGTAAAAAGTTATGCCTATAATACCTTTAGAATTAAAGGTCGCCGTTAAGGAAGGGATATTATGATCATGATTGATAGTGACAATTCACATAACTTTATTAGTGATTTAGTCATTAAAGAAATCAAGGCAATTGTGGAGAAGATTACTACATTGTTTTTAAAAAGGTATAATGAGATGTAATGCTTTTTGTCTAAGTTCATATGGTTTATCCAAGTATGAATTCCAAGCTAATTTGAGGTTCTTGAAATTAGGAAGGTGTGACATAGTTTTGAAGGTACATTGGTTGAAAATTTATTCTCCTTTCTTGTTTGATTTCAGCCTCATTTGTTTTTGCATTTTAAAAATATTTTTTATTTTAAATTAATATTTTTTGATGTTTTTAAATCATTTTGATATGCTGATATAAGAAGTGATTTTTAAAAAATTAAAAAAATATTATTTTGATACATTTCCAAGCGAAAAACATTTTGAAAAGCAACCACACTTACAAACACCATCTTCATTAAAATGAACTATCATTCAACAATGGTGGTATGATGATTGAATAAAATGAATGGTTGAAGAAGCCAAATATTAGATGATTATCACAATTAAGGTACACAAGAGTTTGAAGGAAGCCATTTTTGGATTTCTAGGACAATTGTTTTCTATGGAGGTGTTCAAAGGATGTGAAGAATTCAAAGGTTAAGGCATTGTTAGAGGAATATCAATTTGTGTTTGCAGAATCAAAACATTTACCACCAACTAGGAAGCTGGATTACAAGATTCCACTCAGTTTAGGGGCAAAGCTAGTCAACATTAAACCTTACAAGAGTGAGTTAATTCTAAAGGAAAAGATAGAGAAGTTGAAGAAGGATATGTTACAAAATGGGATCATTCACCATAGTTGTAGTCCATTTGCATCTTTTGTTTTCTTGGTTAAAAGCAAGATAATACATGAAGATTATGTGTGGATTACACACAATTGAATAATCTAACTGTCAAAAATAAGTTTTCAATTTCTCTAATATATGAATTGATTTAATGGATGAATTACATGGATCTAAGTTATTTTAAAGTTGGATTTAAGATTAGAGTATCATTAAGTAAGGATGTGTGAAGATGTGGATAAAACTACATTCAGAACTGACCATGGACATTATGAATTCAAGATAATACTTTGTTGGCTTAACTAATGCACCAACTACCTTTCAAGCCTTAATGAATAGTATATTAAAGCCTTATTTGAGAAGATTGAATTGGTGTTCTTTGATGACATAGTGATATATAGTTCCACCTCATAATTACATATCAGTAATCTTAGAACTATTTTGAAAACATTTAAGAAGGATCAGTTATTTGTAAAATAATCTAAGTGCTTTTTTTATGATGAAAAAATGGAGTATCTAGGGTATATTGTCTTTTTAGAAAGAGTGGGAACAAATCCTAAAAAGATTGATGTTATGAAGAACTTGTCTATTCCATATTTTGTAAAGGAATTGAGAGGCTTCTTAGGTTTAACAGATTATTACAAGAAGTTCATTAGAGGTTTTGGCTTTATCAACAAACCACTAATAGAATTGTTAAAGAAAAATAACTTTAGTTGGAATGAGAAGGCTGAGTCAACTTTTGATAAGATTACAAAAGCTTTGTTTGAGGCTCCAATCTTAGCACCACCAGATTCTAACAATGTTTTTGTGTTAGAAACTGATGCATGTGCTACTGGATTGAGAGCTATTTTGAGCACTATTTTGAGTATAATCAGTTCATCATTAAAATTGATCATGAAAGTCTGAAATATGTTTTAGAACAAAAGATCCATACTCCAAAGGAAATGTCTAACCAAATTGTTAGGGCTGAGGTATGTTATACAACATAGAAAAGGAAGAGAAAATGTTTTTGAAGATGCATTGTCCAAGAGACTAGAAAAGGAAAAAAGTTCAATATGAAGGGAAAAGCTAATTAAAGGAGAACAAGGAAGATTAAAAACTTTAACAACTTACCAATATGTTATTAGGATATCATCAACTCATATAAAAATAATCATAAGTTACATGACATTATAGTTGGGAAATTGATCAATGTTAGTGACTGGCTGAAATACACTTTTGTAAAGGGAATTTTGAGGTATAAGAACAGAATTGTGATTGATAATGATAAAAATTTAAGAAATAGATTAGTAGGTGCTAGTTACAACTTTTACATCGGGGGACATTCAGGGATTCAAAATTCTTATAAAAGATTGAAGACAATGTTTTATTGGCCATCAAGAAGCAGTTGATCAAGAAATAGTGGAATAATGGGACATTTATAAGCAAGTTAAGATGGAGAGAATGATGTAATTGTGTCTTTTAATTTGCTAATAGTAGATGTATATGTTAGAGTTAGGGTTAGTCTAATGGCTATTCTTGATATGAAGTTGATAAAGAAGGGAAATAGAATTGTAACTATAAAGCTTATACAATGGTTTAACTCGTTTAAAAAGGATGCAACATAGGTGGACTTAAAGGAAATCAGTAGCTAATTTATTGACTTTTATACTAATTCTTGAGGAAAAGAATCTTTTTATGAAGGGAATATTGTTACGTGCATAAAGATTAAGGGTGGAAAAGGCTGGTGGAAGGATTGGAAGCAAGTTAAGTTACATGTGGGAACAACAACTAGACAAGTTTTGACAATTAGAAATGAAGATAAACAACAACTAACTACCAATAAAAATTGCCATTTGATTTGTTAGTTAGGAAGTTGTGGTCCATGCTAATTAGTAGTTAAAAGTTAGGAGATTGTTAGTAGTTGTTTGGGAGGGAATTTCATTATATATAATTAATTGTGTAAGAAATGTAGAATCCAAGCAATAAGAAACCGGGATTCTATAATTGTAGTTTCAAATTTCCTTTTCTTTTACTTCATTCTTAATTTCTTAAGTCTTTCTTGTTTTGTAAAGGTTAGACCTTAACAAATTATGTGAATACTTGACTATTTAAAAAGAAGAGATCCTCCATTAAAAGACATTTAGATCGTTTTAACATTGCATCAGAGCCTAAATTCTAGATTTTATGCTTGACTCTTTAGGCTGATATTTTTTTGAGTTGAGTTGTGGTTGGTTTGGAGTATAGATAATTTCTGGGTGTAAAGATATTTTGTTTTGGTTAGAGATTACAAAGATATAGTTGGGTATTTTGGGAGTTTTCATTCTTAGTTTGAAGTTTTTTTTACTTCAAGGTCTACTTTTTCACTAATTCAGTTCTTTTTTTTTTTTGATTTATCATGAAAGAAGAAAATTCTATTGTTCTTTTTAATGAAAAGAATTACCCCACTTGAGAGTTTTAATTAAAGATGTTTGTGAAGGACAAAATATTTTGGGGTCACTTGGATGGGTCATCTAAAGCTCCTATTGATCCCAAAAAGATTGATTCTCGGGAAAGTAAGAATGCTTACATTATCTTTTAGTTACAAAGTTATATTAAACCACATATGATGAATAATTTTTTATCATTCATTATTTCTATAGAGATGTG
>Ga0325400_1006350_pt1 | contig 11232 bp, 5 predicted proteins | sample PopdelMetagenome_2_FD_205662 | JGI IMG/M metagenome (GOLD analysis project Ga0325400, IMG submission 205662) | Populus deltoides microbial communities from Bellville, Georgia, United States - Xylem-PdKOR-R1 | ecosystem: Host-associated > Plants > Phyllosphere > Stem > Wood/Secondary xylem...
AAGCTCTTCAAATTTTTTTTATTTAATTATATACAAATAAAATTATTTTTTGCAATAAAAATAATAATTTAAATTTTATTAAAATAACATAGTATAATTACTACTTCTATTATTAATATATTTTTTTTAACAAAAAAATAGTTTTTTGAGCTATGTCATTTATTCAATGAAAACCAAAAGTAATTAGAATAAATTAAAAAAAATAAGAATAAGAAAAATATCTCTTTAATGAAAACTCTTCATCTTCTTAATATGCTCACTTTTTAATTTTATATACCTTTTTCACCATAATATTGTTTGTTAAATAATAGCTTATCAAAACTATAAAAACATGTTTTAATAAAAAAATATATGTTTTAATAACTTTGATGTGAATGTATTAAAAAAAATTAACATTTCTTTGCCTTGCCACCTGAAATTTTTTTAGTCTAGTTTTTTAATTAATCATACGATGATAGAAAAAGATATTCAAATGAAAGATAATAAATTAAACCATGGAAGAAAAATATATCATTTTTTTTTGTCAAAATCATCTTTTTTTTTATTCAAGTGATTTTTTGTTGTTTGACAAAAAAAAATTATTTTTTATAAATAGTAAAGTTCATTAAATAAAACATAAATACCAATAATTGTTTTTTTTTCCTAAAACCATACATTTTCATAAAATATCCATGACCATAAGCTTAAAAAAAGTCTTCACGGTAGCTTAACATATAATAATTAATGTAATGATTGCTAACATTACAAGAAAATACTATAATCTTATTTAGAAATAAATTCCAAATAGAATGGTTTCTAATGAAATAATAAAGCAAGGCTATATAAAACGAATGCTTGCTAATATTAAAAAAAAACACTATAATCTTATTAAAAAATAGAAACTAAAAGTTATTTAATATAATAATATCATAAATATAATTTTAATTATTTTATTTTATTGGGATTGTAATTAAAATTAAAAAAAAAAGCCTTATAAAAAGAGCTCAAACACTTGAACATAAAAGTGTCAATTGTTGGGCCAAACATGTGTAGGTCTATAAAGCTAAGCCCACACGTCTAGCCATATTTTTTTTTTATTTTGTTAAATTGGGTGAATGTCACATTGTTTACCTTTTCAAAAAAATAAATCCTAGGGACATCTTGGTGAACAATATGTAAAAACATAGAGTGAAATTAGAAAAAAAAATCACCACCTAGTTTTATGGTATCTAAAAACCCTAACTAATCTTTAGAGATTTTATTTAAGGGGTTGGTTATATTAAAGAAAAGATTAAAATCACCCTAAAATATCTTACTTCATGTTTATTTTTAATAATAAAACAATCTTTATTATGCATACATGCTACAATCTTAGCTAAAATGGTATATGTGCTTTGGTTATTGGAGTAAGAGACCATTCAAACCTAGGATTGTGATTTAGGACCTAGGCTTTGTAATAAGATCCAATTCTCACTTTTTAAGTATGGTTGTTGGATCCACGATAATGGTTTTTATTAATTGGGTTTTAGCCTATTTTCTTTTGTTGTGTCTAAAATAGGTTCGAAGGCCATCTCTTTCTCTTAATAGGTCTATACGAGATTGTACCATTCCAACCCAAACCCACTCGGTAGAATACAAAACAAAATCCATACATATTTATTAAGAATATAAACTTGTTTATCTTTAATATCACATCTAAGAAAAAACTAATTTATGATTTATAATTTCTAGACTAATTTTGAGTTACAAAAAAAAATGTCAATAAAAAAATATAGGAAAAAATAAAAGTGTATATATATATATATATATATATATATATATATATATTGCTAATATTTAGAATATAAAATCATTTACTCTTAATGTAACATTTGAGAAGAAACCTAAATAAGATTTACAACTCATGAGATGATTTTTAATTATGAATAATTTAAATCAAATGACATATGTAAATTAAAAACAACAAGAAAAAGATCACTCATTGATCAACCAAACACAAACTTTATCATATATCATAAAAAAAATAATAATATATTAAATATTAATATAAATAAATGATTCAGTTATTTGAAGATTCGAATTTGACCTTTAGGAGCAGCTGTAATAAGAAAGAGGCTGCTGGAATTTGACTTGGTAGTGACATCGCGTGGTTGTAACATGTTGTTCTTCACACGTTGAGACTGGTCTGAAAAAAAACACAGTAAAACTAGAACTCTTTTGTTTTGTGTTAGTAGCTGTAACTTATGGAGTTTTGGGTGTGATTTTTGGCGAGTTTAGAAAAGAAAAGGATTATAATTTTGGGTTTATTTCAAGGTTTTTTTTTTTAAATAAAAGGAAATTTTGGTTAGGAAAAAGGGTTATGGTTGTTGGATTTGTTCTGTTTTGAGGCTGCTGGTGTAGTGGTTATGATCTGGGTTATAGAAATAGTGATGAGAGATGGTTTTGGGTTAATGGTTATTACCATTGATTAAAAGATTAATTTGATAGTGGTTGATGTCATAGATGAGAAAGGTTGGAATTTGGTGGCGATTTGTGGTTGTCATGCTTGATGTAGCTATTGCTCAAGTTTTAAGCGGAGAAAGACAGATGAAAGTAAGGTTATATTGTGAAGATGAAGGAGCTATTATGACTTTGTGGATCTAGTAAGAGGAAAAAAGGCTATTACAAGTTTTGGGTTTTTAGAGTTTTTTCTTTTTCTTTTGTTCTTGTTTTGGTTTGCTCAATTTGTTATTTTTTTTGTCTATTTTGATTTTTTTTTATAGGGTTTTCTCTTAAAATAGAAAAAACCTAAACTAGAAAAAAAATATTATGTTTTTATATTATTTCTTTCTTTAACTAGGATCTCTTTACAATTATCTAACTTAATTCTTCTAGTTATTATTTTTCTCATCACTGTTGGTCCCTTTTCCTTCTTTACCTATTGTTTTACACCTTATTTTTTTCATTTTATATCTTATCACAAAAGTAAAATAATATAAAATAAATGAAAATGCTAAAAATTGACTTAATTTAATTTATTTTTTTGAAAACACATGGAAAAAATTAGAGGGTTAAAAGTTATTGAAATTTTTTTCTCTTGAATTTATTTTTCATTTGTCTTGGGACTATATCACATTTTCTTAATTATGTTCTTTCCTTTTATGTCCAATTATTGTGTTGAAATCAAGAAATGTATCATATAAATGCTATGGGGAAATTCTTTTTTTAATTCCAGAATCTTCTTTTTCAATCCCAAAAAATATTAAAAAGATAAAGTATGTATTATCTTTTTTTTTAATCTCAAAGTGTCTCTACCATCCACAACAAATCTTAAAAATATAAAATCTTGATAAAGCTTTCTTTTCACGAAACAAGGTTTCATAAAATTGATTTACAAAATGAGCGACAATATAATGCTTTATTCATTTTCATATCAACTTCTTTTAGCAAACATTTGTATTTGGACAACTTTCATCCAATGCCTCTTTCACCATTTTTGCTAATCACTTCCTAGTTCCTATAGTTGATAATAGATTGATGATGATGTATTCTTTAAAAATACATGGCCTCTACTTATTAACTTTCAAATTTGATACCTGAAATTATTGTAGCTTTCTATTGAATGATCCAAAATTCTATCATGATATTTACACTTCATGTTTGGATTACACCACCTAGGATATAATAGTTGTACAAGATTTAATGGGGTTATGGTAGAGTATCTGATACTTAAAAGGTGTTGGTAAATGATGATGAATGGTAGAAGTATATTAATCTCAGATAATGGTATTCAAGAACGTTGTGATGTAGTGAAACTTGATAGTACCAGAGATAATTGGATAAGATGTTTATAATCAAGATAATATCTAATTTGATATCCATTTTATGATTCATTAACCAACACAACACCAAACCTCATTATTGGATTCCTTATCCTTTTTTATTTTAAGCATTGCTCATCCTTTTCTACTACAATCACCATTTTATAAAATAGATTGATGAGTTACTAAACAAGTATTTATAATATGAAACCTTTAAGGTGTCAATAGAAATAGAGGTGAGCTCCCTCCTAAATAGAGGATGATATGTTTGTGCTGTCTCTCCACACAACCTTAGAGCATACTCCTTAACAACTTATTTATTATTATTATTATTTAAAGATTAGTTTTTCTTGAAGTTTCCTCTAAGTTGATCCCATATTGATTTAGAAAGGCATCAACCAATTATTTTCATGTATTCATTTTGAAGTCATTCAAACCTATATATCGGCTAAGAATATGTCTAACCAAACTTTCACAAAAATAATTGATCAAAATTTTCTCATCATGAATAGCCTTGGTCATCCTACTATAGTATACCTTGATATGAGTCTCTAAACATCGAGCTCCCTGTGTATTTAACAAATTCAAGGACTTTGAACTTTCTAAAAATGTCAATATCTGACACATGACATATTTTATTAGTTGAAAAAGGCTCATACAAGTATTTTCGTTTAATGGTCTTGTGTCCATTATGGTTATGTTATAAATATTATTTCTCTCTTTAAATGATAACTGCTTATGTTTGATAAGGTTGTTAATTTGTTTTTTGAAGCCTCTATAATGATTAATGAAATGTCTCGCGGCTTGTACATAGCATGTGAACTTGGCATTCTTATTGTACCATTTAGAAAAAGATGGTTAGATGGGTTTAAGTGGTTGATGTGTTATCTAATGTGTATTCACAAGGGTTTATAGATTTTGATGAGAGGAAGTGGAAACAAAGATGACAATTTATTGTATTTCTTTTTATACCTTGGATTACATGTTTTGAAAAGCACGATGAGATAATGATGGAGGTGCTTAAAGGTGTTTGACATCTAGAGGATGTTACTTTGATCAATGTAGGATAAAAAGAGAGACATTGCCACACTGAGCTTTATGGTGGTGGTCTTTGGTAATCTTTCATCAAATTGTTCACAGTGAATAATTTTCGTTAACAAGCCAATTACTTGATTCATTTAATCATTCAAAGAGCTTATCTTATATGTATAGTTCTTTTCGATATGATATTTCTTTCCATCTATCATAGCTTGGTATGATGTAGGTTTTAAGGAAAATTGAACTTTTAAAACTTGATTTAGATTTGTTTTACCTTTTATATGAAAATTAAGAAATAATATGTAGAGATAAATATTCATAAAGAATAAAAATGATTAATTTGATATGATGTTACATGGAGGCACCATAAGAAAAGTTTCTAACCATTTCATGTAAGTGTAGGTTATTTAACTAAATTAGTCTCAAGATGATCCCTCACTGCTTAGTTAATAACCCTAATAAACTTAACCAAGGCCTATAAGGTGCAAATAGTGTTGATTAGGGCAACGTTCATTGACTACAAATCATTATCAAGTAGACTATCTACGAGAGTTTGATTGTATTATTTGGGTCAATGACAATCAGGACATCGTTAATTCCTTATACTTACCTACGAATAAAGTGTGTGAAAAAAATAAAGTGTTGTGTAATGTGTGAACATAAATCCATATCTAAAATAAATAAATAAATAAAAGTAATGATGCATAAGATCTAGACATACAAGAATTATATAAACAAAAATACAAATGTCAAACCATATAGTAAACATGTATTAATTAATTTAGACAAGCATCATAGATTAATATATTCCGAGCACGTATCAAAGTACCCCAAACATATTATCATAAAAAAATGTTTGGCTCTAAATATATTATCAAAGCACATTATCATAAAAATATTATCAAAGCATCACAAATATATTCAAAGCATATATCAAAGTACACCAAACACATATCATAAATAAATAAAAATGCTTAGCTCTAAGGTTACCCAGCGCAATCACCATTTTGTTGCAGGGGATATCTCAATAAACTATATGTAAAAAAAAAGGGTAAAATAAAAGAGGAAAAAAAGAGTCTTTATCTACTTTTATGGTAACTAGGAATTCTAATTGGTCTTTAAAGGTTCTAGGTAAAAACCTGGTTATGCTAAAGAAAAAATTAAAAATACTTTAAAATATCCTACCTAAGATAAGTTGTTTCATGTTTATTTTTAATAATAAAAGGGTACTTATTTTGCATACATGCTAATATTTTTTCTAAACTGGATTATGTGCTTTGGTTATTGGAGGTGTTAGACTATTCGAACCTAAGAAAGTGATTTGGAACCTAAGCCTAGTAACAAGGCTTAATACTCACTTTTTGAGTACAGGCCTTGGAATCAAGAGGATGATATTGGTTAGTTAGGCTTTAGCTTGTTTTATTTTGTTATGTCTAAAATGGTATGAAGATCACCACTCTTTCTCAATGGGCTTACACGGGATTGCGCTGATCTAGCCTAAATTCACTTGTTATAATGCAAAACAAAATTCGTACACATTCGTCAAGAATATAAACTCGCTAGCTTGCCTTTAATATGACATCTAAAGAAAAACCTAATTAAAATTTACAATTTCTGAGTCGATTTTGAGTGACAATGAGGATACAAAATACATCAAATTAAATAAAGAAAAGAATATGTAGATAAATTATATCAATATTTGCATACATAACTCACTTAACCTTAATGTGACATTTGTGATAAAACCTAATTATGATTTACAGTTCCTAGCCAATCTCGAGCTATGATAAAAATACCAATCATAAAAAAAGGGAAAAATAAAAGCACATAAACATATACACTATATTAATATTTACAATACAAAATCATTTACCTTTAATGCCACTTCTGATGATAAATCTAAATAGAATTTACAACTTATGGGTTGATTTCTAGTTACAAACAAAATTAAATCAAACGACATGGCCAAATAAAAAATACCAATAACAAATTCACTCATTGATCAACCAAACACAAATTCATCATAACTCTGAAACCAATAGCATATTAAATATTAATCAAAATAAATGATTCAATGTGTTAGGGATTTGGATTTGACCTTTAAAAGCAATGGTCTTCATGCACTATTAGGTTGAATATATATTGTAATGCTGGCACATATTCTTCATGCATCGAGATTGATCTATAAAAAAAACACAGTAAAACTCAGACTCTTTTGTTTTGTCTTTATTGTTAGAACTTATGGACTCTATGGTGTGATTTTTGATGAGTTTAGTGGTAAAAAAAAACTATAATTTTGGGTTGTTTTTGTTAGAAAAAAAAAGTGATTTTGGTGGGGGAAAAGGTCGTGGTTACTGGGTCTATATTGTGTTGAGGCTACTAGCATAATGTCTGTGATCCGAGTTGTGGAATTAATAAAGAGAGATGGTTTCAGGATGATGGCTATTAGTGTTAATAGGAAGACTAGTTTGACAATGGTTGCTACTTCAAAAGGAGAGGAGGAAGAAGATGGAGATTTGTGGTTGCCATGTTCAGTGTAGATGGTGGTTAGGTTTTAGGCAGAGGAAGGCTAATGGTGAGACGAGAGTAAGACTGTTAGATGGAGGAGCTAATATGACTTTGCGTGGGTGGATCTGGTAAAAAGGGAAAAACAAAAGGGTTGTTGTAAGTTTTGGTTTTTTAGGGTGGTTTTTTTCTTTCTTTTGCTCTAGTTTTAGTTGGCTAAATAATTTCTTTTTTTTCTGTTTTAATTTTTTTTTGTAGGGTTTTCTTATGTCTAGCCTCCTCTATTTATATTATCTAGTCTCCTCTATTTATATTTTCTATGTTTCTCTCAAAACAGGAAAAACCTCAACTCAAAAAATAATATTAGGGTTTTATATTTTTTTAAAAAATAGGATCTCTTTAAAATTTTCCAGTTTTGATTGATTCTTCTATTTATTATTTTTTCATCATTTTGGTTCATTTTCCTTCTTTTCCTGTTGTTTTGCACCTTAATTCTTTTTTTTTAATCTTTCAATCTTTTTTATCTGTTTATTATATTTATTGTATTTTTCTATCTTGTCACACAAAGAAAAATAATATAAAATAAATGAACATATTAAAAACAATGAAATGATGGAAATTAAATGAATTTAATTTTATATTTTTTAAAATACATGGAAATTTTTGAGGTTCAAAAAAGGGTAATTACAAAAAAAAAAGTATATGAAAGTTGTCTATTAGTTGAATTCTGTGATGGCTGGAAAGTTAAGGTTTGACTTCAAAGACCTAAAAAACTCATTTTCAATAATTTATTTTTCATGAAAATACCTAAAAAAACACTTTAGATATCTCAATAAACCCGTTTTCAACCTCATACCAACCTATAATCATGTAAAAAAAAAAACTCAATCAAATAAATAATTATGAGATCTAATATATTTTTTCCAGTAAGATGAAGGGTTAAAAATACCTTAATAGAACTCCTCTCATCAAATGAAATCTATTGACTTCAATATTGATTTATTTGTTGCATGAAAGTGGTCAACTAAATACTTTATCTCTCTTTTTTTTTTCCAGAGACTTTCCATCTTCTCTCTCAAACATAAGGATTTAAAAGTGAATATAATGAAGTTTTGGATAAAAACTTAAAATGTTAAAACTAAAAGGACCAAAAAAGAGGTCAATATAGAATATGTGGACTAAATCATACTTTTTCTACTGAATTCGAGATAGGCCAAACTATTTTTTTTTTATTTTTAAGTATAGTTCTTATTTTTTTAATTGTGTCTTTATCCTATAAATTAAAATCATATCTCATTAAATCGACCTCTTGTAAGCTCTAAAATCCTATCAAAATAGTTCTCAAACACATGCAAAGTAAAGAAACCATCAACTCACAAAAACCAACACATGAAAAGATGAAATCAAAAAAAAAAAAATTAATGATCAAAATTAAAAGAATTCATTATTAAAACCCACCATGAATTGTGAGAGATACATATATATTAAAACCATCTAACAATTTAGTTATTAATATATAGTTGTAATTGTATGTAATTATAATGAAACAAGTGAAAAGCCGCACCTATTATATCTATTAGGAGTGATCATTTTCGGTTCGCTTCGGTTTTTATCAAAAAAACCAAACCAATTTTTTTTAAAAAAAACTAAAACCTGTTCAAACCGCCGGTTTCGGTTTGGTTTTTCGATTTGGCTCAGTTTTTTCCGGTTTTGCTCGGTTTTTTTCCGATTTTTTTTGGTTTGGGTTTAGTTCAATTCGGTTTTTTCGATTTCAAGCTTATAAAACCGAAACCGAACCGAATCGGTCAGTTTTTTTAAAATTTTAATCGATTTCATCGATTTTTTTCACGATTCGTTTTTTTTGGTTATTTGTTTTCCGATTTTCTCGGTTTAATCGGTTTTTCGGTTTTTTTGCTCACCTCTAATATCCATATCCAATGATATTATCATCATAGTTGTCATTCAGACTTGCCAAATTAACATTTTTCTTTTATGAATAGGATGGAACTTTATTATTAAGGACTAATTAAGAGATATAAAGAAAATAAAAAATAAACTTTAGCTAAACATTTGATCTAATGTCGGAGAACAATAGATCAATGCATCCACCGCGCGCCACGTACTAATCTCCTCTACAACTAGAATCGCTTAAGCTAGGCAACTTAGTCTTTGCCTTTCGAGGAGGATGCTTAATAAATGCCACATTTATCTATTATTGGAATTTAATTACTTGGTTCTTTTTATTATTAATACGATTAATTAATAAAGTCCTTTTATAATACATTTCATTAATATTTCGACCATGGAATCCTTAATAATAATAATAATAATAATAATACTAATAATAATAATAATAATATAAAGTTAAAAACGGAGGCAATTGAAGTATTTTTGATGAATTTCAATCTCCGGCCTTGAAACTCAATGTTATATGTTTTGAATTTTTACTACATAAAGTTAATATATGGCATCAATGATGTATTTCGTATCCTACCATAGTTCCATCGAGTACAAGGGATGATAATAAAAACACATTTTTTAATTTAAAATCAATTATTATTGGGTTTTTAAAATTTAATTTAATAATTTCTCAACATAAACAACAAAAAATTAAAATAAAAGTTACTTAGCATCACAGAGAACAAAGCAAATTAAAAGACTAATTCGAGTTTCACAAATCTTAAAATCATTGAAGACTTACATAATTGTTAATTTCAAAGTCCATAAAATTAATGAAAATATGCACAAACTAACCAGAAAACTAGACGACCGTCAAATCAAAAGAACAAAAGTCATAGTGTTTTAAAAGCAGCAACGTTAGGCATAACAAAGCCACAAAATCGGCTGACAAAAAAATAGTGAAAATGCAGGGAGGGTTGCCCATTTATCTTTGAAGGTGTTCTGTTCAATCCTGCTAGCCATTTCTTCTAGCCTGCAACAAAGAGACGGCGCAAAAGTTAGCTGCAAACGTGAGAAAGTGATGCACAGTATGGTTCCCATGAAGTCATGTTAAAGAAAAAATGCAGCAATGGCTTGTTAAAAATCTAGGGGAGAAATTAAGCATGCAGCTGCACGATAAATGCAGAGTGACAGTGGCACAGTTACAAATTTAAAAGCCCTCTTTTCCCTATAATTCATTGAATGTAAGCTCTCAACTATCTCTTTTTGTTTACTCGACATGCACGATCAAAGACCCTTTTTTCATCTGTAATGACATGCAATCATTTTTCACCCTCCAACAAGGCTTTTCTAGTAGCCATTTCTTCTTCTGTAGATGGGCCATGTAATTTTTCACAGGATAATCAAGATCTTCGCTGGAAAGAAGGCGTGCAAAATGAGATTCAAGCATTGAAAGCCAGCAATACCTGGACCCTTGAACGTCTTCCTCAGACAAAACATGCATTGACTCTAGGTTTACAAAATTAAATTTAAAGCTGATGGAATAGCTAGTACGAAGATTCACTCAAGTTGAAGGAGCTGACTACACAGACTTTTATTTCGATAGCTAAATTTACTACAGTTCGTTGCTTATTGGTAGTGGCAGCTATTCATAACTGGAATTTACACTAACTATTTGACCTCCAAAAACATTTAAAAAAAAAGGTCGATCTTCCAACATAATATATTTTTTTGTTACATGTGCTATGCAAACAGCTTTATCATTAAAAAAAAAAAAAAAACTGTAAACACACTCAAAACGAAGATGAATGTAAGATCTGCAGCCTGGTGTTGGTAGCTAGAAAAAAATTTAATAATTAAGAGATCAAAACTCACAAGGAGCAATATCAAGGTAAAAAATAATCAAGGAGTGAACCAAACGACAATGGAAAATTAAGAAGGATGTGCGATGCAAACCAGCCAAAAAGGAAAGAGCAAGCAAACCTTGCGAAAGAAAATGTACTCTAAGGAC
>Ga0325400_1006351_pt1 | contig 11232 bp, 8 predicted proteins | sample PopdelMetagenome_2_FD_205662 | JGI IMG/M metagenome (GOLD analysis project Ga0325400, IMG submission 205662) | Populus deltoides microbial communities from Bellville, Georgia, United States - Xylem-PdKOR-R1 | ecosystem: Host-associated > Plants > Phyllosphere > Stem > Wood/Secondary xylem...
ATCAGTTTTGACTTTAAAGGCTGTGATTTCCATGCTCTTTCTTATTTTATTTTCTTTCCTTAGATGTCTAAAAAGGTATGGATGTTAGCTTTTTAATGCCACTGGAATCACTTCATTTCAACCTCTAGAGCTCACGCTCTGCACAAAACATCGACTAAAAGGTCAAATCTGCCAATTATCTCCAATTTACTCCTTTTTGCATCTTTCATCCAAAAGTGCCTTCAAAACATAAAACAAAGAATATCAAGGCATTTTATATATAAAACATAGGCAAAACACTAGTTAATTGTGGGTGAAACTATCGAATAATATGGTTGCATCAGACGCTGAGGAGTTAAATGTTGTTCTGAGCTCTACTAGTGGAAAAAAGAATGTTGTTGAAGAAGATAAAGAAGATAATAACGAAATTGAAGAGTGCGATGAAGCTGATGATAACAATTCAATTGAGGACGTAGATGAAAATTTTGACTAACTAAACATGTTCTAAAGCCTTATTTTTATATTGTAATATTTTGGAACATGAAATATTTATTCTTCTTTAATGGTCAGCTCTTGTTATTATGCTGTGTGTGCTGTAAGATTGCAATTCAAGATTTTGTGATAGGGATACACAAAAAAATAAGAAATATTGACGGTTTCACCGACGGAATATAATCATCGGTATTTCACAGAGAGTTGAAAGTAATTTACGGGATTGTGCCACAATCTCACCGACGGAATCACTGACGGAATATAACCGTCGGTATTTCACAGAGAGTTGAAAAAAATTTACGGGATTGTGCCACAATCACCGACGAATTCACTGATGGCTTTACCGACGTAAATTACCGATGGATTACGCACATCCCGAAGTGCACGCATGTTAGACGCGTGTCCGTCGGCACACTTATCGATGAATTTTGTGATGGATCGAAAAGTCTGGCAGGATTTTTGGTGCGCATATCAATTAATTTCCAATGGTATTACCGACAGAATTTAATGCCACCGACAACAATAAAGTTTCGTCAGTAATTACGTCGGAAATATTGATATATAAAGCCCTCCGTTCCCCATTTGTTTCATTTTTTATCTTCTTCTCTAGTTCTCTTTCTTCTCCATTTCTCTTCTCCTCTCTGTTTCTATTTGGCTTTTAGAAGAGATTTTATTGTTTTTGTGGTAGTTTTAAAAGGTATGTATTATTTTTTCTTTATCTTTGTATTTTTTTATTTTAATTATGATTCATATTTTTGATGTTCTTTGTTTTGTTTATTGTTTGTAGATAAAATCTTAAATTCAACACACTATTAAGGTAAGCATTTTTTAATTTTTATAGTGTTTTTTAGATTTGTGTATTGTTTGTTTTGTGTTTAGGTTGTTTTGTATAGTGTTTTTTAGTTTTTTTCATTTTATTTATTAATTTTATGATATTATTGTTTGTATTGCTATAATTATTATTGTTGAATTTATGTTAAAAATGTTAATTTATATATAGAATTACATTTAATTAGTTTATCTTAATTTAGGATATTATTGTTTGTATTGCTATAATTGTTATTGTTGAATTTATGTTAAAAATGTTAATTTATATATAAAATTACATTTAATTAGTTTATCTTAATTTAGGATATTATTATTTGTATTGATATAATTTTTATTGTTGAATTTATGTTTTAAATGTTAATTGAAATATAGAATTAAATTTAATTAGTTTATCTTAATTTATGATATTATTGTTTGTATTGCTATAATTGTTATTGTTGAATTTATGTTTTAAATGTTAATTAAAATATAGAATTAAATTTAATTAGTTTACCTTAATTTTAGGATATTATTGTTTACCTGTCATTGGTATTGCTTGTTATTACATTTTTATATTTATGTGTACATGTTAATTTCTATTTTGAGGTCCATTAGGGTCGTGTTAGGAATGATATTGATTTAGTTACCTTTTGCTTTTAACCATGTAATTATTTATAAATTAAGAGTCTTGTTTCCTAAAACTTGAAATGTAATATTAATCCGTAAATTTGAATGTATGACTTTAATCTAATGTTTGTAACTCTAAGTACCAATTTAACAATGAATGTTCATAGTTGAAATTGATTATTTTACTTGAATTTCATTATATGATGTTATTGAATAAGATGTTTTGTGTTGATAATTATGAGTTGGGTTGAGATCCAGGATGATTGGATCGGGATGTGAAATAAAATTGGAAGTGTAATATGATTTTGTCGATAACTTGGGACCTCCCAGTATAGGGGAGACTCTGTCGAATTTTTTTAAATAATCGAAGTTAATTATGTAAGTATTCATATAAATTGTGTAGATGTATAGAATGAAATCCACAGCACGTCGTCAGCAGACGGTTGCAGCTAGTTCTTCTAGCAGCGAGGGGGACATATCCTTAGGTGCTGATCACGGCGAGGAATCTACTCCAACTTGTGATGCTGCCTCTTCTATCGCGGTTTCACAGCGCAGAAGCGGTGTGCCTTCACAGCGGGGTCAATTCACGCACAAGTACAAGGCACAATGGAAGGATGACCTCTCAATGTAAGTTTGTTTAGGTTTTAGTTTTTTTATATATACTTATAACATAATTTATGAACGACTAATTAATATTATTACTTTTATTTAATTTCAGGTTCACAAACATTGAGGCTGCAAGGGCTATAACATTGGCGTTTAAATCGTCGATAGATATTCCATTGTTTCAATGGAGCTAGGTTTCCAGACATCCTGAGTGGAGACCTAATATCGATGCATGGTTTAAGCGATTTTAGGTCGGTGTTAATTTTTAATTTCCAGCTTATTTTTAATAAATGATTTTTATAATTTTATATCTTGTACTATTTTTATTTTATATGAATTATTTATATACACAAAACAACTTTGAGTGGGATAAGGCAAACAACAATGTCGTGAGAAGGGTATGGAAGAATCACGCGGCAACTAGGTAACATCAAAAATAATATTTATTTTTATTTTATAATTTTATGTTTTAAATTCTAATTTGTTACTATGGAAGTAGGTTGCGTGATTTTTGGTATGACACCCAAAAAAATCTAAAAGACATGTGAGGGATAACGGTCTTGAAGGATGGAATGAGGTGGCGGTTTGGCGGGAATTCAAATCGCCATTCATCTCGAGGGAAATATGGATGGCATATATTGAGCACGTGACCTCAGAGCAGTTCTCACGGCGCTTACAGTCCAGGGCTGACAACCAGAACCGGCAAATTCATGGTTCGGTGACCACGCACACTAGCGGATCCGTCCCATTCAGCGCACATGCAAAACAGATGGTAAGATTAATTTTAATAAAATATATCATTAATTAATTTGTCGTTCCTTATAATATATTTAACTTTCAACCTATTTTTTCCTTACAGGCTGCGTCTCTTGGACGTGAGCCAAGTCTAATGGAGCTGTTTGTAGAGACGCATATGCAGAGTCAAGACCGTCAAAAGGGGATGCAGCAGTTCGTGGACAACCGTGCTCAGCACTTCGTGGTATGTTCGTTCATTCATTTTATTTTGTAAGTTATTATTTTCTTGAATTGCATCTTGAATTGCATATGATGATTTTTTTAAAAAATTTTCAGGAGACCTATAATAACCGGTTGAGGGAGAGATATAGGGACAATCCTTCGACCCATCCAGATTTTGATCCAAATTTATGGATGGAGGTGGGATCGTCTGGTGGACCGGATAAAAATCGGGTCTACGGGCTCTCCAACACTACGACTGAAAACTTGCATTCGGCTCATAGTGTCTCAACCGTTGGGAGCTCTCCATCAGTATCGAGCACCCAGTCTAAGGAGTTCATTGCCTTGAAACAACAATATCAATAACTCTTGACGAATTATGATGAGCTTTTTTAAATAGTCATGGAGATGAGATAAAAGATGGGTGATGATACTTGTGCAGCTCTTTTTTGGCTGTACGGTCCCGGAAACTACCAGCCTCCTCCTCCTCCTCCAGCTCCACCGCTATTCTACTTGAATTTTGTTTTTTAAACACATTAAATTTGTTATGAATATTTGGATGAATATTATTTAACATTATTTTTATATTTTTAATGTTTAATCCAATTTTTATTTGTTTATTAAGCTTTTTTCCTATTAATAAATTATTTTTTATATATATTTTAAATAGATACCGACGACTTTACCGACAGATAAGTTCCATTGGTATTTCACAGAGAGTTGCCAAACAATTACCACCCATGCCATAATTACCGACGGACATATTCTGTCGGTAATTACCATTGAAAATTCAGATGGATATAGTCCGTCGGTAATGTTCCTGCGGGAAATTTTTTTTTTGGCTCGTGTATTCGTCTGTAAGACCGTCGGTGGGTGGTTTTTTTATTTGCTATAGAATTAGCAACGAAAAGGAGAGTTACCGACCACTTTTATACCGACGGACATGTTCCGTCGGTAAAAATGTTTAATGGTGTAGTGCAAAAAAAACTGAGGGTCAAGTGATATAATGGAAGATTAGACAAATAAGGAAAAAAAATAAAAGGGATCTTTTATATATATAGAAAGAGATCTTGCACAATCTATAAAAGGAAATAAGTTAATATTTAACCATAAAAGTTTCATATTAGAAATCATCATTCAAGAAGAAAATAATATAAAAAATATTCCAATGCATTTTAGTTTTGATAGGAATCCTAACACTATAAATTAGGTCATAAGGTATACAATAAAGACATCATAAATACATGCCAGCCTGAGAGATGCGTAGAAAAAAAAAATAAAGAAAAAAAATATTGAAAAACAAACATAAAAAAAAATAAAAGAATTAGACCAAAAGATTCGCATTCTCTCTCTCTCAAAAATTTAGCCACTATTTAGTTAGAGACCATTTGGGAACGCGGTTGAAACCACGTTCCCTCAAATTTTTTATGTTTTTAGATCGTTTTGATGTGCTGATCTCAAAAATAATTTTTTAAAAATATTTAAACATCATTTTGATGCATTTATAGGCGAAAAACACTTTAAACCGCCACCACTATCACAATTCCAAACAGGCCACTTTGTCAAATATAATGAAAAATGAGATAAATAAGAAAAAAATAAAGAACGATCTTCTTTCATAATATATATATATAGAAATCATGCACAATCATGAAAAGGAAATAAGTTATTATTTAACCATAACAGAAATCCTCATTGAAGAAGAAAATAATATAAAAAATATCCCAATGCTTTTTAGTTTTGATAGGAATCCCAACACTATAAATTAGGTTATATGATATATAATAATGACATCATAAATATATGCCAACTCGAGAGATATATAGAAAAAAAGATAGAAAAAAAAAACATCAAAAAAATAAAAGAATTAAACCAAAAAATTTGCATTCTCTCTCTCCCTCTCTACCAACACTAAAACTTAGCCACTATTTAGCTAGTTTCTTTGCTTTGTCAAATATAATGAAAGATAAATAAATAAGAAAAAAATAAAAATGGATCTTCTTTCATAATATATATATATATATATATATATATATATATATATATATATATGTATATGTATAAAGAACATGCAAAATCATGAAAAGGAAATAAGTTATTATTTAACCATAATAAAAATCCTCATTCAAGAAGCAAATAATAAAGAAAAAATTCCAATGTTTTTTTTTTCTAGTTTTGATATGAACCTAACATTATAAATTAGGGCATGTGGTACACGATAAAGACATTATAAATACATTAGCCAACCTGAGAAATGCATAAAAAAAAAAGATAAAAAAAAACAAGAAATAATAAAAGAATTAGACCAAACCAAAAGACTCTGCCCTATATTAAAACTTAGCCTCTATTTAGTTAGGTTTTTGCTTTGTCAAAATTGTGATACTAGTGACAATCAAATGAATGACTTGCCAACCATACCTGCCACTTGACATTCTTTGAACCACCACAACAACAATATCAACCTCAGCCACTATATGTCAGTCTTTCTTCTTGCATACTAGATCAAATCAACCCACCAAACTACTCCATCTTTACTAGCCATCCATAATGCCACCATCACTCCTACCAAACCACTAAAACAAACCATGTTTCCCTCTTCTCTTCTCATAAGACAAAAGCTAATAAATCATAGCAGTCTAAAATCTTAAAAGCATATTCCTGATTTGACCTAATAACATCCATCAACCAAACACCATCATCTTTGCTATACTTGGAACAATACCTCCCATTCATATATTTTTCTTGATTAAACCTACAAGATATCCAAATAGCACCATCAACTCTGACCTCTTCCACCTACAATCAACCATAAATTCTAGGCCTAATCCATGAGAATCAACAAACAACATAGTCCATAATCTTATCTAGACACCCTAAAACTCATCATCCAAAGCAGATTGTTTGTGTGTGTGTTTTTTTTTAGGTTTAGCATCAGCATGTGGAGTATATATGTTGTTGTTGCCTAGATCATCCTCACATACCCATGTGTGACAGCCACACTCCACCTTTTAGTAAATCATTTTTATCAATTTTTAGTCTATCTTCATAGCTCTCTAAGGTCATTTACAAACACATAACATATTGAGTTATTTATTTTGAATAATTTTTAACTTGTTATTAGTTTTTGAATTGTTATGAATTTGTGTTTCGTATAATTGACGTGTGTGAATTTGTTTTTTTATTTTTATTTTGGCATGGCGATTGCTTTTATTTTTCATAACTCAAAATCAACTAGGAGTTGTAGTAATCCGTATTTAAGTTTCTCCTCATATTTAAGGGTAAAATGAGGTTCTATTTGTAAATATTGATGTCAACATATATATTTTCATATTTCTTATTTCTTTCAATGATTTATATTTTTTTCATAACTCAAATCAACCTAAGAGTTGTAATCTTAATTATGTTTTTCCTTGGATTTTGTGTTAAAGGTAAGAGAATGAACCTTGTATGTAAATATTGATTTTTGTGTTCTTTCCTTTTGTTTAATTTGATATAGTGTATATCTTCCTCTTAACTCCAAATTGACCCAGGAATTATAAATCTTAATGAGTTCTTTCCTTAAAAGTCGTATTAAGGATAATCAAGTTTATATTCATGATTGTTGTGCATAAATCTATTTTCATGGTTTTGACCCTTTTGATAAAACAAGTTAATTTGGGTTGTCTTAAAGCAATCCCATATAAGCCCATTAAGTGCTAGTGACAACCTCCTGGTCTATTTTAAATATAATCAAAGAAGATGTGTCAAAGCTCAATTAACCATTACTAGCCCCTTAAGTCTAATACATGTGTTCTTAGGTGAGGAATGAGCTTTATGAGCTTTGTTACTAGGCTTAGATCTTAAATTACTATCTTAAGTTTTAGTAGTCGTTCTCCATTAATAACAAGTGTATATATACCAGTTTAGACTAATTATTAACATATAAGCACAATAGGTACCTCTTATCAATAGAAAAAATATGAAGTATCTTATCTTATGTAGAATGCTTTAAGGTGATTTTCATTTTTCTTTTAGCATGATAGCTTATTACCTAGAATCTTTGAAAACTAGTTAAGGTTTTTGGATATTATAAAACCAGGTGATATTTTTTTTTACCCATATCAATCCTAAATAACTCATTATGATGTCCTTTGTGATAAAACGATGACTTCACTAGAGAATTTAGTAAGGGCTAAGTAATGTTTGCTTGTATGAAAAATATTATTGTTTGTTATATTGTTTGTTTTGAGTGATTGTCTATTTTACATGATTTGTTTGATTTACTATTTTTTATGTTTATATGTTGTTTCATGAATATTGTTTATCATGCATTTATGAATAGAATATGAAGTTATGCCTATGCACTTACTATGTATCACTTTAATTTTTATTTTTGCTTGCATATTGTTTTATATTAGCGAAAGGAATTAATGGTTTCTTAATGGGTTTTACCCTAGACTAGAACATATAAAACCTTAAAATCTCATTGAAAGCTTAATTGGTCGTGGTTAGTAACTGATATGGCATTGTCATAGTCTATAGTCTTTGCATCTTCTAGGTAATAAGTTGAGTTTTTAAGGTCTATTTAACCGAATAACGAGGGACCCTTTGAGATAAATAAGTTAGTCATTCTAACCATATGTAATGTCTAAAATTTTCTCTTAGAGTTTCTTCATGTATTATCACATCTAATTGGTCATATTTGACCTTCTTTATGAATATTTATCTTTACACAAGTTATTTTTTTAGTTTTTATAAAAAAAAATTCAGAAGTGGGGAAACAAATACAAATCATGTTTTTAAAGTTTAATTCTTCTTAAATTCCTATATCAGAATAAGAAATACGAAATGAAGAGAGAACTTAAACCAAACAAAATCGTCAATATAAAATCAACTCCTTAAAGAACGAAGTGATTTAGCTAACTAGCTTGTTGAAATAAAATGTTCACTCTAAATTGCTTGGTGTAAGATCTACATGTAGAGAAACACTATCATAAAGCTCACCAAGACATTGCCTTCTTCTTGCTCTCCTATATTGGATGAAGCTACAACTTTGACAACTCTTTATCTTTGTTCTTTTTATACATCCTTATCATATGATAATTTCAAATGCATACCTAGTTGATTAAAGTTTGTCATTCATTGTTCCAAATACTTCAGGATCATTAAAAGTTCATCATGACATGCCATAAAATCCATCACATATTGTTGTTAGTGCATCCTTTTCAATCTCACAATGTTATGTATTCTTTCTTAGAGATCAAGTACTCCAAAGACCTATGTCCTTATTTCAACCCGGTTTAACCTATAAAAAGAAATGCCATAAATCATCTTTCTTTCTGATTCCTATCATCAACATCTATCAATACCTTGTGAAAACACATAAGATAAGACCTCAATCGGTCAAATATTTTTAACTATCTTTTTTCTAAATAGTACAACAAGCCTGCTAAGTGGGAGTATCACATAGAAGTTATGAGTCATTCCATTGATGATTTTCAAGGTTTTAAGAAACAGATAAATAAATTGATTCAACACATATTGCTATCAATTCAATACATAAATGGTGTATGTAATATAACCATAAAGGAGTAATAAGGCATTACAAAATAAGGCTTATATGATCCTTTTCTAGCAGATGAAATGAGTTATGCACTAGATGTTCTTCCATAAAATAGAGATTCAAGCAAAATTGAAATTATGAGAAGATATCTAAAATTCTCATTCAAAAAGGAAAGAATTTAGAAATCTTTCAATATTTTTTTTTTATTTTTAACAGGAACTCTAAAACTATAAATTAGGTAAGAAGTGCACAATAAAGACATCAAAAATACATTAGCCAACTTAGAGATACTCAAGAATAAAAAAGATGAATAAAAATAAAAGGCATAAAAAAATAAAAGAATTAACCATAGGACTTGCTCCTTCTCTGCTAACACTAAAACCTAACCCCTACCTAGTTATTTTCATTATATTGTTGAAATCTGGTGATACTAGTGGCAATTGAACTAACAATTACTTGTCAACCACGCCCACCACCCTATATGCTTTGAGCCATCATAAACCACCACAATACCAGCATCAATCTTACCCTCCTCATATCACATTCTTTCTCCTTGCTTACCAAACCAGATCAACCACAACCATCAAATGAAACCGAACTAGCCCCTCTTTACTAGCCATCCACAACACCATCACTTTTATTGAATCACTAACAAAACCATAACCTCATTTTCTTCTTTATTTGAATAAAAAATGAGCCATAATAGCCCACGATTTGAAAGGCATAGCCCTGATTTGACCTAATATCAACTATCGATGAAACACCATCATCTTTGCCATATCCAAGATAACACATCTCACCTATTTGTTCTTCTCAATTAAACAAACATGCATGTTCTCCAAATAGCACCATCAACTGCAACCTCTCTCACCCATAATCAACCATAAATTCTAAACCTATTCTATGAGAATGTACCCCTAAAATAGTCCATAATCTTATCTATAATCTCAAAACCCAGTCTTTAAAATATGTTATTTCTATGTTTTTTTATCGGTTCAACGTGGAGTACACATGTCATCACTACTCAAATCATCCTTACACACCAGCTTGTGATAGCCACATGCCATATCTTTGGTAGATCATTTCTAATAGTTTTCAATTGACCTTTGTGATGGTTTTTAGTTGTGATGAATGAACCCTTAATGCATTGAATTATTTATTTCAAATAATTCCTAACATGTTATTGGTTTTTTAGTTGTGATGAATATGTGTTTGTTTTGATTGGCATGTGTATTTATTTTTGTTGTTTTAGGTTCAGCATGGCAACTGCTTTAGATTTCTTATAACTTAAAATTAGCCCAAGACTTGTAATTTCTATTTAGGTGTTTTCTTGGATGTCATATTATGGGTAATTCAACTTCATGTTTTCATATTAATTTTTTTGCTTCTTTCAATGATTTATATTTGTCTTGTAACTTAAAATTCAGTTTAGAAATTATAAATTTTAATTAGGTTCTTTCTTGGATGTTATTAAAAGAAAATGAATCAACTTTGTATGTAAATATTGATTTTCGTGTTCTCGTCTTTCTTTAATTTGATATAGTTTATATCTTTCTTTCAACACATGAATTGTAAATCCTAATTAAATCTTTTCTCTAAAGTTGCATTAAGAGTATGCAAGTTTATATCCATTATTGTTATGCATGAATCTATTTTCATGTTCTTGACCCTTTTGTTATAAAAAGTGAATTTGAATTGGGTCAATGTGGGCCTCCAATTCCATTTCAAACATAATTAAAGACGATGGATCCAAGCCTAATTAATCATTACCAACTCCTAGGGTCTAATTCACATATTTCAAAGTGAGAATTAAGTTTTGTTACCAGGCCTAGATTTCAAATCACTATCTTAGGTTTTAATAGTCCTTTATCATCAATAACAAGTGTATTTATACTAGTATAGACAAACTTTTAGCATGTAAGTACAATAATTATTTTTTATCATTGAAAACAAACACGTAGCGACTTCTCATATATATGATGTTTTAAAATGATTTTTATACTTTCTTAATTTAGCATAACCGGTCATTTATCATAAAATATTAAAAGACAAGCTTATTTTTCTAATTTTACCCCCAATCAATCCTAACCAGCCCCTTAAGATGTACGCTGCAACAAAGCTTATTATTAATAAAGATTGATTGCAGGGCTCAATAATTATGTCTGCATAGCATGCATCGCCTCTAGGTTAAGAGAATAATAATGAATACTTGCTAGCTCAGAGTG
>Ga0325400_1006353_pt1 | contig 11229 bp, 4 predicted proteins | sample PopdelMetagenome_2_FD_205662 | JGI IMG/M metagenome (GOLD analysis project Ga0325400, IMG submission 205662) | Populus deltoides microbial communities from Bellville, Georgia, United States - Xylem-PdKOR-R1 | ecosystem: Host-associated > Plants > Phyllosphere > Stem > Wood/Secondary xylem...
TTTAAAAATCTCTTCCTTATTCAAACTATTAATAACCGTTCCCTCTGCCACTATCAACCTTCATTCCAGACTTTATAAGATCAACGTGATTACTTTTGCTTATCACATTACCGATACCAATTTCACTGGTATTGTCATCACCACCCCATAGGAGTCGATATAAGGCGATCCCTTTACCCGGAATCCTAACATACACTAAATGTATGTTGGCCATTCCATGGTGATCCCCTTACCCGGGATCCTAACATACACTGAATGTATGTTAGCCAATACATGGAGATCACCTTACCCGAGATCCTAACATACACTAAATGTATGCTAGACAATACATGGTGATCCCATTACTCGGGATCCTAACATACACTAAATGTATGCTAGACAATACATGGTGATCCCCTTACCCGGGATCCTAACATACACTCAATGTATGCTAGTTTATGCCTCAAATCACACTTCTAATATTTTCCTTTTTCAGTGATAATTTCATCACTTGGCAATTCACATAACAACTTTTCACCTTGAATACACATACATTCAGTAATTTCACATTTCACATCAAAATATATTAAATCATGGAATTTAACTAGGAAGCATAGGTATGAAACACCTACCTGCAATAGAAGCTCTACTCGTGCTCCCCTGCTGCTGCTGTTGCACCACGTCTGTGGTCCCTCCTGCAAATCACAGGTTTATCTCATAAATTTTCTTACTCAAGGATATATTTTATAATAACCATATCAACAACCAATAAGTCTTTCTTTCAGTCATTTCTTAGTACTTTATGTTTTTCTCATCTCACCCATGATTACTGTCGTTCTTTGTCCAATCCTAGTTATCATTCCTTTCTTTATATTTGGACTTTCACTGTCCAACTGTTACTGCCTCGTTTTTGAACTGTTACTATCTGCCCTCTTCTTAGATTTTTAACTATATCTGGAGTTATAGAACTCCGATTTAAGCACAATTTATGGCGTTGGAAAGGTAAGACATGAGGCTACAAGTTCTATATTTTGGGAAGAACCTAGTTCTGCCTCTAAGGTAGTCAAAATCGCTCATTAACAAACGCTTGGACTGTTACTGTCTGCCCTCTCCTTAGATTTTTAACTATATCTGGAGTAATAGAACTCTGATTTAAGCACAATTTATGGCGTTGGAAAGGTAAGACATGAGGCTACAAGTTCTATGTTTTGGGAAGAACCCAGTTCTGCCTCTAAGGTAGTCAAAATCGCTCATTAACAAATGCTTGGAGTGTTACTGTCCAACTGTTACTGTCCATTTTTGAACTGTTACTGTCTGATCTCTCCTCAGATGTTTAACTATATCTGGAGTTATAGAACTCTGATTTAAGTGAAATTTGTAGCGTTGGAAAGGTAAGACATGAGGCTACAAGTTCTATGTTTTGGGAAAAACCTAGTTCTGCCTCTAAGGTAGTCAAAATCGCTTATTAACAAATGCTTGGACTGTTACTGTCCAACTGTTACTGTCCATTTTCGAACTGTTACTGTCTGATCTCTTCTCAGATTTTTAACTATATCTGGAGTTATAGAACTCCGATTTAAGCGAAATTTATGGCGTTGGAAAGGTAAGACATGAGGCTACAAGTTCTATGTTTTAGGAAGAACCTAGTTCTGCCTCTATGGTAGTCAAAATCGCTCATTAATAAACATCCAAAACTACAATTTCTATGAAGGAACTTGATCCTAATTCCTTCATTCTCCTACCCAAAATCTCTTTGAAGGTCAAGAGACGAAACTGTCCAGATTCATCAACCTTTCCATTTACACACAACATATGAAGTTCTTTACTTTAACAACTCTTACTTTTTCCTCAATTCAAGTCTAAGAACTCAATATATAAATTAACATCCAGGCATCAATTCATAATCGACTTGAAATGACTCATAAGACCAGGTTTAGAATATCTTACCTGAAGCGAATCAAGGCTTCGAACCCTCCTTTTCTTTCTAATGACAGCCGACCCTCCCCTCTTCTCTTTTTATTCAATTTTTTCTTTTTAATCCCTTTCCCACCAGGGTTTATTTTACCTATAACCCTCAATCTGGGATGGGTTCTTGAAATTTTGGTGTTTCTCTCTTAATTTCTAAAAATAGATATAAAAACTCCCTCTTTTCTTTCTTTACGTAGCTGCAGATTTGTTTTTTGGTGAGAATAGGAGTATTTATGCTCTATAATTATTCTTATTTGCATTTAGGCCCCATTTTCTTTAAGTGTTATTGGTTCTTACCCCCACTTCTTTTTAGTTTAGTTTATTTTCTTTAATTTAATCCAGCCTTGGTTTTTTTCAGGATTTACACCTACTACAAGCCAAACAACTATAAAGAAATGTAGAGAACAAGAGTTATTATGAGGTTGTTATGCATATTTTTTCTATGTTTAACTTCTCTTTAAAATCACTCTCTTAAGAAAAAACAACATTCTTGAAAAGAGATTATAATGAATGTAGCATTTTAATAAGATTTCAAACAATGTATGTATTAATTTAGGAATTCCATGAAAATAAAATATTAAACTATATAGTACTAGTGAAGAACTTATTATAATTATCCTATGTTGGTGGTATGATATATATTAGCCCTATAACTCACATTGTGATGCAAGTAGAACTCTAAGTTAATTTCTAATGTAAGAGAAGAGGGTGCCAACGTTATGGATCTATTTTCAAGTATCATAAATTTTTTAATTAAAAAAATAAATATGGTATTTACATTTAATAAAATGAATTAAGAAAATATAAGTTAGAAAAGAGTTGTTAACACTAATTAAATACTAAAATGGAAAGTTGGTATTTATAGTAAAAGAAAATAAAATATGCATACAAATATTTTACTTAGGCTATTTTTTATTTTATTTTATAAGATTTTATTTATTTTATCTTAGAGCTTTATTTTGGTTGCTTGGAATAAATAATTTTTATTTTTAAAAATGCATCATGCAAATACAAATTATTTATATAAAATATAAGAGAAAAAAATTCAATGATAAATTACAATAATCTATTTTAAGTATTATGAAATAAAAACAATTAAAAAAATTAATTAATAAATTACAATAATCTATTTTAAGTATTATGAAATAAAAACAATTAAAAAAATTAATTAGATTAAACTATATAATTTTAAAAATAAAAGAGAGGTTAATAATTAAAATTTGAATTAAAAAAAAGAGGTCAAGTGTTAAAAAGCCCAAGTATGCTTGGTTAATTTTTTTCTTGAAAGAGCTAACAACGCGTCATCCGCTTTAATTTTATAATTAAAGAGCAAAAATATACCTTTATTGAACTTTTATTTCAAAAATAAACTCATTAATGTTAAGATTAGTTTTTTTGATGGTCAAAATATGATTATCCGATTACCTTTTCTTTTTTTTAATATTTTCTCATAAGTTTATTTCTCCTCTCTTAATATCTATGGCTTAAAACATGAAAAAAATAAAGTTCAAAACTAAAACATGAAATGCTAAAATATCAGTAACCAAATAATGCATAAATTAAAATTATAGGGACCAAACTAAAGTTTTTCATGCCAAATTAAAAAATAAGGCTTGTTTTATTTTTTATTTTTGTTAAATTTGATTTTCATTCATTTTCCTATTTCTTTTAGTTTACTGATGATATATATTAGTTTCAATTCAATGTTATTATATGGTCTGCCATCAATAAATGATGTAGTTAGGGTACACCTTAGGCGAAAAGTTACATTTATTTGGAATTAATACGACATGTATTCTATGCTTTTGATTTATTGGGTTCAAATATTAAATTGATTGCATTAACCTTATGTGGAGGCGCAACTTCAAATCTTTCGAGAATGAGATTTATTCTCGATTAATAGACGCTCAAATGATGATATATGCTCTTATCTTTCAAGTTATATTACTATATAAGTAGATTGCCCGCGGGCCATGCAGCAGACCTGTCCAACAATTAAATATCATGTTCTTTCAATCAAACCACTTGGAAAAACAAAAGAAAGAATATTTTAAACATGTAATCAAGATCTAGTTCATTAAATGGAAATAAATCTAGTGGTCAAGAGGTAGATCAATAAAGAGTTGCTTGTACTTCTGTGAACCTTACGTAAAAAACAAAAGCTGCATTAACTAAATACAGTTCATTCAATGAATCAAGAATAAAAAGATGCCAGATGAACTCTAAAGAGATGGATATAGCAGCGTAGTGTAAGAGAATGAAGTGGGACTCCCACATCAAAAGCGGAATGACGTTCTGCAAGATCTGCAGAAAGCGCATTCATGGCTGCATAACTAGCTAGATGCCCTGCAAGCGAAAACTGAATAAAACAACTCTACATGCACATGAAACTACAATATTATGTAAAAAAGGAGATGTTGGGGGTGTAATGATGAAAGTAAATCAGATTTTGAATCTTGAAAAATTCAGAAACGATCAATCGGTTTAGTCAATAAATTTAGTACTTGACTTGGAGTTTTTTATTTAGCAATAAATTTCTTGATTATTTAACAATAAATGGTCATATATTAAAGAAGATTTTCTCCAAATTCCCTTAGACTCAAGGACCGCGCGCCTATATGTAAATATCATGTGCTTTAAAGAATTTATCAAGAAATTGAAGTCAACAAAATTGTAAGTTTGATTTTCTTTTCTTTTTTTCTTTCATGCCAGCAAACTACGGCAAAATGGAGACAACTAATTATCTGGTGGGGGTTGATAGAAAAAGCAAGTTGTTTGATCCTTCCAGGGTAGATGCTGTAGGTTCAACAGGAGAAGGAAGAATGTCAAAGGAAGGCGGGCTCAGGATACAGTTGATTCAAAAATGTGACCGTTGCTTATCGATCTGTTCGAAATTGGCTTGCTGCCATTCCTTGAATCATTCTTCCTGGATAATCTGATCATTGGAGCTGTGCCTATTAATCTTGCACCAGTAGAGGAGTCCATTTAAGAATTGAGATAGCTTGCTATTACTGCTACAATTTTAGCAGTTTGTTATTTTCCTTGATTATTACCTGCGAATCTATTGTTCTTCATTGTTCTTCATTTATAGACATTTTGACCTTCATATCATTTTACTTTTCCATTGCATGCTTCTTCTTCTTCTTCTTTTAAGAAAGCTATCTTTTTTTTACCTTGCAGGTCCGGAATCCCCATTGTAGCTGAGGTTGCTGCTTGTTATGTTTTGTTTTGTTCTGCTTGCTTCCTTTGTGCTGAGGTTTGACGCTCCCTTCTGCTATTGCTTCTCCGCTTTTGACACTCTCCGTTGTCATTGCTTGCCTTTTTTCTTAAGGCTTGAGGGAGGTTCATCAGTGGCTTTCCTGTGATTCCTTTGCATATACTATTTTTACCTCTGGCACCAGTGGAACAGGCAAAGATGGTTTATTGGCATGATTGGATGTTTAAGACATATATAATAAACTGATGTATGATAATTTTATACGGAGAGATTACCAATATTTATGGAAAGGTTCACATGATGATCGTGTAAATGATTCTTAAACTTAAGATCATTAAGTTATCTTGTATAAAGAATGTTATGTTTTAATCTTGTTATATGTTATCTTAATCAAGATAATGAAGGGGCAAACATTAGGTATAACATAAATTATATGAAAGCACTTGAGTGATCAAGAGAAAATTCATCACCCTAGACAAGGGCGGAGCCAGGAATTCTTCCTGTCATGGGCTATGATATAAATGCACATAAATTATTTTTTAAGATCAATCATTAACTCGGATATATAAATTTATCAAGTTAACAATAAAGTTTTAATTCAAATACATAACACAAAATATAAAAAAATAAAATTTAAAGTACATAAAATTCAAAATAAAAATAAAAATAAATTACACTATTAAAGTTGCACCCTTCGATGTTTTGTAGAATAGAATTCATCTATAATCAAATCCGAATCAATATCTTCAACAAGCTCTCGTTCAATGTAAATCATCATAGAATCTGCTAAGAACTCCTCTTTCATTTTATTGCGAAACACAGTTTTAACATGTTTCATAGCCGAAAATGTCTGCTCTGTAGTGGCAGTGGAAACAAGCAAAGTAAAAATAAAATGAATCAACCTGTCAATCAAATGATAGTGCTGCGACTTATTTATTTCATCTAATCCTCGATATAATTCAGAAATGGTAGACATATTCTGAAAGCTCTCATGATGAATCACATCAATCTGATAATACTTTAGCTGAGATCTCAAATAATATATCTCTTGTTCATTGAAATCTTCAGGATAAAATTTCTCAGCAAGCTTGTAAACAGCATCAGTTTTAAATGATTTAAAGTTGTCCTTAGGTTCTAAAGCATAGCTAAGTACGAGGAGTTCCACTGTCCCATCACTGAATCTAGAATTTAATTCTTCCACCTGAAATTCTACTGTTGAGTTAAATATATCATAATGATAATGCTAGTAAACTGTCACTGAACCTTGTTGTTGACATGAACGACCTGTAGCTTTTTTATATGAAGCATTCATATGTGGTATGTCAATCTCATATTTTGTGCAAATAGATTACACATTAGCAAGGAGAAAATCAAATTCAGCATCTCTTAAAGTTCGAAGCAATGCTTTAGTAGTTAATACAAGATCCATTGCATTTAAGATGTTAAGAGATTTTTGCTGCAAAGCTTGACAAAGTGAATCAGTAATCCCCATTATTTTATGCATCAAATATAAGATGAATATAAATTCAAAAGATTTCATAACAATCAAACAACCACCAGCTTCTCCACGTATAGAGTTAGAAAATCTTTCTTGAACCATACTTTCAAGAACAGTAATAGTTGCATCATACATATCTATTAAACTACAAATAGAATCAAAATGAGAACTCCAGCGAGTAGTTCCACTTCGATATAAATTATCGATTTGATTAGCCCCTCTACCAGTCTCACGTTCTCCAGTAGCTACCATATATACAATTTCTATAGCCCGAGCATCATGTAACTTGGAATGACGTTTGGGAGAAGTACTAATAAAATTGATAATGGTTGTCAATTTTGAGAAAAATAACAAAAATAAAAATTTTATTTTCAGCTGCTACAACTAACCAAATAGAAAAATCAATTACGATATCACTTAAAATTTTATTATGATCCCCAATTACAACATCAATTTAAATGTCAAGGTTATAATATATGACATCATTTAAATATCTTGATTCTTAATAGTGATATGCAAAGATGCGTGTTATATTGCCATAAATTTTTTGAAATATATTATTCTACTTAAATTTAAAAATAACTATGCTAATTTTATAATTTATCCAAAAAGTAATTAATGGTTTCTGGACTTATTTTGTGAGATGTAGATTTGTTTGGGAGTATGATAGATGTTTTTTAAATTGTTTTTTTAATATATTAAAATAATTTTTTTATTTTTAAAATTTATTTTTGATAAATTACATCAAAATAATCTAAAAATATTAAAAAAAAATTAAAATTTAAAGAAAATCCTGAACTTTCCTACGATAGTACCGTAAACCTTTTAAAAAAGGATTATAATAGAGTTTTGTCTTGTTCTTGTGCTTCTTCTGCGTCACTTTTTTTTCGTTAAAATAATTTAAAAATATTTAAAAAATTAATTTTTAAATAAAAAATTTTAAATTTAAAGAAAATCCTGAACTTTCCTACGATAATACCGTAAACCTTTTAAAAAAGGATTATAATAGAGTTTTGTCTTCTCTTGTGCTTCCTCTGCGTCACTTTTCTTACTTAGCTAATGATGATGATAAAACCCTTGGAAACAACAACTTTAACAAAGAAGAAAAACCCCATTGGAAACAACAACTTTAACAAACAGCCCAACGTAGCTTTGTGAAAAACTCTCTTCTTTACTCTACTTTAGATGAATTAAAAAAATATTTTATTTATTTACAAATAATATTAATTAAGAAATTATTGAATAAAATAAAATAAAATTTAAAAAGAATTTCAAATCTTATTCAAATAATCAATAACTATTATATAAAAAACAAATATGATTTCACATGACAGACATACTTCATGTTTTATTATTAAATGAGAATATTATTGATGAAATAATATTAATTACATTGAAAAACCAATCACTAAAAAATTAAGTCAAACCACTAATGACTTTTTTAATATTTAGAGAATCATAACACGTTGCTAAACAATGCACTTGATATTCAAATACAAATTAATCAATTATTTAATTTATTTAATTCTATTTAATCAAAATTATAATTTATATTTGGGTCAATATATTAGAACCTAATGGGTCACACACATTAAGAATCATTAGTCATAAACTAATCTAGAATGATATAATTAAATATGACTTGATTAAAATATATTTTAAAAATTAAGGACTAGAATATAATTAATACATGAAATATATTTATAGACCTATAAAAATCAAGTAAGGACTTGATTGAGTTAATTTCTAAAATTGTCCTAAATTAATATTATTTAATGGGAAAATTGATATTTTGTCAATTTATAGGATTTTTTAGATTTTTCTATAAATAGTAAGGTATGTCTCTTATTTTTTAGTGAGTGTCTGTTACAAAAATACTACGTAAATCACATAATAAAGAGCTAGCACTTTAAGCATAGCAATCTCCTTCTCCTAAATAGAGATTTAGAAAATTTCTTACTAGTGATTCGTATGGATCAACCCAGCCTTATAAAGAATTATTTAAAGTTGAAGAAGATTAGATCTTCAGTTAATAAATTTCTAAATAACTCTAGATGTATTTAATAAGATTTTAGGAACTCTCAAATAATTTTATTTTTTTTATTTTTGTTACGTGTATGATATTTGAAAACCCAACAGTGATATTAGAGTCATCGTTAAACAATTAAGGTTATTGATTGTATACTTTAATTGTTATTGTCGTTAATTTTGAATTAATTTTATATGCAAAATTATATTCCAAATTTTTTTTTTCTCTTGATTATTTTTAAATGAAACTGTACTATTTCGACCAAATATGGCCGGATTTCTATGAATTTGGCTGGAATCTAGTAAATGTTAAAAAAAAAAAAACAAAAAAAGCGTTTATGATCAACGCGCCTCCACCAGCGATATTGCCAGCTGATGGCGCGCCTGGCCTAGCTCACAGGCTAGCACGCCATTGGCTGGCGAGGTAGTAGACCATGATTGCTGCCTCACTAGAACCTGCCCGGCAGCTGGTTTGCAGCAATAACGGTGGCTGTTGTTGCATTGCACCAGCCAATGGTAGTGGGCAGAGAGCCCAGTGTCAACAGTAGGGAATTAAAGATGAAGAGGGGCAGAATATTTCTCTTGGTGTCCTTTTAGGGTTTGGGGGCATAATTACTAATATACCCTTGGAACGTATAGTTTATTAAAAAAGGGTTTTTTGGGGCAATTTATGTATTCACCCCTGCCTTTTATTTCTGGTTACATTTTATCTTTTGTGATAGAATTATGATTCTACCCCTCCTTATATAAAATATTAATTTTATATTTTAAAATTAAAACACAAATTAAATTAATTATGAAATTAATTTTCCTAATAGTGTTAGGATTGAATTAAAATGTTTAATTCAAAATTTAAACACAAATTAAATTAATTAGGATTTAATTAAATATTGTTTAGAAAAATGGTTTCTTTAAAGTAAAGAGAGTTTTGGAAGAAAAATATTTTTATTTAATTGATCCTAAAATAGTTTAGGATATTAATAAGAATTTTAATATGATTAAGTTTCTTATTAAATTTTGAAAAATATTTTTTTTAATAAAAGAATCTATATTAAATAAAATTTATTATATTTGGGAAATTGTCATATTAGATTTGAATTTAATATTTTAAGTGTTAGAAATATTATTTTAAATTGCATATAAAGTCAATAATTAGAATTGCAGTATGCAATAATTTTATTATGTATATATAAAATTTTTATGCATGATGGGTGATTATAGACATTAAAAACCAATGTGATTATGGTTTTATGGTTGAATGATTATAATTTTTATTACATAGGACCTGTGTGTCCTGTTTTATTTCTATATTTTCTTCTGAGTTATAATTTTTTGCTCATATAATTCCACCTCGAATGTAACTCGAGGTTTTTTTAATTAATTATGTAAATATTATGTAATTTATAAATTTAAAAATTTAAATAGAAAAATTAATTTGTAATCTAAGACGAAGAAAAAAATTAACAATGAAGGATACAACCATGGTGTTCAGAAAGGATTTATGAAGATTTGCAGTTACTACCTAGGTTTTGACCACTTATTTTCTTCGTTGGCTCGAGGAAATTAGTTTAGATATGTCTATAATCATCCAATTAGAATGACATGCTAGGAGTATTAATTTATATGATTAGTATATATGCTAGGATTGAGTGTCAATCTCTTACACAGCTTTGGATATATGTTTAGCATGCATACGGGAATCTTTGTATGATACTTGATTTTAATTGCACATTTGCCATTATATATAAAATTACATGCTTAAAAACTAAACTTGCATGAACACTAGTTTAATTGTTGGACAACTACTAATGTGACTAGCATGTGCTTGTAATGAAAAACTAAATAATTCATGCTCATTGGTATAGTTTGGAGTAATATTTGGATAACAATTATCGCTAATTTGTTCAACTCGGAGAAGTCACCATAACTATACCAAGTCAATCTATATAATATAATCATTATTATATTATATAGATTGTAAATAGCTTGTTTAAAATCATCCCCGTGGACCAACACACATGGAGCCTAGCTATTACTAAAAAGAAATAAATTAAAAGAGCTTTCATCGATAAACGTATGATGCTTCCTGATGAAGTCGGTTCCGAAGCCATTAAAGGCCAGTTATTAAAGCTTATGGTGACCCAACACATAGCAAGATATTGGATTTGATAATTCGCTCAAAAACAGAGAAACTTTCAAAACTTAATTTTATTGAATGATAACTGATGACCACATGCCTATAAATAGCTAGTTCGTCCTGGTAAATAAGGACAAAATAGGAAAATTAAAGATCACCCACAAATCCAAAATATTAATTCAAATGTATATAGAAATCAAGGAAACGATAAATAAGAAAGATGTAATTCCTCAACAGAAACAAGCAGGGCCAGTTAAGCAGATCGAATCATAATATAAAAAAAAAAAAAAAAAAAGCTTGAAAGTAGATCCTTAAGAGTGGATTTTGATTTCGGAAACAAGTTCTGACATCTTTGTGGTCACCACCATGCTTCAGGTCTCTTAATTAGCCTTTTGGATGGAG
>Ga0325400_1006355_pt1 | contig 11228 bp, 6 predicted proteins | sample PopdelMetagenome_2_FD_205662 | JGI IMG/M metagenome (GOLD analysis project Ga0325400, IMG submission 205662) | Populus deltoides microbial communities from Bellville, Georgia, United States - Xylem-PdKOR-R1 | ecosystem: Host-associated > Plants > Phyllosphere > Stem > Wood/Secondary xylem...
AATATTTATTCTAGGTTATAGACGGACCATTGATTAGGAGTCTATCAATACTTTTAAATCATATATAGACCACAAAATACAGTTTATCCCAAGTAAGGTGCACGAAGAGTGCTAATATCTTTCCTAACCATAATCAGTCTCTTACCCTAGAATTTCTTATATGACTGTCCATCTAGGTCTTGTAGTGACCCTAAACTAAACAACTAAATGACAACTCTTTGATCCCGACACCACAACATCGTGAGGACACATGTGAGAATGTATTATAATTGAACTAAGTTGAAATTATAAAAAAGATTCAGAAGAAAACCTATAAAGGGTGTAGAAAAAGTTTCAACCTAGGAGTGGATTTGAGGAAATGTTTGGAAAATTTGAAATTATGTAGAATAATTATGTTAGACATGATAATAAACTAAGTTAAGCTTGAAATGATATACGTTGGAAGAAAAACTTTTGTAAGATTAGCTTCAGTGTATGTTTTTAAGATTTTTTGCATATGTTTAAATGCAAAAGGAGAAAGTGAAAAATGAATGGTTTATTTTTTTGTTTGTGTTTGATAATACTAAATAAGAATATTAATGCATGTAGTGTGTAAGAGAAAAAGGAGAAATTCAAAGGGGATGAGTTTTCCTATTTTGACCGAATCTTGTTATGTTGTTGAGAGGAAATTGTTTGAATTTCTTGAGTTAGCGTTGGCTTGAATTGTGATTTAAGGATGCTAAATGACCTTAGATAATGTTGTTTACAATTGGGATTGATAGTTAGAACAAATTTCAAACATTGGTTAAATGGACTAAAAGGTTGGTAGTAAGAGTAAAAAAGGTAGGATGAGTTGTGTTAAAATTGCTTGAATTGTTGTGTAGAATTGTGTATTGAAATTGTATGAATGATGCGTATACATAGGACATTGATTTAGAACAAAAAAAACACGGAATGCTAATTCGACTGGGAATAAAATTGGAAATGGTGAGACTAAATTGAATGCATGCATATTTATATGTAATGAGCACATATTGATGTTTTTATAATGATTTGAAATTAATGAAATTCTTGTGTTTGAATGTTAAATTCAGTCTCAAATGATGAAGTTGATCATATCAATTTGACTTGTGATTGAAATTCGTTTAGGGGTGTAATTTTAGTTATGTATGTGTATTATGAATGAGTTATACTCACTCTTAAATTTGAAAAATGTTGATTGGGATTTTGTATACTTAGCCTAAAAGATGTTTAAGTTAAGATTGATTGAAATAAGTTATAGAATAAAGATTGACAAAATTATGTTGTATGGTGTGTATATGTTAATAAGGTATTATCATGATGATAATTAAATGTGCTGAAATGATAAATGAATGTTAATTCAAGGTTTGTGAACTTAAACACGATTGTGTAAGTAACATGAAAAAAGAGCATGATTAGTTAAAGCGTAAATATATAAAGGTGTTTCTATGATAAGGAAATTGTCTAGAACCAAGAAATACGGACAATACTATTTGGTGTGTGTTATACATTGTTGCATGTTGATGTGTGGATGCAAGAATCTACATTATGTGAATGACATAGTTAGGTTAGACAAGTAATAGGAAATAAAAAAAATAATAATACGATTAAAAATATATGAGTTGGCACATTTAAAATCCATGAAACATGTGTTGAGTGGAGAACGAGGACATGCTTCCTCGATTAATTGGATAAGTTAATAATAGTTTGTAAATCATGTTATGACAAGAGAGACTTTTAGAGCATAAGTTCAGGAAGGAGGAGCAGGATCTTCATAAATGGCAGATAAGTGCTCGACACCTTAAAACTAAACTATTATTGAAATTGTAATTGCAATTTTTCTTTAAATATATCTTGATTTTATTTGAAAAATGTTAAACTATTGGAGAAACTAGTTACCTAGATTACTAGGACTAATGCCCTAGTTAATGAGCAATTGAAGAAACTAATTATCCTAGTTAATGAGACTAATACCCTGATTAATGGGCTATTGGAAAAACCATTTAATGTTTGGGCTAGAGATGACATTGGTATGCACTTAAATTGTGCTAATTGTATTAATTTTTAATGTTAAAGGTAAAATAAAATAAAACAACTTGTTTGGTAAATGATGTGGTAAATAAATTGGGGTTGCTTACCCAAAGAAATATTTTGAAATGAGATTTTGTTTATGCATGTGAATGTTATGAAATCAAGAAAAGAAGTTGTAATGCTTGACTTATATGCTATAATGTTTTTTTTGTTTCAAGGATAATTAATTATGTAATGTAATGCAAATAATATATGTGTATGTCAAGACATATAAAGTTTAATAAAAACTATGGTGTTTCCCAAAGTTAGAAGATAATTAATGCATGAACTAGGAGTATTAAATCTTTTAATCAATACGATCTGTTTTAGGCATGAGATATAATCATGGAAAATGGTTAGTCAATCAAGGATGCAAGATGTGATGATGAATATGTTAAATAGTAGAGAGAATATGATAGTGGAGATATTAGCATAAATGAATATATATGAGTAAAAGTGATTGAAGTAATGTTACTATAGAGTCTAACAAATATAATTATGGTACGAACATGTATGGTAAGGAAAAATGTTAGAAGTTGTCAAAGAATATTATAAAAGAGGAGAGGAAAATCTTAGTAGCATATAAAAAAAGAAAGTATGAAAGAGTGTCCTTTGATGAAAAGACAAAGATGAATTCGTAATTATAAATCTTAGTGGCATATAAAGGATGAAAGTATGAAGGAGTCTCCTTTGATGAAAAGACAAAGATGAATCCGTAATTATAGGTGAATTTGAATATACTCGTAAAAGATAAACAATGCCATGATTATTTTCAAAAGTGTAATAAAAAAAATAGTGGAAATAGATATGTATATCATTAATTTATATTATATTTTATTATATGTTGCAGGTACATTCAACCAAGGATCTCAACTTCATGATCATTTTCCAAATTCTTCTATGGAACTAATATGGCAATAAAAGGTTGTAGAATAACCTGATGTGTTGTATCTAGATTTATTTCCTATATTGGATTAGCATACTATGATAATTTGTAATTAGGGAGAGATGTCTTTTTCTTGATTTGTGAATATTTGTAATGGTGAAATTAGTAATATGAAATTGTATCTATGTACAAGTATGGAGCATATGAGATTATATTTTTATGGAACACATGAAGATTGTGTTGTTGAGTGATACACGTGAGGCAACTTGTGTTGTGATAAATTTTTATAGAGAATATAATAGGACAAGTTATGTGATAAAGGGTTTTGTATAAACATAACTTTACCAAAATTTTATTGAAGAAGGAATAAACTAAATTAGGTTAAAATATTACATCAAGGTAAGAAAAGAATTTATGAGTTCTATAAATGTTGATGGAAAACAAAACTATCTACCATGTTTTCTTCGAGTATTGTTTGGCGTTACACTATATTCAAGGGTGTTACAAATGAAATTGAAATAATAGCTAAACTTCATAAAGGATTAAAATAAAAATAAATAGTAATTAAAAGAATAAAGATCAAAATCAATATAATTACAAACTAGAGAACAATTTTTTTTGGGAAGGGCTAGCGTAAATTTCAAGGTCATGAGATAAAAAAGAAAGAGGAAATAAAAAAAACTTCATTACAACCTAACCGAACCTCCGTTGTAAGCATGCACCATTTTACTAGATAGAGGATGACTAGCCCTCCCAACGCTGCCTCGGATGAAGAATTTTGGCAATTGTGTGGCCTGCTCACGCAGCCCAAAAGACATGGGGGTTGTCACATGCTAATGCATTGCACACATCAAATACTTTATTTTATTAATGTTTAACAACCCCTAACAAAATCCAAAAACACAAAAAAATAAAATAAAATGAAAAGATGAAAGTGCCTTTAAAACCAGCCTTAATTTTTTTTTCAAGGGTAATTTTATAATTTAACTGTTTAAAAAATAAAAAAGACAAAGAAGTCCCTCTATGCATGTTCACTTTTTTTCTCTCTCCTAAGGGTATGACTATAACTTTATAGTGCAATGTTTTTTGAATAGAAAAAAGAGTCCATGACTAAGCTTAATATTTTTTTGCTTTTAAAGGCAAAATATTCATTTTAATGTGATAAAAAGGTTTCATGAACAATTTGTCCCAATTAATTTTACAATGACTAATAGATTTCCCAGGAAAGATAATTCTACCCCTAATGACTAAAAGTTTTTTTGTTCCAATAAATAGAGAATGTGACTATCGCTATAGTGTTTTATTGATAGCTTTTTTTTTTAATATATCATATCACCTCATCTCTTAGTTAGTCCATTTAAGTAATCTAATGCATTTTCTTTTATTTAGCTCAAGTCTATAATTGTATTATACCATTTTACTTGATGAAGGGTAGCTATCACATTCTAGAAATCCTTGTGCCTAGCATGTTCATGTTCACAAATTAAGTACAATTGATGATAATTTGTCCATCAATGCACTAATAAATAAATTTGTTGTTCAATGATATCTTGACGAAACAAAAGGGATATTTGTTTCTAAAAAATTAATTTGAAATAAACCTAAAAGCACTCAACTTTCCATTAAATAAATTCATTTTGGATTATAATAGTAAAGTGATGATTTTACTCCTTACTCTAACATTATTAAGCATTCCATGGGGATATAATGATTTTTTTTCTAATGGTCAAAAAGTCATTTATGAATTGGACAGGAGCAAGAAGATCTTTACACATTTATTTAGCATGGAAAAATTACTTAATCTCTCTTAAATGCAAAATTTTCTAAACCTAGCTCTAGGGCCTTTATCATGTTTTTTATTTTTTAGACAGTAGAATTACTAATCTAACCTTGGCTACAAAAAAAAGCATTCATGGGCTTTTTGGTCTTTTACTTAATTTAAACACGGTGAAATAAATTTATTGCTCTTTGAATATAAAAAACTTGCCCTTCAATGTAGGAGTACTTTAGTCTTTTAAATTTAGTTATTTTGTAATTATAGGGCTTCATTAGGGGTTATAGGGTCATTTGCTAAATAAGAAAACAAACAAAATCTTAAAGTACGTGAACAATGGTCATAGGATTTGGATGGCAAGTTCAGTGTTGTCTGGTGGTCGAAAGCTCATTTTTAAGGTGGCGACTGAAGTATCTCGGCGGCCCCTTCATGTCTAGAAGGCACGTGTTGTTTAATTGTCTTGAATTTGATGAGTGTGATATTTTTTTTCACTTTCATCTCTCATAGATTTTTTCATATGTCATATTTTGGTCTTTATAATTTTTAATTGAAATTTGTTTTATTTAAGATAGTTTTTAATTATTTATTTTTATAATTTCATGCTTCTTGAGTTTTTGTTCCTACAAATATGATCTTCTCTTTTTATTCTTGTTTTTTTTACCTTGAAGATTTTTAAAATTTTTTTTTTTGTTTTCTTGATGATTTCATCATTCAACATTTAATTAGTTGGGTGTTTAGCTTCTTGGTTGAGTTAAGGTTTAAAATTTAACAAACTGCAGGCTTGAGAGATTAACCTGGGTTTACGAGATTCACCCATATGTGCTTGTTTTTTTTTTTCCCCTTTTTTAAGCTTTTTATTTTTCAGTTTCATCCTGCAGCATCGTTTTTCTTTTTCTATGGGATTTGTCAGACATTTTGAATATAACATGGTTTGTCTCGAGTATTTTTTTATCTTTTTTAAATTTAGTTTTTTTAAAAGGAATTTTGTTTTGTAATTAAATTAAATTAATTGATTTTATTTTTCAATATTAAATTGATCAAGTATTAAGCTTTTTGGTTGAGCTCAAGTTTAAAATTTAATAGATTGCAAGTTTGAGAAATTAACCGGTTAAAGAGAATCACCCAAACTTGCTCGTTTTTTTTCCTTTTTTTGAAGCTCTTTTTTTTTTTCATCCTCCAATATTTTTTTGCTTTGTTGTTTTATAAACCCTTGTTTAAGAAAACCTAAACTTTTTCCCCTCCATCCAAAACTTGATTTTTTTTTGGATTGAAACAAATGCATGAAGAACCAAAATCCAAGAAGAATTATATAACGTTTTCCCCTATAAGGGTGTTTGAGAGTGTAGTTGCGGTTATTTTTCAAAATGTTTTTTGCTTGGAAATGTAACAAAATAATATATTTTATTTTATTTTTTAAAAAATTATTTTTGACATCAATATATCAAAATGATTTGAAAACATAAAAAAAAATTTAATTTGAAGTAAAGAAAAAATTAAACAAAAATTTAATTTTTTTTAGAAGCGTTTTTGAAATGTAAAAACAAACAAGGATGGAAAATCATACAAGGTCGACACAAAATTTGATTTTTTTTTGGGAAATGAGCTTCATTTATATTTATTAAACACGATGAGTTCTGATGGATGCAAGGTGAAATGTTGAATAATTTGAGTATTTGATGAATTTGCATTTGAATACATAAATTGTCCACTGTTAATCATATATTTCTTGACCATTATGTAGACACAGTTTGTTGCCCTTTTTTGTTGTTGGTTGTGGAAATTAGAAGGTATTTAAACCAGGTCACTGATATTGTTGGTTTAGAGGTGCCCAGGCAGGCAGTTTCTCTCATCTGGTATCAAGTCGAGGCAAGAGCGAGGGTAATTATTTTTTATATTGCAGCATTTGAAGCTGACACTGCTTTCAGGAGAAGATCATCGTCATTAGTATCGGTTGATCACCCCGTAGGTCTTTTACCTACGGGGTGATCATATATGGTGAAGGGACTTATCGACCAGCAAATAGCTTGTCTGTGAGAACAATGTAGCTGAGCAATTTACATATATTTGCAAAGCCCCTTCTTGGGATCACCGGAAACAATGCATCACTCTGGAATTTTTATACAAAAAATAAATAAATTAAGTGAGGTTTGATGTTTTTTTTTTAACAAGGGTATTTTAATGTTAGTGTATATGGCTTATAGCCAATTAATTAGTTATGTATATCATTGGTTTTGTTCATCTAAACATATTTAATTTTAATAAATGTTTATTTATCTTTAATATTCATCATTAATGAATTTAATATTTGATTAATAAATCTCGAATAAAAATAAAGTCCTCGAGATAAAAATAATTTTCAAGGAAAATTATAAAATTGTTATAATTATGGGTTTTTTATTGCATCAAAACATTATTCATTAATGTTCTTAGCCAATGCTCTATTAATATTGAACATTAATTAGAGTTGTTGAGACGAATACATATTATGTTCTTTTTTTATGAAAGTAAAAGTTGTTTTTATAAGTTGAGATATGTGGAATACTTAAAACTAATATGTAGATACTTGTCAGATGACATATATACTAAACAGACTCGCATGAGAATTCTATATGAAGAAATCACTTGTGTATATAGAAAGGCTCACGTGATGGTTGTGTAAGTGATCCTTAGACTCGAGATCACTAAATTATATAAAGAATATTATATTTTGATTCTAGTACATGTTGTCATAATCAAAGGTAACAAACAAGAAAATATTGGGTATAATATGAACTATATGAAATTATTTGAGTAATCAAGATAGGATTCATCACCCTAGGTGAATTGGAGAAACATTTAACATGTTCTCAAATAGTATTGATTGTAAATTCTTATGTAAGTTAAAATGAGATTTGAAAAGAGTTTTAAATTTTATTTAAATAATCAAAGACTATGACAAGGTAGATACATTTCATGCTATAATGTCTAAATCAAAACATTGTTGATGAATGAATAATAATTATACTGAGAAATTTATTACTAAAAGGTTAAGTCAAACAACTTATTACTTTCCTAATATTTGGAGAATCATGATAGATTGTTATACATTATATTTGATTTTCAAATATAAATCAATTAATTTTTGAATTAATTTTTTCAAATATAAATCAAATTATTTTTTTGGTTTACTTGATCTTCTTTTATTTAGAATTGTGATTTATATTTGGATCATGTTATTAGGTATCTAGTGGGTCATACACACAAGAATCATTGGTCATAAAATAAAATGGGATGATTAATCAAGTGTGAATTGATTGTAAATGAGTTTTAGAAATTGAGGACTAGAGTGAAATTTATACATAGAATTACAATTCTATACCTAAAAAAATAAAGTATAGACTTGATTGAATAAATTTCTAAAATCATCCTAAAATAATTTACATAATATTATTCAGGAGGTAAATTGATATTTTATCATTTATAAAATTTTCAAGTTTTCTTATAAATAAAATATTATGCACTTTATTTTATTGTACAAAAACTACATCAATTACATAATACTTGATAAACACAAAAAAAAAGAGCAATCCCTCTTCTAAAGAGTTTAGAAGATTTCTTAGTAGTTGTTTGTTTAAATTATTGTTAGATATCAAATATTTTGACAATTTATAATTTGTGACAATCTAGCTTTTAAGTAATTATTTAAAATAAAAAAGAACATTTGATCTTCAAATAATCTTTGTAAAAATAAAAAAAAAACTATAAATTTTTCTAACAAGATGCTTAAAATTCCTCAAAAAATCTTAAATTTATTGTTTTTACCATATATGTTTTGGGAAACTCAACATTTAACACTATTAAAATTAATTTTTTAATTAATGAAATACTATAGTGGTAATATTAAACCTGGCCTGGTCGACATAGCCCCTAGCCAAGGTCGTGTGTGTGTGTGTGTGTGTGTGTGTGTGTGTGTGTGTGTGTGTGTGTGTGTGTGTGTGTGTGTGTTTATATATATATATATATATATATATATATATATATATATATATATAAACTTCGAAACATCGTTTAAACTAATTACTCTGGTGTCTAATGATTATTCTGATAGAAGATAAAGATTTGAGTGGCTTTTGAGACATGGGTTTTTAGCTTGAACAACAATTTCTCAACCTGAGTACTTGGAGTTCGAATTCTAAATACACTCATGATCATCTCTCTGTGTGATTTACATGGTTAGTAATTTTATTTCAGGATATCAAAGGTGTCTTTGTGTTTGAAATCAATTGTGAGTTGTGGGAGTACAGACAGCTTGGAGGAGGATCAGCTTATATGTTGTCTGAGATATATATATATATGGCGAGACAGCTTGGAGCGCCAAGTCTCGGATGTTGGATCTGAGGGCTCTCATGCATCCAGGTTTCATGTGGGGGAATACTTCATATTCTTGACTACACTTATTGGCACAGTCCTAAAAAATTACCTCTACGCAGAAAGCATGCAGAGGAAAGCATGTTAGATGTAAGCCATCTTTAATTTGCCTCATCCTCTCTCCACTTTTTCACTTAATTCTTGCCATCTTGACTAGAGTAAATAGAAAGTATTTTTCTTATAGGTACATGTAAAGTATTGGAGGATCTATGTTATCATCGAAATTGCAGGAGCAGGCTCGACAGAGTTGATCGATACGCGTCATGGCAGAAGAAAAGAAATTGTCCCGTTTGGAGTTGGATATGATTCTATCTTGAAGACTCGAAGAGCTTCGGAAATCACTTTACGCAGAAAGCTTGATGTGATTAGCTCATGGTCAGATGTAACGATACTTTTTATCTGCGTACACACAGTGAACTGCTGCTTCTTGATATTGAATGGCGCAATCTTGAAAATCAATTTTTTTATGAAAAAAAATATATTCCACCGTCATGGGCGAAACGTGGGTACGATGCTTGGTGGAATTGTGTCGAGACTGGGGGGCCTAACATTGCGTGCAATGCCTCCTACATTGCCAATTGTAGGGTGTGGATCATCATCATATATTGGAGATTGAATCACTCAGGACAATAAGAGACCCTTCTATCGTTGATTGAGGAATGATATGGGTAAAGAAAAAGAATGCAAAAACAGTCTGGAAAGAAAACCAATCATAATAATTGACTTCATATAGAAACAAAACAAACTGTTCAATCACGAGAATCCAATAGCCCTTTTTCCCCTTCCATGTTCTCTACACATTGATAGATAGAGCAGAAATAATAATAGCCATGGTCGCTTACACGTTTTTCAAAAACAATCGCTGAAAACACAATAAATTTTTTTGGTATTTTCATGAAAGTGATTGAAATTTATACCTCTTCATAATATCTAAATTTTAAAAAATATTTGGATGTTGTTAATATATTTTTTTCTAAAAAAAACTTAAATTAAATGAAGATTGATTTAACATAACCTGGTTGGTTGACTTTGAAAACTTAAAAGCAATTCAGACAACTTGTAAAAACGTAGTTAGATTAAAAAAGAGTTTCAAGATAATATTTTTTTTAATATTCAGATAATAAAATATCGGGTTGACTTAGGTCAACTTGAATTAACATGTTAAATCTGCTACTTAGGTTATAAAACTACAATAATCCCATAAAAACAAATAAAAATAAATTATGAAACTTAATTTTCAATCAATCCAATGTTGAATAATGAAATTGAGAAAAATAAATCAATTAAAAAAGACCTCAAAATGCGACTAGAATTAACCTATCAAACTCACTAACCTGGATCATAAGACTAAGATAAACTTATAAAAGATAAATTGAAACAAATTATAAAGTATAATTCCCAATCAACAAATGTTGAATGATGAGATTAAAAAAAGTGTATATAAAAAATATAAAAAATAACCTAAGTCAATGTACTAAATTCATGACCCGGTTCATGAGATTAGATAAGAAAAATGACCTAATTTAAACTAGGTTAACTTGTTAATTTGAGACTGAGATAACTCTATAGAGAGCAAATCAAAACAAATTATAAAATTCAATTTTCAATTAATCTTGTTAGATCCAATATTGAACGATAAAATTTGCAAAACTTTTAATTAAAAAATAACGCAAAAAATAAGTCAAGTCAACTTGGGTTAACTTGTTAAGCATTATTTCTAGTTCATGAGGTCGAGATAACCTAATAAAAAGTAAACCAAAACAAATTATGAAATCTAATTTTCAATCAAACACAATATTAAATGATAAAATTGGAAGAAAAAAAAGGTCAATTAAAAAAATCAAGTCAGTTGGGTTAACCCGCTAAACTGGCGACCCGAGTTATGAGACAGGGACAACCCAATAAGAAGCAAATTCAATGTTGAAGGACTTGTGACCCAGGTAATGACACCGAGATAACCACCTAAAAAGAAAATTAAAAAATAATCTGATTTAATCGGGATCAAAATGTCAAAACTCGCAACTCTAATCATGAAATCAAGATATCCCCATAGAAATAAAATCAAAATAAATTATAAAACTCAATCCCCAA
>Ga0325400_1006357_pt1 | contig 11227 bp, 9 predicted proteins | sample PopdelMetagenome_2_FD_205662 | JGI IMG/M metagenome (GOLD analysis project Ga0325400, IMG submission 205662) | Populus deltoides microbial communities from Bellville, Georgia, United States - Xylem-PdKOR-R1 | ecosystem: Host-associated > Plants > Phyllosphere > Stem > Wood/Secondary xylem...
CGCGACGCCAAATATGCCGGCCGCGGCGGGTTGGGAGCGGTGGCGGCGGCGCGCAGCCGAGAGCTGCGCAACAGCCTCAGCCCTTATGGCGAGCAGCGCTTCCCCTTCTACATCGGCTATGATCGCGCCGCCCTGCCGCGGCTGGACGCGCAATGCTGGGACAAGAAGACCCGCTGGGTCGAGAAGAAGTGCGGGCCCCTCGCCTGGCCGCCGACGGCGACGCCGCCCGCGGGGGCGGCGGTGGCGGCGCGCTGACCCGCTTCGCGCAAATCGCATGACGGTCCGCGCGACGCTTCACCGGCGGCGCGCGGAACCTCCCACACGGCGCCGCGACCTTTCCTGATCGGCTGGCTCGCCGGTCAGCCGACGGGCACGGCACGACCGGTCCACATTGGTCGAAAACCGCACTGGCCGCCGCTCTGAACCGCTAGCGCAAGCCCAGCATCTTGTGGGTCTGCAGGGTCAGCCGCCAGCGCGGGCGCGCCAGCACCAGCGCGGTCGCCGCCTCGACATTGGCGGCCGCCCTTGCATCGTCGAGCGGCTGCACGAGGTGGTGGCGGAAGGACCAGCCCTCCAGCGCCTCCGGATCGATCCCCGCCTGCGGCCAGACCAGCTTCAACTCGTCGCCCGCGCGCTGCACCACCGCGCTGCCCGCCTTGGGGCTGATGCACAGCCAGTCCAGGCGCGGATGCGCGGGCATCGTCCCGTTCGATTCCATCGCGATGCGGAAACCGCGCGCGTGCAGCGCGTCGACCACCGCATCGTCGACCTGCAACATCGGCTCGCCCCCGGTCAGCACCACGAACCGCGCCACCGTGCCGTCGCCCCAATGGCCTTCCACCGCGTCGGCGAGCGCCGCCGCGTCGGCGAACCGCCCGCCGCCGTCGCCGTCCACCCCCACGAAGTCCGTGTCGCAGAACCGGCAGATCGCGCCCGCCCGGTCCGCCTCGCGTCCCGACCACAGGTTGCAGCCGGCGAAGCGGACGAACACCGCGCGCGCGCCGGCGTTGGCGCCCTCGCCCTGCAGGGTCAGGAACATCTCCTTGACCGCGTAGCTCATGACGGTGGCCGGACCGCGTAGCGGGTGGGGTCGGCGACGCCCGCTTCCGCGAAGCCCTTGGCGCGCAGGCGGCAGCTGTCGCACAACCCGCAATGCTCGCCCGCCGGCGCGGGATCGTAGCATGACCAGCTCAGCCCCAGGTCGAGCCCAAGCCGGGTGCCCTCGCGGACGATGTCGGCCTTGGTCATGTGCTGGAGCGGCGTTCGCACGCGGAACGGCTCCCCCTCCACCCCGGCCTTGGTCGCGAGCTCCGCCATCCGCTCGAACCCAACGATGAACTCGGGCCGGCAATCGGGATAGCCGGAATAATCGAGCGCGTTGACGCCGATGAAGAGGTCGCGCGCGCCCGCCGCCTCCGCCCAGCCGAGCGACAAGGACAGGAAGATCGTGTTCCGCGCGGGGACGTAGGTGACCGGGATACCGGGCCCCACCCCGTCCTTGGGCACCGCGATGTCGGCGGTCAGCGCCGATCCGCCGAACCGGGCGAGGTCGAGGGGCAGCACGACGTGCCGCTCGGCCCCGAGGCTGTCGGCCACCCGCGCCGCGGCGTCCAGCTCGACCCGGTGGCGCTGGTTGTAGTCGACCGATAGCGCGAGCAGGCGATACCCCGCCTCCCGCGCCATCGCGGCGGACACCATCGAGTCGAGGCCGCCCGAGATCAGGGCGACGGCTAGCGGTTTGCTCGGCATGATCGCGCGGGAGCTAGGGGCGCGGCGGGCAAAAAGAAAGGGCCGCGGCGCTTGCCGCGGCCCCAAGGATCGGGCCGGACCCGATTAGGGAGAAAACGTGCCGATGAAGAGCACGGAGCTCCGGATAGCGGAGGAGGGTTAAGGAAGCGTTGCCCGATTCGTCGTGCCGGCCTCGTGCCGGCATCCCACCGCCCCGCATGTTCGCCGGCGAACGGGTTCGCGGACCGGTGGATGCCGGAACAAGTCCGGGATGGCATTCGTGAAGGATGCGCCGTTCGGGCGGCCTAAGCCGCCGCCATCTCCGCCGGCACGGGAAAGCTTGTCGCGCAAAACGCGCAGTCGACCCGGATCAGCCCGTCCGCGTCCGCCATCTCCCGCCGCTCGTCCGCCGAGAACTTCGCCAGCACGCCGCGGATATGATCGGGGTTGCACCGGCAGCCGCGCACCAGCGGCACCGAGCCGAGCGTGCGCACTTCCTCCTCCTCGTTGAACAACCGCCAGAGCAGCGTCTCCAGCGGCAGGCTCGCATCGGCGAGCTCGTCGGCGCCCATGGTCCCGCCCAACGCCGCGACACCTTCCCATTCGGGGTGGTCCAGCCGGACGTGCAGCCGCTCGCGCCCGACCTCGCCTTCAGGGAGATGCTGCAGGAACAGCCCGCCGGCGACGTGACGGCCGTCCGCCCCCTTGCGCACGCCGATCCGGACCAAGGTCGGGATCTGCTCCGATTGGACAAAATAACTCTCCACCGCCTCCGCCAGCGTGTCGCCATCCAGCGGCACGATGCCCTGGTACCGCTCGTTGGAGGTCGCCAGGTCGAAGGTGATGGCCAGATAGCCCTGGCCGAACAGCGCGAACAGCGACGGCCGCGCCGGCAGCTCCGCCAGCCGGTCGGCATCATAGTCGATATACCCGCGCAGCTCGCCGCCGCGATAGTCGCACACCAGCAGCCGGATGACGCCCGTGCCCGACCGGGTCTGCATGGTCAGCTGCCCCGACGGGTCCTTCAGCGTCGCGCCGACCAGCGCCGCCAGCGTCAGCGCGTCGGCGAGCAGCGCCTCGATCGCGGGCGGATAGGCATGGGCGGCGAGCACCTGGTCCAGCACCGGCCCCACCCTGACCATCCGTCCGCGCGCATGACGGGGCGGAATGGCAAAGGCGAGCGTGCGGTCGAGGTCGGGGATGATCATGTCCATGCTCTACTCCGTCGCCCCGGCGCCGGCCGAGGCTTGCTGCGGCCCGTGGGCGCCTTTGATCGGGGAGTCGGCGCGTGCCGGCAGGACGGATGTGGGGTGGGCGGGCGTGCCGATCAACCGATCTGGCCGAAGCACCAGCGCAGCACCGATTTCTGCGCGTGCAGCCGGTTCTCCGCCTCCGGCCAGATCAGCGATTGCGGCCCGTCGATCACCTCCGGCGCGACCTCCTCGCCACGATGCGCGGGAAGGCAGTGGAGGAAGCGCGCGTCCGGCTTCGCCAGCGCCATCAGCGCGGACGTGACCTGATAGGGTGCGAGTGCGGCGAGCTTGGCATCGGCGTGCGCCTCGCCCATCGAGATCCAGGTGTCGGTGACGACGATGTCGGCACCCTCCACCGCCTCGCGCGGGTCCGCGACGACGCGGGCGCGGCCGGAGGCGGCGACGATCGCCTCCTCGGCCGGCGCGAACCCCTGCGGGCAGGCGGCGACCACGTCGAAGTGGAGCAGCCCCGCCGCCTCCACGATGGAGGCGAGCACGTTGTTGCCGTCGCCCAGCCAGGCCAGCTTCAGCCCGGGCAGGCTCTTGCCCGCCTCCACGATCGTTAGGAGGTCGGCCATGATCTGGCACGGGTGCGACGCGTCGGTCAGCCCGTTGATGACCGGCACGGTGGCGTGCTCCGCCATCTCCAGCAGCTTGGAATGGTCGTCCGTGCGCAGCATGATGGCGTCGCAATACCCCGACAGGATGCGCGCGGTGTCCGCCACCGTCTCGCCGCGGCCGAGCTGCATCTGGCTGCCGTCGGAGATGATCGCGTCGCCGCCCAGCTGGCGGATCGCGCCATCGAAGCTGAACCGGGTTCGCGTCGAGTTCTTCTCGAACACCATCGCGAGGACATGGCCCGCCAGCGGTGCGTCGGCGTCGGCCCGCCCCTTGGGCCAGTCGCGGCGCGCCGCCTTGCGGTCCAGCGCGTCGGCGATCATCGCGGCGATCCCATCGGGGCCTGCGTCGGTCAGGGACAGGAAGTGGCGGATGGTCATGCTAGGCCCCCTATGCCTATCCTCCGTTCGCCCTGAGCGACGTCGAAGGGCTGGTCGGCGCGCCGAGTACGTCTCGATTTCGCCCGATGATGTGCTTCGACGTCGCTCAGCACGAACGGTTACGCGTCACGGTCAATCGTCGCTGGCGGGCACGTACACCCGCGCCGCCGCGCTCAACCGCTCGACGAACTGCGTCACGTGACCCTCGTCGATCACCAGCGGCGGCAGGACGCGCACGACGTTGTCGCCCGCCGCCACCGTCAGGATGTGGTGCTCGTCGCGCAGGAACGCGACGAAGCGGCGGCTGTCCGTCTTCAGCTTCAGTCCCAGCATCAGCCCGCGTCCGCGGACCTCGGCGAACAGCCCGTCATGGTTGGGGATCATCTGCTCCAGCGCCCCGCGCAGCCGCTCGCCCATCGCCGACACGTTGTCGAGGAAGCCGTCCTCCCCCATCACGTCCAGCACCGCCTCGCCGGCGGCCATCGCCAGCGGGTTGCCGCCATAGGTGGAACCGTGGGTGCCCGCCACCATGCCCTTCGCCGCCGCCTCCGTCGCCAGGCACGCGCCCAGCGGGAAGCCGCCGCCGATGCCCTTGGCGACCGCCATGATGTCGGGGGTGATGCCGTACAGCTCGTGCGCGAACATCCGGCCGGTGCGCCCGTAGCCGCACTGGACCTCGTCCAGGACCAGCAGCAGGCCGCGTTCGTCGCAGGCGCGGCGCAGGCCGGTCAGGAACGCCTCGGACGCCGCCTTCAGCCCGCCCTCGCCCTGGATCGGCTCGACCAGGAAGCCGGCGGTGTTGTCGTCCACCAGCGCCAGCGCCGCGTCCAGGTCGTCGAAGGGCGCATAGGCGAAGCCGGGCAGCAGCGGCTCGAACCCGTCGCGCATCTTGGCCTGGTTAGTGGCGGAGATCGTCCCCAGCGTGCGGCCGTGGAATGCGTTGTTGAAGGTGATCAGCGTGTGCCGCTCGGGGCGGCCCTCCGCGTGGTGGAAGCGGCGCGCGGTCTTGATCGCGCACTCCACCGCCTCCGCGCCCGAATTGGTGAAGAACACCGTGTCGGCAAAGGTCAGGTCGACCAGGCGCTGCGCCAGGTGCTCGCCCTGGGGCGAGCCGTACAGGTTGGACACGTGCATCAGCGTCGCCGCCTGGTCGGCAATCGCCTTGACCAGCTTCGGATGGCCGTGGCCAAGCGCGTTGACCGCGATGCCGCTGGCGAAATCGAGATACTCGGTCCCGTCCTCGCCATAGAGGTAGACGCCCTCGCCTCGCACCGGACGCACCGCGCTGCGCGGGTAGACGGGCATCAGCGGGGTTACGGCCATGGCTCCCTCCAACAGGAAAGGGCGGCCCGGTGGAGCCGCCCGCCCGCGCGCTTACCGCGTCGCCGACGCCGGGGTCAATTGCCGCGGTGCCGCGGTCCGGTCCGCGGTCGCTTCCGCATCGGCGGTGATGTCCAGCACCACCACCCGCGGGACCCCGGTCTGGCGCCGGATGCCCCCGTTGGTCGCGAACGACCAGGTGGCGGTATAGGTGTATCGCTCCACCCGCTGGATGGCGACCGGCGCCGTCGCACCGGCCGTGGTGCCGTAGCGGCGGCCCCGCACCGCGGCCAGCACCGGCTGGATCCAGTCGCCGCGGCGATTGCGGCTCTCGCGCAGCACGTCCACGTCCGATACGCGCCCGTCCGCGTCGATCGCGAAGCCGACGTCGATCCACTGGTCGTCGCGCGCCGTGCTGGGTTCGCCGTTCAATCGCTGGCGGGTCAGCGCCATGTGGTCGCGGCTGTCGGCCAGGATCACCGGCGGCGCGTGGATCAGGGGCGGCAGCGTGCCCGGCGCGACCGGCCGCCCCGCCGCCACCAGCCGCTCGATCGCCGCCGCGTCGCCGCGACCGGCGGCAAGCTTCACCTCCACCAGGACCCCGGCCTCCCGGTACGGCGCCAGCTTCGGGTCGGTGGTGTCGGCAAGCCGCTTCAGCGCGCCGCGAAGCGAGCCGCTATAGGTCGCCGCGTCCACCGCCGCGAGCCGCGCGAACAGCGCGACGCGGCGCAGCAGCGCGCGCCCCTCCAGGTCCGCGAGGCCCAGCCGGTGCGCGTCCTCCACGACCTTCTCGTACGTGCGCAGCGCCGTGTCGCGCTCGTCCGCATAGCGGAACAGCGACCCCACCCGCGGCGGCTTGGGCGCTTCGATCATCATGGCGTCGGCGATCAGCAGCCGTTGCGCCAGGGTGCGCGGATCGTCCTCGCCCAGCCCGGTGGCGAGCGCGTCGCGCGACGCGGTCATGCCCTGCCGGGTCAGGTCGGTCTCGCCCAGGTGCCCCGACACGCGCGCCTCCGCCCGCCGGAGGTCGCCGACGGCCACCGGGAAGCGCTTGGCGGCACCGCGGGTCGATCCGATCGTCGCCGCCAGCGTGCGGCGCGACCGCTCGTAATCGCCGGCGACGAACAGGTTCTCGGCATGGGCGATCGCGGCGCGGATCTCCTCGTCGGCGGGGCAGCCCCGCTTGCGGCAGTCCCGCCACAGGCGCTCGGTCGCCTCCAGCCTGGTCGCGGTGACGACGATGTCGCGGGTGTCAGCCAGCGGAACCGCGGGCGCGGCGGTCGCCTGAAGCGCCAGCAGCAGGAGCGGCCCCGGCATCACCGCGCGCACCCGGCTTGGCGGTCACCTGTCCGGCCCGCGCGCCGCGGCGCGGCTCCCTGCGCGATCAGAGCGGAGGAGGTCATCCCGAAGGGGCCGGCACCGGCGCGGGTGCGGCGACATCGTCGGTAAGGTCGGTCACGGCGATGCGGGGGCGCCCGTTGGGGAGCGCGATCCGGGTGCCGGTCACCGGCTCGGACGTCGCGGTGTAGCTGTGCCGCTCGACCCGGCGCATGGCCGCCGCCGCCGGGTCCGGGCGCGCGTATCGCCGCAGCCGGACGGCGGCCAGGACCGGTCCCGTCCAGCTGCCGGCGGGTGCGTCGCTGGCGCGCAGGATTTCGGCATCCGCGACCCTGCCGTCCGGGCCGATGCGAAAGCCGAGGTCGATCCACTGGTCCGACCGGGACAGGTCGACCGCATCGGCCTGGTTCTGCGCGACGGTGCGCCGCGCCAGCGTCTGCGCGCGCGCCGGATCGCCCTGCCAGTCGATCGGCGGCGCGTAGAGCAGGACGGGGGTGGCGGAAGGCTGGGTGGAGACGAGGTCCACCACCGGGTCGAGCGCCGCCGTGTCGCCGCCGGCGGCGTCCAGCCGCGCCGCCAGCACCAGCGCCGCCTGGCGATGCGGCGCGATCCGCGGATCGGCGCGGCCGGTCAACGCCGCGATCGCGACCCGCGCCCGCCGCCCGTAGGTGCGCGGATCGGCCGCCGCCAGGCCGGTGAGCAGCGCGGCGCGGCGGAGCAGCGCCCGGCCCTCGATCTCCGCCAGGCCCAGCCGCCGGGCATCGCGCGCCACCGCGTCGTACCCGCGCAGCGCACTCTCGCGCGAGTCGGTCGCGGAGCGGGGACCGCCGACCTGGGTGGCCGGCCTGGGCTCGCGCAGCATCAGGCTGTCGGCGGTCTGCAGCCGTTGGATCAGCACGCGCGCGTCCGCCTCGCCCAGCCCCGTGCGGAGCGCCGCACCCGATTGGATCATGCCCTGCCGCGCCAGGGTCGGGTCGCCCCGGTGCGAGGCGATCGTCGCCTGCGCGCGGCGCAGGTCGCCGACCGGGACCGGATACAGCGCCGCCGCGCCGCGGGTCGCGTCGACCGTCGCCGCGATCACCGACTGCGCCTGCCGGTAATCGCCCGCGACGAACAGCGTCTCGGCATGGACCAGCGCGGCATGGATCTCCTCGTCGGGCGGGCAATGCCGCTTGCGACACGCCTTCCAGGCGCGTCCGCTATCCTCCGGACGCGCGGCGGTGACGACGATGTCGCGCTTGTCGTCCGTCGCCGGCGAGGTCGCGGCCGCGGTTTGCAGAGCCAACACCAGCACCCACATGCGCGCCTCCGATCGATGCTCCGCGACGAAGGCTAATGCGGGATGCGCCGCCTGTCGAGCGGGTCACGCGTCCAGCGCCTCCTCGTCCAGCCGTGCGGCGTTCTCCTGGATAAAGGCGAATCGATGGGCAGGGTTGTTGCCCATCAGCCGGTCGACCAGGTCCTTCACGCCCGCCCGTTCCTCATATTCCTGCGGCAGGGTGATGCGGATCATGGAACGGCTCGCGGGGTCCATGGTGGTCTCGCGCAATTGCTGGGGGTTCATCTCGCCCAGACCCTTGAAACGCGCGACCTCCACCTTCTTGCCGCGGAACGCCGTCCGCTCCAGCTCGGCCCGGTGGGCATCGTCGCGCGCGTAGAGCGACCTGGCGCCCGCGGTCAGCCGGTAGAGCGGCGGCTGGGCGAGGTAGAGATGGCCGCGGCGGACCAGGTCGGGCATCTCCTGGAAGAAGAAGGTCATCAGCAGCGTGGCGATGTGCGCGCCGTCGACATCGGCGTCCGTCATGATGACCACCCGCTCGTAGCGGAGCTGGTCGGGGCGGCAATCCTTGCGCGTCCCGCACCCCAATGCCAGGACCAGGTCGGCGATCTCCTGATTGGCCAGGATCTTGGCGGAGGTCGCAGACGCGACGTTCAGGATCTTGCCGCGGATGGGCAGGATCGCCTGGGTCTTGCGGTCGCGCGCCTGCTTGGCGGAACCGCCGGCCGAATCGCCTTCCACGATGAACAGCTCGGTGCCGGCGGGATCGTCGGCGGAACAGTCGGTCAGCTTGCCCGGCAGGCGCAGCTTGCGCGCGGAGGTGGCGGTCTTGCGCTTGACCTCGCGTTCCTGCTTGCGGCGCAGGCGATCGTCCATGCGGTCGAGCACGTAGCCGAGCAGCGCCTTGCCGCGATCCATGTGTGCGCCCAGCCAATGGTCGAAATGGTCGCGCACCGCCCGCTCCACCAGCCCCGCCGCCTCGGGGGAGGTCAGCCGGTCCTTGGTCTGCGACTGGAACTGCGGCTCGCGGATGAAGACGGACAGCATCAGCTCCGACCCGACCATCACGTCGTCCGCGGTCAGGTCCTTGGCGCGCTTGTTGCCGACCAGCTCGGCGAACTGGCGCAGCGAGCGGACAAGCGCCTGGCGCAGCCCCTGCTCGTGCGTGCCGCCGTCGGGGGTCGGGATGGTGTTGCAATACCAGCTGTAGCTGCCGTCCGACCATAGCGGCCAGGCGACCGCCCATTCCACCCGGCCCTGGTCGGCCCCGTCGACCTTGGGGAAGTCCTGGCGCCCCGCAAAGAAATCGGCGGTGGCGCATTCTCGCGCGCCCACCTGCTCGCGGAGATGGTCGGTGAGCCCGCCCGGAAACTGGATGGCCGCCTCCGCCGGCGTGTCGCTGCCCTCGACCAGCGCCGGGTCGCAGCGCCAGCGGATGTCGACGCCCGCGAACAGATAGGCCTTGGACCGGACAAGCCGGTAGAGCCGCTGCGGCTTGAACAGCAGCTCGGGGCCGAAAATCTCCTGGTCGGGGACGAACGACACGGTGGTGCCGCGCCGGTTGGGCGCGGCGCCGACCTCCTCCAGCGGACCCTGGGTGATGCCGCGCGCGAAACGCTGGCGGTACAGGCGGCGGTCGCGCGCGACCTCCACCACCGTCTCGGCGGACAGGGCGTTGACCACCGACGCGCCGACGCCGTGCAGGCCGCCGCTGGTGGCATAGGCCTTGCCGGAGAATTTGCCGCCCGAGTGGAGGGTCGACAGGATCACCTCCAGCGCCGACTTGTCCGGAAACCGCGGATGCGGGTCGACTGGCATGCCGCGACCGTTGTCGGCGATCGTCAGCCGGTTGCCCTGCTCCAACACCACCTCGATGCGGGTCGCGTGCCCGGCGACCGCCTCGTCCATCGCATTGTCCAGGATTTCGGCCGCGAGATGATGAAGCGCACGCTCATCGGTGCCGCCGACATACATGCCGGGACGCCGTCGGACCGGCTCCAGCCCCTCCAGCACCTCGATCGACGAGGCGTCATAGGCGGGCTGCGCCCCCGCTGCGGCGAAAAGGTCGTCGGGCATGGGGTCAACATAAGGGGAACAGGGCGGCGATGCCATCGCGCGTCCATGTTTCCCCGGGATTGCCGGGTGCGGCTTTATGGCAACAGGTTGTGGCAACCTGCGCCACCGGTGCAGCCTTTCGCCTTGTGCGGCCGTTCCCACTCCCAACATTGACCGAAGTTACACCAAAGGAGGACCCATGCGTACTGCCCTGATCACCGCGCTTGCCGCCGCCGGCGCGATCGTAGCCACCCCTGCGCTGGCGCAGGAAACCACCGCCGATGCGCCGTTCAGCGGCATCTACATCGGTGCGGCCGGCGGCTACGACGTGCAGCCGAACGACGTGAACTCCTCCATCCTGTTCGATCGCAATCTTGACGGGCGGTTCGGCGACGTGGTGACCACCGCGGCCGGCGCCAACGCCTTCTCGCCCGGCTTCTGCAACGGCGCCGCGCGCGGCCCGACGCTGACCGCGAGCGGCGGTTGCCGCAACGACGACAACGGTTTCGCCTATTACGGGCGGGTGGGCATCGACAGCCAGTCGGGCAACATCGTGATCGGCGCCGTCGGCGAGTTCGGCAAGTCCGAGATCAACGACGCGGTGACCGGTTTCTCGACCACCCCGGCCAGCTACACCATGTACCGCGACATCGACTGGGAGGCCTCGGCCCGCGGCCGGGTCGGCTATGCGGTCAACACCACCTTGTTCTACGGCACGTTCGGCGCCGGCTATGCCCGGATCAACCGGTCGTTCTCCTCGACCAACACGGCCAACGCCTATAGCTTCACCGGTACCCGCAATCAGTGGGGCATCCTCGGCGGTGGCGGCATCGAGCAGAAGCTCGGGCGCAATTTCTCGATCGGTCTGGAATACATGTACCACCAGTACCAGGACGATGATTTCCGCGTCCGGGTCAGCCGCGGCACCCAGCCGGCGACCAACCCGTTCGTGCTGCCGCCGAACACGACCGGCACCGACTTCCGCCGCTCGGACGACAAGTTCCGCTGGAGCTCGATCCGCGGCACCGCGGCGTTCCGGTTCTAAGGCGCAGGGCGGCGGGCCGGCGCAAGCCGACCCGTCCGACGCCCTGCCGTGGCTTCGCCGCGGCCGGACATGAGAAAGCCCCGGCAGCGTACGTCGCTGCCGGGGCTTTCTCATTCGGCGCCGGTCATGGACGAAGCCCATGACCTCGGACGCGGCTGGAGCCGCGCCGGCCGGGCGGGGCGCCCGGGGGGCCCCCCCCGCCCCCCGCGGC
>Ga0325400_1006360_pt1 | contig 11226 bp, 8 predicted proteins | sample PopdelMetagenome_2_FD_205662 | JGI IMG/M metagenome (GOLD analysis project Ga0325400, IMG submission 205662) | Populus deltoides microbial communities from Bellville, Georgia, United States - Xylem-PdKOR-R1 | ecosystem: Host-associated > Plants > Phyllosphere > Stem > Wood/Secondary xylem...
GGGTACAAGGAAAATCATTTCTTTTATGTTTTCTAACGTCCAACGCCCGCAGAGGCCCCAGAGTCCAGACCACTGGTGTCAGGCCGGACAACCCCAAGTACGAAAAATTGTGTCAGAATGATATGATATTGATAATTACAGTAACCTCATCCCGTGGGAAAAGAATTCTAGATATGCCTAATATTATTATTGTGTATTTTAATAATAAAATTACCTTTTTATTCTCGACTGAAAAAGTAGAGGAACTGGACTTTACTGGAAAAGGGGTCTTTTTATAAAGTTAATATTTGATTCATTATTTATTTTATTCGGTAGCAATATAGTCTTTTTTTATTTTTTAATCATAATAAAATTACTGTATTAACCTTAAAAATTACAAATCAAAACGTTTATTCTAGAGATTTTATAAGAATTTCATTTTCAAATGAACAATGCAATACTTTATTGACCTTACCATCTAAATTTTTGGTTTGATAGTAATTGTATAATGGTTTTTTTTTGGTTATTATTCTTTAGTTATAAGGGTATTTTAGTTTATGTACAAATAAAACAAAACAAAAAAAATTTTGACACGTACTAAACACGCCTTGGACATTCTGCCATATTCGAGCAGCGTGTTCTACTGACTATGGTGATATTAGCTGTACTTTCATCGTATTATTTGATTCGTCACAACATTTTTTTTTCTCCTTGAGCGGTGCATGTGTGTTGGTTCGATCTAATTTAGCGCAAATTTATTTTCCTTTTTCTCCCTTTCCTTCTCTCTCTTTCACCTTAATTTGCGTGAAGAATTTTTAAATTTGAAAACATTATTTCATTTTAAAAATTATTTTCAATTTCAACCAACTTTAATTGTTTCATCTCTTAAATTTGATCATCGTTTTTTTATTGTTGTTTTTTTATTTTATATGATTTATAAAATTGATTTTAATTTCTTTAAAAAAAATTTACGAGGAGTGATTGTTAGGGATCATTGCTGCATCATGATCTGAAATCTACCTTGTTATTTCCACCTAAAAAACCTAGATAATGTCAAGTTAATGAGTAATTTATGGAAGAGTTTGTGGAGAAAGATGAGAACTCAACTGAATTTTAAGAATGCTTTTAAGAATGCTTATCACCCTTGGATAGATGGGCAAATTGAGATGATTAATCATAACCTCGACAATTTACTGTGAAATCTTGTTACAGATAAGCCAATATAGTGGGATACGACATTGACATGGGTAGAGTTTGCTTATAATAGGTCTTGGAATCAAACCATCCAATCGAGTCCCTTTGAGATTGTCTACGGACAAAATCCTACTAAAGTATTAAAGCCAATTCTTATTCCTCATATTGGACGATTGAGCATCCAAACCACTGGTATGATAGATTACTTGCATGGAATTCGTTAATAGGTCAAACATATAATTAACGACAACAATACCAAGTATAAAGCTCTAATTGATACTCATCATAAGATAGTGATGTCTTCCTCGTCATACAAAGACTTTTGATGGCTTCAACACCCAACACATGACTTCTGACTTAGAGGAGGAACAAAACTCAAAGACAAGTACTCTTTAACTCAGGGATAATGATTTGGTCGAGCCTATGATAATGAGTGACTCTAAGCAGTTAAGTATGAGTTTGTTATAACTATATGAGGATTTGCCTTAAATATATTATATGGATGGTCTGAGATACACATTTATAGACTAGTGGGATATGTATAAACCTAAGAAGAGGTTTGGTCGTGTCAGACTAGGATAATAGCTCAAAAGGTCCATAATTTCTGATCTAACCATTAGATTATGCTCAAATTTTTACATGAGTTTATGGAGGCCATTTTTTCTATGGTAGCCACTGCATCGATATACAGACTATCGGATCTTTAGATGTCAAAATTCTCGTTGAGGCCCCTGGTTTTGAAAATTTTTATGATTTCCATTATTATTTTCAAATTTTATGTTTCTTTCCTTTGTGATTTCAAATTTTTGTTTTTATTTCCTAGTTGATGTAGGATTTTTAACCTATTTAAGATTTTATAAACCTCCAAATGAGGCAAACTTCATTATTATTATTCAAATGGAATAAACTTTTGAATTAAAGGTTCACATCTGTAACACCTTTCACCTATAAAAAATTATGCTATTTGTTTAATTATTATATTTAGTTATTGCCCGCATCACTTAGTCTCTGTAGGGAACTTCTAGTCAATTTCAAGCAAGTCACCCGGAAGGACTTTTATCTTTGTTGGTCTTGTTTTTAACTCCGATCAGGGTTAAGTTTCTCGTGTACGAGAATTTAGGTGTAAAGAAAAGACTTCTCACTTTCCTCGTGTGATATTAAACTCTCTCTCTTTTTCTTAGAGCATTAATGTTGCCAAGTATGTACTTCTTCCACACTTTTCTCATTGTATATCCCTTGTTTAACAATTAAAAATGAATCAAAATTTTTTTTTTTAGATTTTTTTTCTATTTTGACATCAACACATTTAAATCATAGAAAAGCACATAAAAATAAATCGATTCGATGCTTTTTTTTTCTTATGTGAAAAGCACTTTGAAAAAAAATACTTTAAGAAATGAAAGCTACCACAATATCAAACAGGTAATAAATAAATGGCCCGCTTTACACTGCAAACTGTATCAAATCTTTCCTAACGTAAAAATGATGTCTAGGCAATACCAACATTTTAAAAATTAAAAAGAAAAATCTAAGAATTAGGTCATTGACTTGGCTAGTTTGAATGAACTTGGTTGATTTAATAACATGATAAAAAAGTGTTAATAGTAAATAAAATAAACAATAAAAAATAACAATAATTAACTATAAAAAACTAGTAGCTAATATCACACTCATGAGGAGAAGAAAAAAAATCCATTTGAGACTCACTATCACTCCACTGTGGACACCATCACATCACTATAAAAAGATCAACGAAATGATTCTAACGTCATTATAAAAGGCTACACGATGACTCTGAAAGAGATCGTAAGTGCCACAAGAGCAATGAATCAAATTCAAGCCAGGCAAAATATTGTGAAATGAGCATCTCATACATATATGTAATAAATTAATTTAATTTAATTTAAAAACAAATTCAGTTTAAAAAAGTTAAATTCAATAAAAAAAATAAAAAGATTCGAGATAACCCGCATCATTTTTTAAATTAGTGAAAAATACTATATAAAAAAAAAGAAAAACAAAGTCCAATCTCTAATGAAATAAATGCTAAAGGATGAGACTAGAAAAAATGAGCTTAACAAATAAATAAAAAAACAACCTGGACGAATCTCCTAAACTTAGGTTAATATCTCAAACTTGCAACCCATAAAATCCTAAATCCGGGTTCAATTAATAAGCCTCATTCCAAATTAATTCAACGTTAATGGATGGAATAAAAAAAAATATAAATATAAAAATCTACCAAGGTAAAAAACAATAAAAAAAGGAATGAGGATCATATTTAATTGAAAAAATGATGATAAAATTCTAAAAAAATCAATTTTAAAGTTCAATTCAAACAAAACATATAACAACAGAATGGGGACAAAATCCAATATATGAAAAAAAAGGATGAAATTAAAAAAATTATTTGAATCGTTTAAAATAAAACAATTAATAATTAAAAGAACAATGACCATGTTTGGAAGAAAAAAAAACACAATTGAAATGATGCTTTGAAGATTTAAAGAGTTAGACGGTAAAACCGAGAAGAAAAAAGAAAAAAAAGACTATCTATGCTAAATTAGAGCCTGTTGTCCACACGCGTTGCTTAGGGATGAAAAGGGCCACCAATATGAATCAAACGCTACCGCGGAAACTATTATTTGGCCATCAAACGCCTCCTCATGTGCTCCCTAAAGAGTGCAGTCACACCCTATAATCTAGAGTCTGCGATGAACTTACCAACTAGTTTTTTTAAATAATTTTTTATATTTATTAAATGATTAAATTGTAATTTAATTAACTTGATTGTAACAAAAAAATCAATATAAAAATATAAAAAAACATATGGATGCTAGTAAAAGAAATTTTATTTATAGTAATTTAGTCATTTTAATATGCTTGAAAAAGTAAAATTCTGAAAAATCTTAAACACTAATTAAATAAGTTTTGTTTTTAAAAGTAGTTTTGAGTTGTTAAAATTTGAAAATAACGAGTTGTTTACTGTCAACATAGAACTGACGAATTAAACTTAATGAAAATATGTAACTAGGATTTTTTTTTCGGAGAGACAAAATAATCTCTACATTCTTCACATCTATAATGCATTCTGTCTTGATCTATAGTTAAAAAATGAGCCCTGTTTATTATTATTATTATTTTTAATGAGGGCGATGTGTGCATAGAAAATCCATACAACCCTACCCCTTGCTATCCCGGTGATATGATGCAAGGGCAATGCAATAAAACAACCACCAGAGGAGAAGCATCAAAAAAGGCATGCATGTCCAAAGTCCTTACCCGCCGAAAAAGAGCATAATCATAAACGGAGAAAAAAAATATCTCCCACAAATAACCTACCATAACCGGAAACAAACAAAACGGACGCGTTTTACACCCGCCCACGAAGGCTAATACCGTCATTACGCTCACCAAACCTTCCTCCACCCATTATTTTATACTTTAAACAAAAATATCAAGGCGCGAAACCATGACAAATCTCCCGCCCCTTCTCTGACCAACCCTCTCTCTCGCTACCCAACCCCGCGCCTCTCTTACCTTTATTTCTCCGCCTCTCACTACATCCCTCTCCCCGTTCTCACTCGCACAATGCACTTCGAAAACCAACCACACATTCTCCCAGCCACTCCCAGCGGCTCCATCGCCTCTTTTACCTCCATGGATACCCCCCACCGTGCCAAAAAACACCGCGGCAGTTACAGCTGCGGCCGTTGCGGACTCCCTAAAAAAGGCCACGTCTGCCATCTCCCTCTCAGCACCACCACCACACCAACGCAAACTCCCACTGACTCCTCCGTTTCAGTCTCCACCTCAACTTCTCGTCCACCGCCGCCGTCACGTCAGCAGCACTCGAATCTCCGCAGAGCATTGTCATTTGATGACACTGACTTACGGTGTGAATCATCGGATATTGAAATCGATGAATCGGAGTTGGATCTGTTTGATTCAGGTTCCGGGAAGTTGCCGGTGAGCTGCATGTGGGAGATTTTGAGGAGGTTGCCGCCGGAGGGGTTGTTGGCGGCAGCTAGGGTGTGTAAGGGCTGGAGAGAGACAGCGAGGAGGTTATGGAGGGCGGCGGAGGAGCTTAGACTCACGGTTCCACCTAGGACTCAGCTTGTGTTTGTTGGATCTTTGTTGCGGAGGTGTACTGGACTCAGTAGACTCAGTCTTAGATCGGAAAGGTCAGGGTTTGTTTTCGAGAGGGTTCTGTTTCTTCAGATCTACAGTTTCATGAAGTGGATCGGTTGGGGATTATCGACATTTGGGATTTAATAACGAAAACGGGTTAAATTTACATGATCTAAACAAAATGCGATGAAGTTTTGAAAGGATTATTAAAAAAATATAATTAAATTGTCATTTGATTTATGAAGAGAAATGCTAAAATGATAATTAACCGTTAATCTATGATTAACAATGAATTAATATAATCAAAGCACTGCTTGTTTGAGTTTTTTAAGAACAAAAGTTTAAACGAGTGTGATTTTCGATTTTAGCTGGCCAAATTTTAAGAAATTGCAGGTGCTGTGAGTAGTTAAATCGATTCTATATCGTTGATTGTTGCAGTGATCTGGATGCGACGATGTTGGCTTGCATTGCGTTTTCTTGCCCTAATTTGGAAGTGATGGAGTTTTCTACATCCGAAACTCTAGCCAATAGGATTACAGGGTACGGGTTCTTTCCTACTTTTACTCATTATTGGTTGATCTGATGTGCATGGTTTCATTTTCTTTCTATTTGGCTGAGTCTTTTACTTTTCTTTTGATTCGCTTTTTGATTTATTTATTTAGTGATGGGTATTCATAGTGAGCCAACCGATAACTGGCAGAAAATGATTTCATGCTAGCCATGTTGATATACTGCCTGCTGGCGGCGGCAATGATGTAAAAATGAAGCATTGAGTAATGGATTCGGGGCTGATTTGTGATATTGATCACAGTTTTACTTGTAATGGGATAGTAGGTCCAATTTTGTACATACTACTTTGTATGTCTTCTTAGTCATAGACTGTGATTAAGCATTTAGCTACTGCCTGCAGAAATTAAAGTGATGCGTAGACAATCATAGGCTTATAAGGTTTTGTTTTTCATTTTTAGGTCTTCCTTGCACAATCAGATTGCAAAGCATAAGCTTTATGCTTTGCAACATCTTCCCAGTAGACTTCTCTGATTGTTTAGGAATATAATCAGTATCTTTGTTCTGTTTCCCAGTTTTTCAAATAGCATATTTGCTGGCTAGGGTCTGCATCGTATAATTTCTTGTTCCTCACCCAATTAAATGTTATGTGATGAAAGACTGTTGAGAAATGACTGCTAATTGGATCAAATTTCTGATTTTTCTATGCAGTGATGAACTGGGTTGTTTTGTTGCTAATAAACGTTGCCTAAGAAGCCTTAAGATGGAAGGGTGTTCTAATCTGGGGGGATTCGTCCTCTGTTCCTCTAGTCTTTCTACACTCTGGCTTTCAGATCTGTATTGCCTATCTAAGATGGTAATTATTATTTTTATTTGTTTCATCTCACTTGGTGTGACCAGTCTTCTAGTTTGAATCTCTTTGTTGTTTAGACCACATAAGGGCATTTAAGGGTGGTCTTCTGTTGTTTCATGCTCATATGCTGGTTGGAAGAAAATATGTTGGCATTTAAGATGCATCGATTTTTACATATCCGTTGCTCTACTTTGTAGGTCTTTAACTGTCCCAATTTGAAAGAGATTTCCCTAGATTTTTCTCGCCAAGAAAATGAGAGTACTGATCTTATTGCTATGGTTGATGGTTTGGGAAGGAGTTGTCCTCGGCTGCAAAACATACATGTTGCATCATTTCGGCTTTCTCATGCCACAGTGCTTGCTCTCACAGCTGCAAACTTGAGGTTTGTCCAACAATCCTATTACCAGCTTATATTCTCCACAACAGAGTATCTTAACACCATGTAATGCTCATAATAGTTGTTAACACTATGAACTTCATAGAGTTTTCTACTTCTTTACTCTTTACATGTGAAGCTCATCTTATTGGATGCCTGCATATATCTAATACAACATTTTTGTGATAAATGTTTGGTTGCTCCATGATTTTAGGGGGTTGCGAATGCTTTCACTTGTTTTTGGAACTGAAATTACCGATGCATCTGTTGCTGCCATTTCTCAAAGCTATTCAAATTTAGAATTGCTTGATCTGAGTGGGTATGTTTTGGAACAAATGCCTATTAAAAATGGTGAATTCCTTAAATCATTTTATTTTCAAGATAGCATTTTTAACACTACAAGTTGTTTTCAGGTCTAGTATCAGTGACAGTGGCATTGGAATGATATGCAATGTATTCCCTGGAACACTTTCGAGACTTCTTCTTGCACTCTGTCCCAACATCACTTCAAGTAATCTACATTAAAATCTCTCCATCTAAAAGAAACCTAGAATCTATATTTGCAACATGCTTTGGTCCTGCAAAAGACTTTTATTAATTATCTTGTTTTTTTTACTCCTCTCAGGTGGAATTCAATTTGCCACAGCTCAATTGCCTCTTCTTGAACTCATGGACTGTGGAATGACAATATGTGATCCGAGCTCTCAAAATCCAACCTGCAATGAAAGTGGTGATTTTGAGTTGCAGATGACATTTAAAAATAAATTACACCTTATATACCAGAAGCTTATCATTAAACATAGCCGGTTGAAAAAGCTCAGCCTATGGGGCTGTTCTGGCTTAGATGTAAGATTTTGGTATCTGAAAAATAGTGCATGGTTGCATTGATTTTCTATCTCCTGCAGTTCTCAAAATGTGAGTTTAAATGCAGGCTTTATACTTAAACTGCCCAGAACTCAACGATTTGAATCTGAACTCCTGTAAAAACTTGCATCCAGGTCTAGAATTTTGTGCCCTTCAGCTGATAATTTGTTTAAGCTGTGTTGATTCTGCATTTTTCCTGTTAGCTACGTGTAGTTAACTTTTTTTTTATACTTGCATCCCCAGAGAGAGTGCTCCTGCAGTGCCCCAGTTTAGAAAGTGTGCATGCATCAGGATGTCACAGATTGCTGACTGGGGCTATTCAGAGTCAGGTGAATACTTAACTCTATTCGAGTTCAGATTTCTTTCTTTTTTTTCCTTATTGTACTGTACAAGGCTTGGTTGTTTTTTAATCTCCAAATAATTGATTATGTACAAACTGTTTATGATGTTTGATAGCAATCAATCTGGCAAACCAAGCAAGAAAGCTCATGCAACCAACTATAAATTGATTATAGTTAATAATCAGTTGGTTATCAAATAAGTCCTATTCTATATTACTGGCAGTCCCTTTACCACTTCATCTAAAATACTTTCAATATCCTTTTAATAATAACAAAAAGCTTTTGGGAATTGGATATAATTCCTGCAGTATCATCACGGGCATGGAAAGAGCTCATGAGTTATGCATACCTATGATGCCATTTGTCTGATTATTGATGTTACTTTTATTATCGGAGCTGAGTTTACTGCATTGGTCATTTGTAGAACCCATCAACATTGACAGCCTCCTATGTTTTTGATAAGCTTCTGATGTGTCAGTGTCTTGCACAGAATACAATTGGAGTCAGTTGGCAATTTCCTATTGAGAATGTTTGATATTTTTTGAAAAGCAATGTTTTTGTTAAACCTTTAGTATTGAGTCACATCATAGTTTGATTTTCGTACAACTTTCAGGGCTTTAGTTGAATCATTTAAGTTTCAGCTATTGTGTTCGTACTCTCTCATAATTGTTGACATGCCTGTCTGCAGGTCAGCAACAATCTTGATGCAATGGAAAACCAATCACCCCATAAACGTTTGGCTGATGGCTCAAAGAGGGTTAGGGTCCCGCTATTCCTGAGTCAGCAGGTAGGTTGGCGACCTTGTTTCATCAAAACTATATCATTCAACTGTCCAAGCAAACTTGTAAACCATTTTATGTAGTATATCAACATTACATATTATGATGCAACTATGCATCAACATTATGCTTTTCTTAGATTATATTATAGGAAAAGTGGTTGTATGAACTGTAAATTTCTTTTGGTTCTTGAGAAAAAAATGTTTAGCAAGCTCTTACGCTAATGTTGCTTCTACGTTACAGCCATGTGATGAGGATAAGAAGCGGAGAAGAATTGGGAGTCGTCCATGTAAGGTGCTTGTGGACTGATCAACATGCCCATCATACATGTTTCATACTGTACACATTGTGTAATCCTTACGCATGATGTAATCTCTCGATTGCTATCCATTTCATTTGGCCATGTGCCCTGTGCATGCAAAATGTTTGCAGTCGTCCAGAATCATGGTTAGGGCCATCTGCCTCGTATATTGCCATTACCTTGATATCAGTCAATTGTTTCAAATTAAACTCAATACCGGGAAAGACTGATGACGACTTCAGAGTTCTTTCAGCCTTTCCCTTATTTAATAAAAAATCATGTTTCCACTGTTCTTGTCTAAGCTCTACTTTCTGTTGTCCTAGATGCTTTCTTTATTTGCTAGTTGAACAGATGATTAATAAATTCTGTCATAGTAGGTGATGCTTCTGTCGACATGATTGTTTGAGATGCCTTGTAAAATGTCCCTCTGTGCTCTAATGATGACCTTCAGAAATTTGGAATTAAATCAATCTTGCACCCTAGAAGGGTTTGCAACGGAATCATCTTAATACTTGTTTCATTCAAATTAAAAATTATCATGAAAAAACTATATCATCAATTAAAAAAATCTTTTTTCTAGATTTATAATGAAAATTAATTATGTTATAGTACAAAAGAATGTGATTTCTTATCTTATTAAAAAATGCGTATATATAAAACAAATTGTATCATTCATGTATTTTCTTCATTTTAAAAAAAGAAATTATTATTTTTGAATTTTTTAAATAGAAAAGTATTGCATTTGAATAAGTTCCAGTTTTTTCGTAACTCTAATTTTCAAAAAAAATCAGAACATTACCTTGTTTCTTCACAACTCATTAATCCTTGATATTCTGATAGTTTGCTGCCTGCCTCATTTTAATGAATGAGCAGTCGTGGAGTATTGTTCTAGCCGATGCCTTGCTGACCTTTTCTCAAGGGGGTAAAGACATCTAAAATAAAAATGGTAAAAAGAAAAAACTTGAACGTGTTATCAAGTATGCTAACGCTTTGCAAAACGAGGCGTACGTGTAGAAACCTGAATGCGAACGTGTTAGCAGTCTCCTTATGCTTAAGCGTGCTGTTCTTCCCACCTCTCATGATCTCCGCTCTTTTAGACAAGTCGTCCACCTTTAACATGCTACTCGACATCTCTCTCACCTGTCAACACCGTGGGTGGATTTTCACCGTAAAACTGGGATTTCAAATCTAGCGGAGGTCTAGGGATCCAGTTGAGATTGCCACTGCCAACCTCCGATCATTTGACTAGTGGTCTAGAATTAGAAGCTGTTGTTTTGATATTAATAGGGTGTTGAAAGTGTTGTAACTTGTTTTTTAGAATGTTTTTTTTTACTAAAAATAACATCAAAATAATATATATTTTTTAAAAATTATTTTTAATATAATACATCAAAACTATAAAAAAAATACTAAAATAAAATAAAATAAAATTTAAATTTTAATAAAAAAAAAACAAGTTAAAATTCATTACCAACACCCCGTAGTTAATACAACCTCCATGGGTACTAGAATGGACTAGGTCCTCGTAAGCCCATGTAATCTAGACTCAGTTCTTGATATTTTGTGATCTATTATTTTTTTTTATTTTTTTTAAAAAACCCCTTTATGACCTCTCTCAAGAATTTGAATAATAATCTAATACCTAAACCTTAAAAAATAAACTACTATGAATCAGATTTCTATTTCCCCCCTTAAAATTTGTATTTAAAACTTGACCAGTCATATATTAAATCTTATCATTTTCCCATTATTTTCTATATTTTTTGAAAAGTTATGAATTTTTTCAAAGCAAGAACGATACCGAACAAGCTGCTGCTGCTATTCCATCCATGTGTTCTCTATACAATTTTAAATTAGCTTTGCACTAATAAAAAACGCTCATTTGTGATCTCCATAACTTC
>Ga0325400_1006361_pt1 | contig 11226 bp, 13 predicted proteins | sample PopdelMetagenome_2_FD_205662 | JGI IMG/M metagenome (GOLD analysis project Ga0325400, IMG submission 205662) | Populus deltoides microbial communities from Bellville, Georgia, United States - Xylem-PdKOR-R1 | ecosystem: Host-associated > Plants > Phyllosphere > Stem > Wood/Secondary xylem...
AATTCATTTAAGCTCCAAAAACCTATCGAAACATTAAAAGAAACTTCATTACTAAAAAGCACATCAATTATTATAAAAAACCCAAATAAAAACAATAAATACATATGTAAAATAAGAGACTTAATGGTACTTTTGATGCACAATCAGTGTGATGTCGGATGTCGAATCTATTGTCACTCTTGACAAAAGATCCGCATCAACATTTTCAGTGTCTTTTTCATCTGTGATTTCTTTCTGAGAATAAATCATTTGCAAATCTTCAAATTCATCCAACTCAATTTTACTCAAAGTAGATTCAAGTTGATCATAAACTAATTCTTCAATAGAAACTACTTCTTGTAAATCATTATCATCTCCCGGTTGCTTGTAAATATTGAAAATATTCATCTCCAATGTCATGTTTCCAAATAATAGCTTCATCAGTCCATTCCTACAATTAATCAATGCATTAGAAGTAAATGAATTCCATGCTTCAACAGGTTGTGTATCCAAGACAATAAAATCCATAGAGTAAATGAATTTATCGACTTGTACTAACACATCCTCAACTATTCCTCTAGGCACTTTTACAGATCTATCGGCAAGTAAAAGAGTTACAAAAGTTGGTTTTAACTCACCTAAATTGAGACTTTGAAAAACTGAATATGGAAGTAAATTCACACTAGCTCCAAGATCAAGTAAAGCTCTTTCAAATTTATGTTCTCCAATAAAGCATGAAATTGTAGGCAACAAGAGTCTTTATATTTCAAAGCATTATTATTCTGAAGAGTGGCACTTACTTGTTCGGCTAAAAAGGCTTTCTTTTTCACATTCAGTTTTCTCTTCACAGTGCACAGATCTTTTAAAAATTTAGCATAAGAAGGAACCTGTTTAATAGCATCCAACAAAGGTATATTGATCCTTACCTGGTTGAAAGTTTCAAAGATTTTAGAGTTGTGATTGACTTTTCTTTGTTTGGTCATGGCATGAGGAAATGGAAGTGCTGGCGAAGAATCAGTCTTTTCTTTACAATGTTCAGATTCAACCCCTTCCTTACCCTCAGAGATTAACTCATCATCTTTCTCACAAGGTTCAAGAATGGATTTTTCAATAACCGTATGCGAAGAGTGATGACTGATTTAGCTTGATCCATGTGTTGGCTTCCAGAACTACTTGCATTTGCATTGTATTGCCCCTTGGGATTTTGTTGTGGTCACATGGTCATGCAACCCACACGCAAAAACATCAATTCCTGAAAAGCTAAGTAAATCAAGTTTGATAGGAGTATGACACAAAAATAACTTGTACCTAGGCACCAGCACTATTGGAAATGGAAAATCACCACCCAACAAATATTGATTCGTGAACGAGAAGTATAAGGATGACGCCACGAAGCCAGTTGTTCTTTAAAGAACCAAGGAAGGGAAATTATCCTACCATCACACAACAAGTGCGGCAAAAGAAGTTTATTGATATGAAAATATCGTAACCCTTACATGTCTGCTGATGCCTTTATTTAAGCCTCTTCAATGCTTCTTTAAGCCTTTTTGCCTTGGCTCTTGTAATTGGCCCAATTGGCACCTCCAATGGGTTGTTGGTGATTAATACTTAAAAGTGCATTTTCATTAAGGTTTTATATCGTCATATTGCACTTAAAGTATCATTAAATTCCCTAACTTAAGCATGTTTTATAATAACAAATATGATAATATAAAATATTTTTAATTTATGGTAGATGTTTATTTTAAATGCAGGCGTATCTCACAATTTAAAGAATTGATTGATTTATTTAACTATTAAAATTGAGAAGATAAAGAGATGTTGGTTCAATTCAAACTAGAACACCATTCGGTTATTATGTCATAACCAGAGCTATAAACCTTGGATTTAGGTTTGGTTTATCTTGATGAAAAACTAAGACATGCCTAAAACATTCATAAAAAGTCCAAGATTTGAAGCTGCCATTTTCAAGCTCAAATCTTAACAACAAAAAAGAAGTCTGAATTTGTCTGCAACCCAGACATTGTTTAGTGTTCAGCTCATATCATGAGTTCTAGAAGTCCAAATGAGTTCATTCCTTTTTTGGTGGAAATCTATGGCAAATGCCCACAACTTTTACGAAAACTATCTATTCAGAATTTGATGCAATGATATTTTGTCCAAACAACAAGTCAATAGCTAGCCACCAAGTCAAGAGGTGGCCACCAACTAAATAATTAGTCATCAAATCAATAGGTATCTTGTTTTAGCCTATAAAAGAAGGCATTTGCCATATATTTAGGTATCTTATTTTTCAGATCAAGATCATGCTCTTGCTTTCATTCTTTGTATTCTTGTAATGCTCAAGTTTTATTTCATGTTATATTTTCATTAATCTCTTATTTATACTTTTCATCATAATTATGTTCTTATCTTGTTTATTTAAGTTTCTCTTCTTCATTATGTTTAGCTAAGTTTATTTGTTAAGGTAAAAAGGTTTCACTAATGGTGTTAGAATAAATATAATATAAACTCAACATGAACTTTAATGTTTATATTCAAGAAAGTTTGCTATTAACATGTCTTGTCATTTTTATCTTATTCACTCTTTTTTTTTTTTGGTAAGTTGATAGACATATTAAAAGAAGAATATAAAAAGATTATAAGGGACATACCCCAGATTTACAATGTGCACGAAAACATAAAACAACAAATGGCTACAGGAAGCCACAAAGCAGAACACCTCGACTTAACTAGACTTGTTAGGGATACCAATACAACCAGCTAAATATCAATTTAAGAGTCTATGTTATTGACCCTCCAAACGCTTTGGATCCTTATGTTTTCATCTGTTGGGAGAGCGTTCCTCATCAAATCAAGCTTTTCACGAATGATACATTCTATTTGATCAACGACCAAATTTGGAGTTCTAGACATTCCTGCAAATATCCTTGCATTCTGTTCTTGCTAGATATAATACACTGTAGCCGCGAAACCCCATTTACGAGATAAATTGACGAAACTTTTACCATGCCAAGTAACAGTTGCCCATCGAATCCATTCCTCCCACCTTTTCGTCATTCTTGGAATGTCGCATCTGTCACAAACATGCCACCATATCGCTTTAGTATAGGAGCATTCAAAGAATAAGTGGTTATGATCTTCATTGTTGGGGAGACAGAGTGAGCATTGATTGAGACCATGTATACCAAACCGATGAAGTCTATCCTGAGTTGTGAGCTTTTGTTGGACAGCCACCCATAGAAGAAAGAAATGTCTTGGAACAGCATTCTTGAACCACACAATGTCATGCCATTCAACAACCTGATTATGAAATCTTAGGTTCTCCCAAGCTACTTTGACCGAGAATCTGTGTTTGGTGAATCCAACCACACAATCTCATCCTTCTGCCCCATCTTAGGATTGAAAGGAATAGCTTCTATAATGGGGTGCCAGCCAATAGATTGAGTGGTAGGGATTCTCCATTCTGAGTTACTAATCAGCATATTCACCCTCTCATTATTTCCCACACCTAAATCGTAGATGAATCTTTCACCGTAAGAATTCACGAGCGGGCTGTGAGGATGCCAATTGTCAAACCATAGAGCGGTTGTCATGCCATCTCCTATGACGTACTGCATCTTCGGCCATGCTAACGATCTGAGCTTTAGGATCTTTCCCCAAGCCCAAGAGCAATTCTCTGGTGCTTTCATTGTCCAGAAATTCCTACCTCGCAACAGATTGGATCTAATCCAAGTAGACCAGATTGAGCCATCTGAATCATTGCACAGGTTCCATATATGTTTCAACAAAGCAATCTTGTTCCATTCTGTTATCCTTTTTATTCCTAGCCCCCCCTCCTTTTTTGGAAGACATACCTGTTCCCAATCCACTTTAGCCCCGGTAGTTCTCATATCTGAACCTGACCAAAGAAAGGATCTCATAATTTGCTCAACACTTTTTATTACTTGCCCAGGTAAGAGGAAGAGAGATGCCTAATAGACCTAGATGGAAAATAAAACTGAATTAATCAGTTGTACTCGTCCTGCATACGAGAGAGTTCTACAAGTCTAGTGTCGAACTTTAGAGGTGAGTCGATCCACGAGGCCCTTACAATAGACAGCCTTTAGTCTGGATGAGATAAGGGGCACTCCCAAATATCTCATAGGAAGCTCCCCCTCTCTAAACCCAAGAATATGAATAATCTGTTCTTTCTCAGCATCTAACAGACCACTCAAGAAGATGTCACTTTTGTTTGGATTTGGATACAGACCTGATAGATCTTGAAACTCAGTGAGTACATTTTTTATCATACGAATCGAGTTTACATCCCCTTTGCTAAAAATCATCAAGTCGTCTGCAAAACAAAGATGAGAAATTTTGTCCTTCTTGCATCTCCAGTGGAACTTAAAGTTTTGATCGGCACTCATCTTGCGGAACAGCCCTGAAAGGATTTCCATACATAGAACAAACAAATATGGAGATAGTGGGTCACCTTGTCTCAGCCCTCTCCCCCCTTGAAACTAACCTGCAAGCTCACCATTGATGTTGATAGAGAATTGACATGATGTAACATAGACCATGATCCAATTAGTTACTGTTCGAGGAAATCCCATTTTTATTAACGTGGCATCAACGAAATCCCACCGGACAGAGTCATAAGCCTTCATCAGATCTACCTTCATAGCACAACGAGCAAGTCCTCTAGATTTATGATAGCCTTTCATTAGTTCCTGAGACAACAGAATGTTGTCGCTGATTCTTCATCCAGAGATAAAAGCTGTCTGATACGGACCTACTAAGGATGGCAAAACAGCTTTGATTCTACAAGCTAGAATCTTAGCAATGCATTTGTAAACTGTATTGCAGCAAGATATAAGACGGAAATATGTTAAACTCATAGGATTAGCAACTTTAGGAACAAGGGAAATGGATGTAGCATTCATTTCCTTAAGCATTCTACAAGTCTGAAAGAAGGAGCTAACAGCGTTGATTACATCTTCCCCAACTATGTGCCACATTCTTTTGAAGAAACCTGCGTTGAAACTATCCAGACCAGGGGCTTTATTGTTTTTCAAACTAAACATAGCATGCTTAATCACAACTTGAGCTAGTACATGCTGCTGCGTTGAAGACAATTTCAAGTTAATTGCTGATTCTACCACTTCCTCATTCAAACCCCCGGGCATTTGTTTCACTCCTAACACACTTTGGAAGTACGCAATTACTTCTGATTTGACTGCCTTGTGTCCTTCTATAACCTCCCCATCCTCCCTTGTAACTGAGAGAAGCCTATTTCTTACTCACTCTTAATACCTTACTTGTTAAATGGTTAATCTAGATTTGTGTTGCACAGCCCTTGGTACAACAAATACTCAATCATTTCATAACTAACTGTACGGTTAACCGACATCTGTGCTATGAAAGAAACTTGATTTGTTGTTGACATAAATTAGCATCATGAATACCTGATATATCATATTTACAAGTATTGGTATTACTTAAAATAAGATAATTAATATGATCATATTAATAATTTATAATGAGCTATTGATGATAAATCATCCGATGGGAACCTTTTTTTTTGTGTGATTTCTAGTTAAGTAATAAAAGGAGTTTATAATAATATAAAAGGAGTTTATATTATACTTATATAAAATATATAATTTATATTATACTTAGTGGATTCTCTAACCTTGACAATTGTTTTATCTTTGTTTAATACTCACATTAATATCACATCTTAAAGTTCTTGTCAACTCCTTTTCTTTTATTTGTGATTTTATATAGTTAATATCCCTATAGATCGACCCCGGTTTTGCCGGGTTATTTATTACCTTGACACTCTTGCACTTGGGATAAAACATCAACTATTTGATCATGTCAAGTTTTTGGCGCCGTTGCTGGGGATGTAAGTTACTGTATAAATTATATATTTTATTTTATTTTATTTTTCTTTTCATTTTTTTCCTTTCTAATTTTGTTTCTTCGTTTTCTATTTTTTTTTTTTACACTTGTATGAGAGTTTGGTCATGCACAATAAGTGATAGACTCTGTAGGGAATCTTCAACTTCTTCAGAAAACATGGCCGAAGAGGATAACCAATCACTTCATAATGAGACTAACTGTGTTACAACACTTAGAGACCACATAAATCCAACAAGAACAAGTGCACCATCATGTGTAATTTTTCCTCTTGATGCATCTCACTTCAATTTCAAACCAGGTATTATTAAACTTTTACCTATTTTTCATGGCTTAGATATAGAAAATTCATACTTGCATTTGAGAGAATTTGAAGAAGTTTGTAACACTTGTAATGAATCAAATTATAGCATGAACACTATCAAATTAAAGTTTTTTTTCATTTTTTCCTAAAAAATAAAGCTAAAACATGGCTACAAAATCTTAGATCAAGATCCATTCGTGCTTGGGATGAAATGCAACAACAGTTTTTAAAGAAGTTTTTCCCTTGTCATAGAACAAACTCTTTCAAAAGACAAATCACCACATGCACTAAAAAACCAGGAAAAATATTTTACCAGTATTGAGATAGGTATAGAGACTTGCTCACTACCTGTCCTCATGATGGTTTTGAAACATGTAAATTAGTTTCACACTTTTATGAAGGGTTAACATCTAGAGATAGGCAAATGGTAGAATTGATGTGCAATGAAACTTTTAAAGATTAAGACCCTGATGAAGCAGTGGAGTACATGGACTTTTTAGCTGAAAATGCTTAGAATTGGGACACTGCAGGTACTTGTGAGACACCGGGTAAAACTCAACCGCATACATCTAGTGGAGGCATGTATAACCTTAGGGAAGATCATGACCTCCAAGTCAAATTTGCATCTTTAGCAGGAAACGTTGAGGCACTAGAATTAAAAAGGAGTGGTCAATTAAAATCTGTTCAAGAAATTGTATGTTAAATGTGTGAAACTAATGAACACTCAACAAATGATTGTTCAACTTTACCCTTTTACAAGAAATGTCTCCATGAACAAGCCAACGCTTTAAACAGTTTTCAAAGGCCAAATCAAAATCCATACTCACAAACGTACAACCCTGGTTGGAGAAATCATCCAAATTTCAATTGAAATAGTAGCAACAATAATGCACAAATTTCACAACCATAATTTCAAGCACACCATAATTTTCAAAATTCTCATGGATATGCTCTCCGTGCTATAAGAAATCTTAAGGAAACATTGCATGCATTCATTGAAAAGCAAGAGACAATCAATACTCAAAATGCGCAAACTATAGCAGTTTTAAAAGATACTCTTGCAAAATTCACATCTGCTTTTAGTTTTTAGGAGAAAGGTAAGTTTCTTTCTCAACCACAGTAAAATCCCAAAGGGCAAATATAATTCAAGTGCGAGTAACTCCGAAAGCCAACATATGGATCAAGTCAAATCAGTCATTACTCTCCGCAGTGGTAAGGTTATTGAAAAACTCATTCTTGAACCTTGTGAGAAAGATGACGAATCAATCTCTAAGGGTACGGAAGATGTTGAACCTAAACATTGCAAAGAAAAGACTGATTCCCTACCAGCACTTCCATTTCCTCATGCCACGACTAAATAAAGAAAAGTCAATCACAATTCTAAAATCTTTGAAACTTTGAAAAAGGTGAGGATCAATATACCTTTGTTGGATGCTATTAAACAGGTTCCATCTTATGCTAAATTTTTGAAAGACTTGTGCATCATGAAGAGAAAATTGAATGTGAAAAAGAAAGCATTTTTAGCCGAACAAGTAAGTGTCATTCTTCAAAACAATAATGCTTTGAAATATAACGACCATAAGTAGTTAAAGATGTATTAGTACAAGTTGATAAATTCATTTATCCCGTGGATTTTGATTTATTGGATACACAACCTTTTGAAGCATGCAATTTAATTCCAGTTATTTTAGGATATCTATTTCTTGCAACTTCTAACTCATTAATTAATTATAAGAATGGACTGATGAAATTATCTTTTGGAAACATAGCATTGGAGATGAATGTTTTTAACATTTGCAAGCAACCTGGAGATGATAATGATTTACAGGAAGTAAACTTTATTGAAAAATTAGTTTATGATCAATTTGAAAATAATTTCATTGAAACTGAGTTTAATGAATTTGAAGATTTGCAAATGGTTTATTTTCAAGAAGAATCAAAGGTGAGTAGTTGGAGACCAAAAATTGAAGAATCGCCACCACGATCAATTGAGTCCATACCTTCATGTGTTCAACCACCAAAACCTGATTTAAATTCATTACCATCTGATCTCAAGTACTCATTTTTAGGAGAAAATAAAACTTTTCCAGTAACAATCTCTTCCAAACTTAATGCTTGTCAAGAAGGTAAGTTGTTATAGGCTTCTGAAAATGCATAAAAATGCATTATAATGGACTATAGCTGACATAAAAGGAATTAATCCTTTGATTTGCATACACAAGATTTAGTTGGAGGAAAATGTTAAATCATCTATAGAAATGCAACGAAGACGTAATCCTAATATGAAAGAAGTAGTGAGAAGTGAAGTCATTAAGCTTCTAGATAATTGAATCATTTATCCTATCTCTGACAGCAAATGGGTAAGTCCAACCCAAGTTGAACCTAAAAATTTTAGAGTTACTGTGATAACAAATGAGAAAAATGAGTTTGCGCATGCTACATACCTTGTTTTGGATGTGACATCGAGTGTGAAATGTTTTCCCGTTGCTAATCTACATCATCTTCTTTGATTTGTATGTTTAGCGCGCCTTATAGTAGGAATCCATCATTAAATAAGTTTTTAAGTCAGCTAAGAATACTTTCCAAACAAGAAAACTAAAGAGGAGGCAACTTCAGATTTGATTCTCCTAGCGTATATAGGACTCCTAAAAGGTAGCAAATCTAATCCTATCATATTTAAGATATTAAATTCTAATTTATTATTGTTATTATTATTTTCTTCTTAGTTTAGGGTTCATTTATGTTAATTTGGTTTAATTGTAAGTGAGCATCATATAAATCCACATAAGGTGTCCATTTGGGTTTTTTTCAGTCTAGAGTTAGTATAAATAAAGGCATAACTAGACATGAAAGATAGACAATTCAGATTAAAAACACTTGTTGTGTGTTGGTGGGATAATCTCCCTTCGTTGGTTCTCCAAAGAACCAAGGATGAGAGATCAATACACTTCATTTTTCGCACTTGTTATGTGTTGGTGGGATAATCTCTCATCCTTGGTTCTCTAAAGAAATGAAAAATGACTTATAAAAGAACAACTGATTTTGTGGTGTGATCCTTATATTTCTCGTTCGCGAATCAATATTCGTTGGGTAGAGGTTTGCGTTTTTAATAATGTTGGTGCCTAGGTACAAGTTATCTATGTGTCACACTCCTATCAAACCTGATTTACTTGCCTTCTCGAGAATTGATGTCTTTGCTTGTAGATTGCTTGACTGCTTCTTCAAGAGGAACTTGCATCATTTGGTATCTGAATGATATGATCCGGGGAACGAAAAAAACAGATTTGGATTCTAATGTAAAATGCGCAATTGTCTAGTTTTACAACAACAATTATAATTTCTAATCTGATTGTTAGATCTAGCTGAAATTTTATGTGGAGTTTCTTGACATGTTTTTCTATCTAGAGTTAAAATTTCAGGTCAATCAGAATTAAGAAAGGCATTGCAATACTGGTCAACAGAGGATGTACAATTTTTTTTATTTACTTCCTTTTGACTTGTAGAGTTCCTATTTAGCTAGGATTCTTTTTCTACAAGAATGTGCCAACTGGTTTTGGGAATTTCCTAATCTTTCAAGGATATTTAATGGGCAACAATATAGTTTCCATGTGTGGTATGAACTCCATATTAATATGGAATTCTTATGATGTATGGAAACAATTATTCTATGCTTATTATAGTAGGAATCTATCATTAAATAAGTTTACAAGTCAGTTAAGAATACTTTGCAAACAAATGATCCCATCATATTTAGAATATTAAATTCAGATTTATTATTATTATTATTATTTTCTTCTTAGTTTAGGGTTTCTTTATATTATTTGGGTTTAATTGTAAGTAGGCATCATATAAGTCCACATAAACCCTAAGGGGTCCATTAGGGTTTGTTTGAGTCTAGAGTCAGTATAAATAAGACATAACCATACATGTAAGTTACGCAATTTTCAGATCAATAAATTGCTTTTGCCACACTATTGTTGTGTGTTGGTGTGATAATCTCTCTTCCTTGGTTCTCTAAAGAACTAAAAATGACTTATCGAAGAACAACTGGGTTCGTGGCGTCATCCTAAACCTCTCATTCGTGAATCAATATTCGTTGGGTGGAGGTTTTTCATTTTTAATAGTGCTGGTGCCTAGGTACAAGTTATCTTTGTGTCACACTCCTATCAAACTTGATTTACTTGGTTTTTCAGGAATTGATGTATTTGCGTGTGGGTTGCGTGACCACGTGATCACAAGGTTCGCATCAGCTGGTATGGGCTCTTCTTAGACCTGAATTAGATGAATTAGAGTCTATCCTTCATACTCCTTAGATGTCCCAAGCTCCCCTAGGTCCATCTTGCTCCATATATTCTGTACAAGCTCATATAATGCTTCTTTAAGCTTCTTTGTCGTAGCTCTTGTAATTAGCCTAATTGGCACCTCCAGACCGTTGGCATGATTACGCTTGGTGTTGGGCTGATCCTCATCAGAAATTGAAGTATACTCCACATAAGAAAGATGTCATTTTACCCAATAAACCCGAGATAACTTCCATAACAAGAACAAACATGTAGGGCGATACCTTGTTTGAAACCTCCAGATCCAGTAAAGAAACCGTGAAGTTCTCTGTTGATTGAGACTGAGAATCGAGTAGCAGAGATACATTCACCAATTAAATTAACCATGCGAGAAGGAAACCCAACCATTAGAAGAATAGCCAATAAGAAATCCCATCTTACCAAGTCATAAGCTTTCATAAGATGCACCTTCATACAGCATCAAGGAGGACCCAATATTCATATTTCTATGATAATTATGAAGAAGCTATTGAGAAAGTAAGATATTATCACTTATATTTCTCCCTTTAACAAAAGCAGCTTGGAAAGGCCCAACCAGATCTGCCAATACTCCTTTAATTCTATTAGCGATGAGCTTAGCCATGCATTTGTAAACAGTTTGCAACATGAGATAGACCTAAAGTCCGTAACCTTTGATGGGGTAGGGACTTTAGGGATTAGGGATTAAAGATATAGTTGTAGCATTTACTTGCTTGGGAA
>Ga0325400_1006365_pt1 | contig 11223 bp, 9 predicted proteins | sample PopdelMetagenome_2_FD_205662 | JGI IMG/M metagenome (GOLD analysis project Ga0325400, IMG submission 205662) | Populus deltoides microbial communities from Bellville, Georgia, United States - Xylem-PdKOR-R1 | ecosystem: Host-associated > Plants > Phyllosphere > Stem > Wood/Secondary xylem...
GCCAAATTATTAATTTTCAGTCTTTGCTTATTATGAATATTTTTATTTATTTATTAATACAAATGGTAATCCGATTTGTTTTATGAAACACGATGATTAGTAAAAACAATAAAGGCATAGTTTCTGGTTTTTGAAACTTGCTTTTTTATAATATAATAAGTTTTGCTAATAAAAAAAAAGACATGTTTTTATTAAAAAAAATAAAGTAATAAAGAAATGATATTTTGTCTCATGAAATAATTGTTCTCTCTTTAACTTAAATTATCGGGATTCTTGTAAATAGTTATATTAAATATTTTGTGTTTTTATTAAAAAAATAACATTGTTAATAAAAATATTTTTCATCATGCATAAAGCATAAATAAGATGTAGAGATTTCGACTTAAAAATTACATATTCTTCTCTTCAATTTAAACACTACAAGCTCTTCCATATATTTATTTTAATCTTAATTGTCAGAATTTATATAAAAATTTGCTTTGAAATATGCCCCGATAATTGTGTAAAATCTAGTTAACAAAAACTATAGGCCATAGAAAAATCACTGTTTATTTACACCTACACCACTGTAAATTATAATAGTAATTCATAATATTTTATTTTATTTTTTGTTATTAAATTTTTGTTATAATCTTTTATTTAATTTGTTTTTGCCAATTTAATGTTTTAATATTTGGATGATGGAGAATTTGACTTTATAATTTATTTTTTTTATTTTACATTTCTACAGGGTTAGCGTGATTTTTGGTTTAACGGGGCAACCTAAGTTGCTCGATTTACAAGTTTGATGAAGTGTTTTTTTTTTTTTAATTGAACTTGAATTTTTTATCGTCTATTTTTTCCCATATAGTTTTAAAAAATTATTTTAATAGAAAATTCATGTTATGAAACTTTATAAAGTTCATGAACTTGTTCACAAGTCTGGCTGGTTGGCCTGGTTCGCTGGTCTTACGGTATAACTATTTTTTTTCTTTTTAATTAATTAATTTTTTTATTTCATCTTTAAATATTGGATTCATTAAGAATTTAGTTTCATAATTGGTTTCATTTTACTTTCTATTATGTTATCGTGGTCTAAAAAAAGTCTCAGTATTAGATTGTATTCAATTTTAAGATATTTTGTTTTTGTTATCATACAATTAAATAAAAAGTAGTTTCAAAATAAAATAAATTATAATCTCAATGGAGTCCATAATCTGGTTCACAGGTTTGACATGCTAGCTCGAGTTACTCGATTCACAGGTTTAACGAGTTTACCCATCGATCAAATATGCTTTTTTTTTTAATTTCATCTTATATTGAATTAGTTTGGAAATAGAGTGTATGATTTATTTTTGTTTGCTTTTTATAAGATTATCACCGTCTTAAATAAGTGTTTATTTTTAGGTTGATACTCAATTTTGTGAGCACATATTTTTATCATATAATTAAATAAAAATATTTATAAAAAAGTTATTAAATTCAATAGAGTCCATGACCAAGTCGCGTGGGACCAAGGTTGATTTAATTTGTCACTGTTTCAATATTTTTTTTTAAAAAAATTATCATCTTGAGTTTTTTTTTTTTTTTTAAAGTTAAGTCATGCTTTTACGAGTTATCAAAATTACATTTGGTTCTATGGAATTAATCGATTTAAATCGGGTTAATTTCCATACAGTTTAATTGAAAAAACATGAAGCAAAGAGCTAATTCAAATTGTTTTAATATTGACATGTTTGATCAGGTTTTATAACATTATATAAAAAAAAAATTAATAATCTTAACACTCAATATATTTTTTATATTTTAAAAAATATAGTCTGATTTACAGCAGAACACGAAGCCACCAAATGACCAGTGCAATCTATGTCTAGCAAGCAGCTCATATTAAACCTTCTTTAAGTCCTTTTGATGGACTTCCAATCAACAATATGCAGGTATTGGGTCCAAGATAGAGAATGGGTGGTAAGTGGTAACCATGCATCTCTCAAATTTACGAAGAAGCCAGCAAGTGGATTGGCTGCCTAGCTAACACAGGGGGTTATTTGAAGCAGGTCACTTCCTCTTTTGTCTCCAGTTTCCTTCCTCATCATGCCTATGGGACTAGCCATAAGAGATGATCAATTGGGGATGGTCTCTAGCAGGATGTGTGGTGACTCTTATTGTTTGAGCCTTTTAGCTGCCTGCAAGTCTTGTTTCTGCCGAGCAGAAAACTGTTCGTCCTGGAATGATATTGATTCATCTTTCAAAAACTATAATCAAATGCTCAAGATTCAAGCATTTCTAGTCCTGTAATGTCAGAGCATTGGAAGATGAACATTCACCAAGCATTCATATCAAGAATACTTGAAAAACTTCATTTTATTTTGCTAAAAATAGTACAGAACCCCACTCTCATAAAATCACACTACTACTATAAACTACCCTGATACTAGTAAAATATATACTCTCATTTTTCTTGATATATCATGCTAAAAACTCACCCTTAAAACCCCTTGCTTGCCTGCCTCTCTTATATAGCAAAAATATTCATACATAGTACAACCGTGACAGCGAAATTCATACATCCAGCCACTTAAAGACTTGTCAATAACCTTAATTACCTTTTAATGATTCATGTTCCACGGAGACTCAACAGCTTGATATCATCAATAACAGGTCCACAAAGAGAAGAGAAGTCATCACTCCTCATGGTGTAAAATGTGCTATAGAACATTATTCTTGTTCTAGTAGAAACAGCAACAAACTTGAGCACAGCACGCTTAAATCCACCTTTGCCCTTAGATTCATAAGGAACTTTGAGTGTGTCCTTGCCGGCAAACGCCTCGACAACCATTGACCCTTCACATGAATTGCTGGCATCTCCTACTGCGAATGAGAGGGTATAGGTTTTGCCGATTACGGTACGGGTTACTTGTGCAATGGCGCTTTCTTTGCCTGCTACAAGTTCTACGGCACGTCGTCCTTGAGGCACTGAAAAGTGTTCTACATCTATGTATTTAACAGCTTTAAGGGATTCAACCATCCAGCCAGGGAGTGGAGAGTGCTTATCTTCAATGTTGGGTGGGATTAGGACACCCCAGGTCGTGTTAGGAAACACGTATGGACCTTCTTCGAAACCCCCATTTTTCAGTATGTTCTCTGCAAATATAGCATAAAATCGTAAGTTGTTTAGCATTAACTCAACATTTTGGTTCTTATAGCAGGACACAATAACTAAGAACCATGTTGAGTAACGATTCAAAGTTGAAACAGAAAGGAACAACTGCAATGGGACCCAAGCATCAAGTAGTCATTAAATACAGGGCTCTGCACAGGTCAAGTTGCAATCTGCAGGCTGCAAGTTAAGCATCTTAATGTCTCAAATCCATTGAGTCAAGTTAATTATAGCTAATTACCGCTAGGATTCTTTCATTGACAGAACTACTTGCAGGTTAACATTTTTAGAGCTGAATTTAAGACTACTTATCGGTCTTACAAAGCAAACATTACCTATACTATTCTCCAATCCTTTTCTCTACCTGGACCATTGTCCTCTTAATAATCCAGTCCTGTTACTTTCCTATACTTGTCCCCTGGTGAAAACGACTAGAAAATAAGTGGTACCAAATTTCTATACTTGAAGGCCAGTCCATAAATATTGTGGGGCAACCGGGGAAGATAGTCCTTGAGTGCCCTGCTACTTACTAAGGGCTAAATATCAAGTTGAGACAGTGTTCTGTAGGTCTCTCATTGCAGTGGCATTGAGGGATATAATTGAATGATGACCCATTAACTTCACATCAACAACTTGTCCTATATTTCTGTATCCTTCTTGATGATTGATGCCTAGCAACCCATAAGTCTGATGCATAGAAAATTTACAAGGAACTTACTATTTGTTGGTCTAGGAGGATATAAGGATGTAATTGCCACTGAATCAATAAGTGGACCGCAAGCAGGATCTTCTTCAACTCCAGGATTGTGAATAACAAACTCAACAGGACTGATCAAGGCTTTAAATGCCCAAGCATACGAGTCCCATCCATTGCTACTATACATTGTCTGCATTGGCAACACACCCCATTCAGGAGAAACCGAAATGTTCAATGTTTCCTCTTGAGCGCAAGTTCTAGCTGCACTAAATGTGATGGAATAGTACATTCCCTTTGTAAGATTCAGTCTTTGCTTAATTGATGCCTCATTTCCAAGCCTTATTGCATAGGCTCCTTCTGGCACTACTAGCAACATGTCCCCTTGTTTCTGGCCTGCTTTGATGTACTCCACGAAGCCTGAAATCTCCCATTTTGGTAATGCATAGCGTCCGATCATCTGTGTTCCTTTCATATCCGATTGCTTCGGGCTAAGCTCGAAGTTGCCATTCTCTACTAGCCCTGCATTATGATGAACAAATTCAACTTCTTGAGAAAACTTACTGCAAAAAAACTTAACAGATCATGAGACCATGATGTTCATTTAAGAAAATAAATGTGAGAACATGCAAAAACATAATTCTTTTCAGTACAATGATGGTGGTGGAAAACGGTGGCTCGATCCCAAGGTCTAGTTTCTCAAGTGGAGCGTGCATCAACTATCCCTGCTATATACTATCCGACAAAAAATTCTTTGCATTCAATTCATTTTGTAATGTTATATAATTAAATCATAATGATTTTGTAAATACAAAATTCCATGTCTCTCTCATGGCCATCTTAGGTCATGTTCAATTGAATAATATCTAAATTATATGAGAAATCTTAGTAAAAAAAAGGGAGTGGGGGAAGCTAGAAAGTAAGAAAAGTAGAGGAGCAAAAAATGTGTAAAATATTTTGGTAAAGGGACGAGTGACGTGTTATAAGCTATAAATAGGAAGGTGGTCCGCCTGGTGCTATATACAATTTAAGGATCACGTGCCTCACTGGCTCAGCCTGGAATGCCATGTCCTTTCTGCTTTCTACAATAGATGAGCTACAGTGGTGCAATTCAAAAAAAAATAATCTGAAGAAAAGAAAAGCTGCCCTAAAAGAAAACAATTTTTTTTAAAAAATATAGCTGTACCGTGAAAACAAAAACTGCCATAGATATACTTGAAGCAGAACCAAACCAATCAGAAAAAAACCATTATTTTGATCTATTGAACTTAATGGCGACTCTGTTTTTGAACATCTTCATCCCTGCAAGAATCGAAATCTCTAAATTTTGCTGGAACAGACTGTGTGTGGCTAAGCAATTTATAAGGTCAAGAATGGTGAAAAAAGATGAATTGGTACTGATTAATCACTACTCTAGAGACTAGATAAGAGCAAACAAGGTGCAAAATATGGCTGTGAGAGACCTAGCTAGCGATTTGTGCACAGTAGACTTTGCCAACTATATTAATTAGGACCAAAATGCTTTGGATGATCCTATCAAGGGACAAAACTATGAAACCAGGTGGGTTTTTGGTGGAACATCATGGTGGGTAGTAGCTACTAGCTAGCCATTGTGTTTAAGGTTGTGAAAACCATGTACATCATGAAGACATTTGCAAGTGTCTTCGAGCTCTGAAGCTTACCTTCTATGAAAGAGAAGGCACAGTGGCTAGTGGTGGCAAACAGCATCACCGACAACAACACGGCGGCTCCTCTCATTTCAAGTCCTTTACAAATTCTTGTCCAAGGGAAAGAAAGAGAAGAGGAGGAGGAGGAGGAGGAGGCATGTAGGGCAAAGGAGGGAGAGAGTATGAGCTTATATGCATGCCGTGAGGCAAAAAAGCCCTTGGATTTGAAAGAAATAGCAAGACTGACATCATAATGGCATGCATCTTCACTTGGCATTTTCTAATGACCAGATCATACATACTTTTTAATTGTTTTACGATAATGAAACCAGAATCTTGACGTGTCTTTTTTGGTAGAAGATGAAGACAGATGCTGTTCATGGTCACATGATTTCCCTTCCCATAGCTTGTGCAAGCCAAGACATGTCAACCTTTTAGCTAAATGTTGTTGTTGGAGGGTATCTTCGTCCTGTAATTTGTCATAGGAAAATAGATGACTATAATTTCTTTTAATTCAGAGTATATGAGTGTAGAAAATCCATGAATTAATTATGGAAAACTGTATTTTTACTATATAAAGATTAATCCAAAAACCAATATCTCAACCATTAGAAAACCTAAGTGAATGCCTTAATATATGAAATAAATATGACGTCGTAGAATTTAATAAAGATAAATGCGTTTGAATTTCTGAAGGGTTTTTGTAGTTTAATTTGATGGTCAAATGTGATCAAAACCCATATCTTTAAATGAATAATATTTAATAATAACAGTTTCACGATAATATAATCGGTTAGGAAAAATGGGAATGAATTGGGTTTGTCATTAGTCAATTAAATAAAAAAATAGTTAGCCTTTGCTTGTCGATAGAGAAGAATATGTTATTAGTTTGATTAACTGACAAATTTTTATTTATTTTGATTCAGAATAAATATTCAAAATTAAACTTATTTTATAAATATTAATACGATAATATATTGGATTGATTTAGATCAGCTTGGGTTAACCTACTAATCTGAATGTCAGGTCATGAGACCATGATAATAGTATAAAAAGTAAATCAAAACAAATCATGAAACTTAATTTTCAATAAACTTAATGTTGAAAGATGAAATTGAAAAGAAAATCAATAAAAAAACAAAAAAATTAACTTGAGTCAACTTGAGTTAACCATCTAAACTCGTGACTCGAGATATGGACCGAGATAGCTCAATAGAAAGCAAATTAAAATAAAAAACTTAAGATAGCTTGAGTTAACACAGGTTGATTACCAAACCCATGACCCGGGTCATGACATAATGATAACCTGATAGAAAGTAAACCAAAATAAATCACAAAATATGATTTCCAATCAATCCAATGTTAAAAGATGGAATTGAGATAAAAAAAAAGTTAATTAGATAAAGAAAAAAAACTCAAATCAACTAAGTTAACTAGCCAAACCAACAATCAAGTTCATAAAACTGAAACAACCTCGTTAAAAACAATTATAAAGCTTATTCTTGAATAAATCTAATATTAAAAAATAAAATTAAAAAACAAAAAATAAATTAGAAAAAAAACACTATTAAGTTGAATAATATTTTATGGGAAGGGTACAGTAAAATCCCATTCCATTTTAGTTTTTTTTTTGTTAATATTTAGGACATCTTTGGAATATTAAAACAAAGTTTATTTTTATAATCTAATATATATAAAACAAACCAATTTCGGAATTAAAACTTAATTGGAGTTAATTTCTAGTAAATTGAGATTTAAATGATAGTGATTACAAAAAAAAAAAAAAAAGTATGTTAACTTTTTTAGTCAATAGAGTACCAATATTCCTTTGACGTTATAAATATTAAATTAGGATATATTTTATTGCTTTTTCGTGTGGCTTATCATTAATTTTTGGCTTTGACATAATTGTGAGATGTAAACAAGTAACCTAGTGCCATGTGACCAATCTTAGTCTTCTCCAATTTCTTTTTTTGATATTTTCTTGCAATTTTTCCCATTCTTAATCAACTCAAATGCCTCCCTTGTTCTTATGAAAGATGGCGGGTTTTGTCTCTTCTGTCAACTTTTCTTCATATTGCAATATTTTTATGCTTTAAAACCTTGATATTGAACCTTTTTAACCTAGAATAGAGTTTGGTCTTGTACAATCTAGATTCTTGAATTTTTTTTTTTATTAATATGGGTATCCGGATCAGTTTGTGTATATTTCAACTAATTTTATGGGCTCTAAAATTAATGACCATGTAAGTCTCTAGCAGCTTCAAAGAGACACATCGTAATTATTAGAAAATAAATTTAAAATCTAATTAGTTGAGTTGTATTTTATTATAGGATTCTTAATTTATGAGAGAGAGAGAGAGAGTTGATTTTTAATTTATCTATACAAAAAAAGGCAAAAGAGAATGTCATTTGATCAATCACAACATTTTTTTTCACATAACAATGTTGAAAACATGCTTCCTCTTGCTGTCTCTTACCATTCTTCAAATACCGAAGGTAAAAACTTCACAAAAATCAACAAAGATCCTCCATAAATGCGTAATGCCCCAAGCCCAAAAGACCAAAAACCCCTAGGATGCAAACAAAGAGGTGCCTGTAGAATTAAAAGGATGATCCATGTTTAAAGGAGTGAAAGAAACATGCCATGAGGAAGAGGGCCAGGTGATCAGGAGTCGAGGGACCCGGCGGAAGAGGGGCAAGGGGAAACAAGAAGAACAGAGGGCATGTGGGCCTTTTAACTTGAAAAAAAATAAATAATAACGCATGAGAGGAGGCCTTACTTCAATTTCAGACTCATCTATTCCTTGATCATCTTCATGTGGACGACCGTGCTCAGGCCGCTGGTCTTGAGGGACCGCTGTCCTCTTCCCTTTTGGATATCTTTTCCTTTCCTCTATATATGGTCCAAAATTCAGATCTATGTAGTTTGTGTTGAAGTTTAGGGATATGCCCTAATTTCTGGTTGTTACCAACATACTTTCTATGTATTATTCTGTGATCTGGAGTGTCTGCATTTGGTTGTTCAAGGTTTATGGTCTTGTCGGCTGGTTTGGGTATTGAGAAATTAAAGAAAAAACAAAATAATATCCCCTTTTTTTATTTTATTTTTTTAACCTACCATTTCAATAATATATCGAGTCTCATATCAGTCGAGTTTTATTTTAAATTATTTTTCTTTACATTGATTTAAAAATTTATTTACTATCCAGTTAACTTAGTCAAATCAAATTTAAACTCAATTGAGTAAATTAGAGATTTATAAAAAAATTAAAACAAAATAGTTTTACATAAAAATAATAAACTTAGTCCAATCCGAGAACTCGTAAGTTAACTCAACAATTCAACAACCCAAATCCTAATGAAACGGGTCAGAAAACTGTAGAAACTAGCTAGTTCATGTATCAACAACTTCAGAGTTATGCACTGAACAGTTATGGTGTTGCATGACAGCTTAAGATTCAATTCATTTAACCTGATTTCATTTTTGGTGGTAGAGTCCCAAGGTTTGGATCGATACAATTGCTCGTATCATCATATAAGCTGCTGCAATGATCCCTTCTCTCCCTGTGTTTTTGTTCTTGCTTCAGATTGTAAGGATAGGCCTGCTAGCTGCAATGCGCAGAATGACTTGAATCAATGGATCCAAAACTGTCAATGTGAAGTTTAATTAAGCTCATGTTCTCTGATTTGCATGGGACAAGCCTCGGAACTTCTACCCTTGTGAGAAGCATCCAAATATGGCTGAATAAACAGCAGAATATAAAATTAAATAGCTACATTATTATTATTATTATTATTATTATTATTATTATTATTATTATTCCTTACCATGCATCTCTTATATATATAGTTGATGACGATTGGAAGGATCCCACAGCCAAATATTCAGTGAATTTTGCCCTTTGAAGTGCCAACATATGCCCTTCCCTTATCTTAAATAATTGCAAGAAATAATTTCAAGCATTGTTCACCTCTTACGGTCTTGTTTTTATTGTCACATATATTTTTTTAGTATTTTTAATGTGTTGATATTATAAATAAAATAATTATTTTAATATATTTTTAAATAAAAAATTATTTTAAAAATCATTATAATACTAAATAGGTTAAAGTGATTTTTGCTTGAAAATATATTAAAATAATATTTTTTTTATTTTTAAAATTTATTTTTTAACATCACAAGTCAAATTAATTTTAAAAAATAGTTAAAAATTAAAAATACTGTTCAAACCATAGTTTTTAAACCTGACCTGGTGGCTGGCCCGGTTCAAGGCCTGGGTTCCGAGTTTTGACCGGGTCGACCGGGTCAATCTCTATTTTAAAAAAATTTCAAAACAACTTTGTTTTAGTAAAAAAACAAAAAAAACCAAAGTCAATGGGTTACAACTAGGTTTTTGACCAGGTTTTGTCGGGTCATCGGGTTAACCCGCCGGGTCATGACTTTTTTATTTTTTTATTAACTCGGTTTGATTCAAACTCTGGATTAACCAGATTCTGGATCGACCTGTCCAGCCAGATCGAATTTCAAAACTATAGTTGAAACACGTAGGAGATCATAAGGCGGCTAATAAGAACGTGTTTGGCAGTGTGGTTGCGGGTGCTTTTCAAATAACTTTTCGTGTCAAAATGCATGCCGATGATGTTTTTTTATTTTTTAAAAATTATTTTTGACATCAACACATCAAAACGATCCGAAACATATAAACCATATTAAATTTTAATAAAAAAAATTTAAATCTTTTATAAACACTGTTGAATCCGCGTTTCCAAACGTTAGCTAAAACTATGGCAAAATAATGGTTCGCGATTAACAAGGTTGTCACCCTAATCACATCCATTGTTTTTTTTTTCTTAATTGTGATGAAGTGACACTTAAAAGTGCTTTGTGCATATGGATTTTAGTGCCAAAAGGGTACGCAGAAATCCCATTGAAAATTCTTCCCACCAGACTTGAAGATTAGTTTACAAACTGGTTATTTGACTAGTAATTTGCTATTTAATTAAATATATTATGAAGAATTATTTGTAGTAATAAATATAAAAAATAAATTGTCAATTTATTTATTTAATTTTTTTAGGTTAAATAATTTTTTTAATACAAAATAATTAATGTACAGGTTTTATTAATGTGTTTTATGACATAAAGTTAAAAAATAAAACCGTAAATAAAAAATTCGATGTTTATATATAATAAAAAATAATAAAGATTATATGCGTTAATAAAAATATATAAGATTTCAAGTTAATTTTTAACATAGTAGAAGAATAAAATAATATTGCAATTGTTACAATGAAATATTATTTTTTTAGTCTTTGCATAATATTTTTTTCAAAAAAAAATGTTAAGAAGAAAAATTACAATACAAATTACAAAAGAATAAAGATAAGAATAATTTTTTAATGTTTTTAAAAGTATTTTTGGTTTGAAAAATATTAAATTAATATTTTTTCGTATTGTTTTTGATAATTTTAATATGATGAGGTAAAAAATAAAATAAAATTTTTAAAAATATATTAATATATTTAAAAAAAACTATTTTGAAAAACAGTAACATGACGCCCAATTGTTAGATTGCTGGATTTTCCAACAGAGACGACCCAACTAACCGTCGTATGTTCAGAAAATTAGACGGTGTCTCAACTGCCCACGTGGCTTGCATTTATTAATATTGTCTCTTGATAACTTTCTGAACGTGACCACTTCCTGGAAAAAGGGCTCTTGC
>Ga0325400_1006366_pt1 | contig 11222 bp, 7 predicted proteins | sample PopdelMetagenome_2_FD_205662 | JGI IMG/M metagenome (GOLD analysis project Ga0325400, IMG submission 205662) | Populus deltoides microbial communities from Bellville, Georgia, United States - Xylem-PdKOR-R1 | ecosystem: Host-associated > Plants > Phyllosphere > Stem > Wood/Secondary xylem...
AGGTGATTGCAATTTGAAATGCAATTGGGAAGAAAAAGAATCACCAAAGTGCTAGCTTCTGCTCTGTATGACTTAACCCTAACAGCAACTACGCAGTCAATGACATGTTTGTGCTCGATACAGGTCTATTATCATACACAATATCCTATTAGGACATCAGCAAATATACTTCAAATTTTACATGCTAAATTCTACACTATACTGCTGGCTTTCTCTCTTTGAAGGTATCTCTGTTGAGGGAATCTATCCCAGAGCTGTTTATTCCTAAGATTACTGCTAGCTGGAAAATAATTTTCCTGCAACACGAAAAAGTCTGACAGTGAGGCTTCCGAGTCTGCAGCTGACTAGCTGTAGACATATCAAACAGGAAATGAGAAGTTGCACTACTAGTCTACATTAGCTTTAAGCATTCGCTCATCAGACTTCAGTCAACATGACCACATCGGAATTTCATACAGATTTCTTTAACCATCTTCAATGGCTCACGCAGAAGTTGGATTCTGTTTCTTTTTCGTTGTTTTGGCATGTGGAATTTACAATTTACATTTTCTTTTTAACATAAAATACTTGGCTTCGTTCACAAATGGTAACTGAACAATTAGAAGCACATCCTGAACACAAACCTGAAACAATTTGGAGTCTAAATTTATAGTTTTAAATGAATACGACATACAGTTGCTTTTACTCACAGTTTTATCCTCCAGAAGCAAAGTCATATACATTAACTGATAACCATTACAGGATATAATAATAATCTCCAGCCATCTCAACAAATTCAACAGCATTTTCAGAACGATAACTCTTCGAGATTCGCAAGCCTGTAATGTCAAGGCCGAACGAACTTCGTATATTCCCCCGAAGAGAAGTAGCTGGTCTCACATAAGAGAGCCCCTTGAAAAGGTTTGTCACAGGATTTTGGGCTAGATGCTGGAGAATCCAGCACTGGCATGCTAGTCCAGCGCTCCTCAAAGTTGGCAACACAGTGCTTACCTGCCACTTCAGGCAGAACACTAGGCCTGATTTCACGGGCCTCCAATTTCTTCCAGTTGATTGACTGGAACCACCTATGGTTTTCTATCTCCTCACTGCCATTTGGTCCCTTCCCAAGGCGCTTGCTTGTTTCTTTCTGCAGCAGCTGAAGAGGAAAATGTGTTTCTAAGACTTCATATTCATTATTCCAGAAAACAAATTATACCACAGATCAAATTCCAACGTCCGCTGCATCAGCTTAAAGCAGCAATACCTTCATGGAATTGGAAGGTGGAGCACAGTTGAATTTTTAATCCCACCCAAACCTAAATCCTGGTGCCTAAATCTGGAGAGGATCATTTGATCAGAAAGACAAAATAACACCAGAAGTGGTCATTTCCAATTCAAGTGACAAAATGCCATAAAGTACCCACTCTTGACCTGATCTTTGATACTTACAAGATCATCTATGAGAAGGTATTGCCAATGGCATGATGACAAATGCGAATACAGGTTGCCCCTTTGCATTAGATTATGCGTTGACATATAGGCATATCCATAAATGATAGGCATTGATGGACTTAAGTTTCAAGTGACAACTAATAACATTGGGGCGCGCGCCAACAAATGCATACTAACCTTTCCAGTGAGCATTTCATAAAGCAGGATTCCAACACTCCACCACTCTGTAGCCTTATCATGACCTTTCGCGAGAACAGTTTCTGAAGACATGTATTCTAATGTTCCACACGTAGAGTTTGACCTTGTATTTTCATCAAACTGCTTTGCCAGGCCAAAATCAATTAACATCACCTGGGACCAAGCACAGGGATAATTAACATCACTTGCATGAACGCGCGCGCGCACAGATGAATGCAGAGAGAGAGAAAGAAAGCAAGTTGAGAAATCGTACCTGTCCATCTGCATCTAGAAGAATATTTTCAGGTTTAAGATCCCTATGCATTATGTGCCATTTGTATTTGTATGAAGATGAGAAACAGCAGAAACAATTTCTGCTGCGTATATACGTGCCAAATCCTCCCTGTGTAAGTGTAGAATCAACAGAATTTGAGCCGATTTTGACAGATATGCTCAAAGGTGTATTAGTATGACTTTTTTTTATGCCAAACTTTTTAACCATATCTCTAGCTTATTAAGATTAATAAATGAAAATTTTATTTTCACTATGTTTAATTTGTATGTCAAAATTTTTTTTTAACTCACCAATCATATTCATTTTAAATTTTGATTTTATTTTTTTAACAAATTTATAAGAAAGTGAATCATGAATCGTTCCAAATATAATGTCATTAATATAAATCTGAGTAATGCGCGCGTACATGTTTACCATTTTTTTCTTATGAAAAGAGTCCTCTTATTAGTTTGTTCTCTTATGAAACTATTTTCTATAACATATATTTTATTAATAGTTCATATTATACTCTTAGTGTTTATTTTAGACCATAAATGACTTTCTTTAACATGTACATATAATCATGATTAGTGAAATCTTTGAGTTGTTCTACATAAACCTTTTCTTGTCGAATTACATTTAGGAATGCACTCTTCACATTCATTTGATACAATTTAAAATTTAAGTGACAAGCAATTGCAAGCAATATATAGACAAATTTCAAATGAGCTACTAATGCAAATGTTTCATCAAAATCAATTTTTTTGACTTGAGTGTATCCTTGTGCCACCAATCTTTATTTGTTTTTGATGATTGTTCCATACTTATCTAATTTGTTCTTGAAGATCTATTTGGTTATAATTATGTTGTGACTATTAGGACATAGAACCACTTCCCAAACATTATTTCTTATGAATTGATTTAGTTTCTCATGTATGATAATGATCCAACTTTCATTTTATAGGGCATCTTCAACCGTCTTAAGTTCAACATGTGATAAATAACACATATATAAGACTTGATGGATAACGTTTTTTTCTTAACCTCATACCTTCATCCAATTTTCTAATAATATTCTCCTTGGGATGATTATGTTTTATTCACAAGAAGAGTTCTTTTTCTTGTGATTGTTTAGAAACATGTGAAAAACTCATATCATAACCTTTTTCATCTTGTTCTAATGAGATTTATTCAGTTATCTCAATGATATTATCGAGATTTTTCTTGACAAATTCCTTCAGATTATTATCAACAACCATATTGATTGATTCCATGACAGTTTGAGTTTGTAGGTTGTAGACTTTGTAAGTTGTCAAACTTATGTAAGTTTTCTTGATCTCTCAAGATATATCAAGAACTCCTAAACACTTTATTTGAACATGGACTCTTGTTGTTCTATAACTCATAAAAAGTGAGTTTTGTTTCCAGGTCTAACCCCAACACGGTTTAAAATATGTACAATAATGTTGACAGTTTCTCCCCAGAAGTATAAGGTAACTTTCTCATTATTCAGTATATTTCATGCCATTTCTTGTATAACTTTATTTTTTCTCTCAACTATACCATTATGCCAGAGAGTGATATATAGGAGCAGAAAATTCTTGATGTATACCCTATTCATCACAAAAACAATAAAGTTAGTATTTTTCAAATTCTTTATCATAATCATTGTGAATTCTAGAGATATAAAGATTGTTTTCTATTTGCAATCTACTAAACAATTTTCTCTCAAGATCAAAAGATTTAGACTTTTCTCTTAACAGAATAGCTCAAGTATATCTTGAATAGTCATCTACAGTGAATGCTATACTTATTTCCACTTAGACTCTAAGTATGAGTTGGACCCATTCCATATATTATAACTCAAAAGATCTTGAAATCAGAATGTCAATAATCTTTTTGTGTTGAGTCTTGGTTTGTTTTCTTTCCTGATATGCTCTAAACACCATCTTCTTAATTGGTTATAGTTTTGTTAGACCACATACTACTTTATTTTCAGAGATCTTTGACAAGTTTCTAAAGTTGGTATGACCAAGGCGTTGATACTAAAGATCAATATCATCAAGTGTAACCTTATGACAACCCAAGATGGTTTAAGTTTGAAACTCCATAGTAGTTGTCTAAGGTTCTGGTACCTTTTATAATCCATTTACCAACATGATTGTAAATGTTAGATTCATCTTTAGAAAAATACATACTATGATTCTTATCATAAAATTGACTTATACTTGATAAGTTAGCTTTAAGACTATTTACAAAGAAAACATTATGAAAAGTAGGAAAACTAGGAATATCAATACTTCCCCTACCTTTTATGGTAGATGTGCTTCCATCTCTAAAGGTTACTATTTCTCCACCCAAAAATTTAAATTTTCTGAACTGTCTTTTATCTCCTGACATATGTTTAGAATAACTACTATTTAACCACCATAAATTGTTATTAATTTTTTTCAATGATGTATGTGTTACTAGATATATTGTTTTTTTTCTTTACTACCGATTGATTTTTTTATAGTAGAATTTTTAAACTCTTGATATTTCTCATAACCAGCTAACTTATTGGTTTTTATTTCTATAATACACAATTGATTTAATACTAAGTCAATTTTATACTATAGACTATTATTAGAAACTCTATTTCTTGGATTGAAATAGTTTATTTTTATGTCCTACAATTCCACATTGTTGACAAGTGGGAAAAAAACTTATCTTTCAACTTACTTGTTTGGACTTCGCTTGACTCATTTTTAGGCATGATAATCTCTTTTAGTTTACCTTTTATAAAGATAATTCCTTTGGAAGGAGAGGTTACCGATGTATTGTTGATCAAATTTCTATCCGTCGTGTATCCTAGACATATATGATTAGTGTTGACCTTTGAGCTTTTAACAGATCATCAAGTTTTTGTGTTGTTAATTGTTTATTTAATTGTTTGCATACTATCATCTCTTTCTCAAGGCTTTAAGCTTAGTAATAGATCTAGATATCTTTATTTTTAACGACATTAAAGCCTCAGCTAAATTGTTCTTCTCGTTCTCCATATTTGTTAGCTTGTTGAAGAATTTCTAATTCAATTTCTTGACTTTCACAACTTTTTCATACAAGTCATTATAAGCTTTCTGCAAGCATAATTCATGATCAACAATAAGAAAAGTAATATTTGAATCACTGGAATCAATTTGACTTTTTTCAGAACCACTTAATATAGTGAAAATTTGGTTCATATCAAAAACCAGAAAAAGTGACAAAAGCAAATTTATTATCAGATGATGAATTAAAATTTTCAGAATCAAACTCATCATTTAATATAACATTAAAGGCTTTTCCTTTATTTATTTTAAAATTATATTATTCATTTCTTAAGTGATTATAACTTGAACATTCAAAACACTTAACTTTTTTCTTAGATTCAATTTTACTTTTACTTTTATTTTCTGACTAATTTCTTTTGGCAAAATCTTTGCCATTTTTATCTTTCCCATTGTTCTTTTTCTTAAACATAAATTTTCTAGCTATAAGAGCTATATCTTCATTGTTAAGATCATCATTACAAGAATAAACATGTTCTTTTTTTTTAACATATTTAATAGTAATGGATTTACCTTTCTTTTGATGAGACAAGGTAGATTCATAAGTTTATAAGAAACCCATCAATTCTTCAACACATATAGTTTCTAGATCCTCATTTTCTTCTATGGCTATTACTTTTGGTCAAAATCTTTCAGGCAGAGATCTTAGAATCTTCCTTATAATTCATGAGTCCTCCACCTTTTCTACTAGATTGAACCTGAAATTTACAATATTGTTAAGTTTTTCATAAAACTCATTAAAAGACTCATCTTCTAACATTCTTATATCCTTAAATCTTGAGATTAACATTTGTAATTTGAAAATTTTCACCATCTTGGTCCCCTCGTGAATAATTTCAAGAATATCTTGAGTTTCCTTGGTTATTTAACATATGAAGAAATTCATTAAAAGACACTGCCATGAATATGGCATTCAGGCTTTTATTATTCCAATTACGATTAATGGATTCATCTCTAGTCTAGTCGCTGAAAGGCTTGGTCCATCCATGTTTAACTGAGTGCTAGGCTTTCTTGTCTAGTGATTTGAGAAAAGTTTTCATCTTTACCTTCTAGTAGGCATAGTTCTTATCGTTGAATTATGGTGGTGAAATTAATATTAACATATTCCATAAGGAAAATAGATCTTATTCTAGAAGAAGTAAACTTATTCTGATACCATTTGATAGTCCCATTTTTTCACTATATGTTAAATGAACAACTAACACTTTTCAAACACTGATTAATAACCAAATAAATATAAGTATAAAAAACTTAAATGAACAAGTTATTTGGTTATGAAGGGAAAACCTTTTAAAGAATTCTTCAAGAGATACAAAAAAGAAACCCTCCGAGGAAGCCGAACCCATGATAGACAACTTTTACTAGTTTAGAAGATTACAAGATGAGTATTTATGAATACAAATCCTTTCTAACTATATCACTTTACTTATCAAGACAAACACCCTATTTTATCATCTACTGCAGCAGCTTGCCACAACATATAAAGATCTTTAAACCATAGTTTTGAAACCCGGCCTGGTGAGTCGACCTGGGGCTGAAATTGGGATGGATTGATAAAAAAATAGGATAAGCCATGACCTGGTGTGACTCGGCTGACCCGACGGGTTGATCCGGTTGCAACCCATTGACTTTGTTTTTACTAAAACGATACCGTTTTGAATTTTTTAAAAAATAGGGATTGACCCGGCCAACCGGTCAAAACCCGGAACTCGGGCCTTGGACCGGGCCGGGTTTAAAAACTATGCTTTAAACTATTATTATCCTAACTAGAACATCTAGTTGCTAACAGTTAACATAAGAACTTTTCCTAGGAGTCTATAGGCTCTCCAACTCTCCAACAAACAATTCTCTTTGAGAATTTTCTTCACTCTCCGCTCGTGTGTCAAGAGTATACATTGCAAACTCTTTATAACTTCTTAGCTTGTTGGGCATACTTATAGTGCTGCAAGTGCAACCCTCGCCTTACTAATGCTTCAGATTATCCTTCCTTATATAAACATTCTTGTGATAAGAATAAGAACATTATCTTTACTCTTTTTTTTTTTAGTTTGTTATGTTATTAACATACTACTATTTATGTTTCATAAAAACATTTCTTTAACAGTTATCTTTAGATAACTTGTATCTATCTTCTATATGAACTTCCAATATAATTTATCCTAACAAACTACATAATTATCCTATAAGGTAAATTTGACTAATTTTTTTTTATATCTAATTTGGATAAATAATCTAAACATTTTCATCTCAAATAATCATTCACAAATCAAACTCAATCTTTTCAACATTTACACCTATAAATTCAGAAGTATTTTTAAACCTATAATTAAGGCCTTAAATTCATTTTCATCATTATTACAAGAAAAATCAAGTCAAAATGATAAGCTCACCTTATGACCTATTAAGAAATTATTACCACCTGTGTGTTAGCCTTACTATTGATTTTTTTATCCAACAAACCATAATTGCCATGAAATAGGTTTTGTAACAATAATATTCATGCCTTGTTCTACCTTGTTGTCGATATTAAGATAGGGATGATCAACTAAGAAATAAGTCAAAGTTTGGCCTTTAACTACAATTTATGGCATATATTGTAAATCAAATTAAAATAATGCTAAAGCTCATTTGCTAGTGCAACCTCTTAAGAAAGTTTTAGAGAATAAGTATTTTATCTTAAGAAAGGTTTAGATAATAAGTATTTTGTTAAATCTATTTTATAGATTACATATACACTAACTAGTAATATATGCCAACATAACTTAACACATGGAAAATATAAGGATAAATAAAGCTTGTTATTGAAGTATGTGATTCTTAAAACTTTTTAAGGTCATGAATGATATAATACACAAATTGTTTATGTCTAGGTTCATTTCCTACACTAGCATGTTGTTAATCAACCCTTATATAGCCAAAATATATAAACATAAACATAAAAGTTTTCTAAGTCTTGATGGGGCCAATATATAATAATGTTAAACTATATAAGTTTTTATTTTTTAAAAGGCATTTTGATGCTTATTAATCCATTAAAGCTTATATATGTTATTTCCTTTCAAGAGTTCAGTGAATAACCTGATCTTTTCTAAAAATTTTTATATGACCCTCCTCAGAATACTGATTTTATCAACAAGGCTCCATAATTACTTTTAGTTTGTGAAGATATTATGTTCATGATCGTTGTTGCTTTGTTTTTGTCTACCTCTATGCCATGTTAATGCACTAGAAATCCTAAAAAAATCCTTACCTACATGCTAAAGACATATTTCAATAGATTCATCTTGAGATTGTGCATTCACATACATTTAAACATAAAACATAACTCATATAAATGGGTAGATTTAAGTCTTGATTTTACTGTAATATCATCAACATAAACCTTTGTATTATGATAGATTCACTTTCATTGAAGATACTATTCACGACCCTCTAATAAAAAGCACTAATTCTCTTTAAATCAAATGATATTACTACCCACTCATACATTCTCAGAGAATTAAGATAAATAAAAGTGGTCTTTAAAACCTCATCTTCTATAATGAAGATATGGTTATAGCTTTAATAGTCATCCATAAAGTTAAAGATCTCTCTCTTTTTTTCCCTAAATCGATCAATATATCAATTATTGGCATTCAACTTTTGGAGTTGTAAGATTAATGTTTCTAAAATCTATACAACCTCATAGTTTGCTATTCTTTTTTAATATTAGCATAATGTTTAGAAATTAACTCTACATATCTAGTTGGCTTAATGAATCAATCCTCTAATATTCAATCTATTTTTTCTATAAGGTTGCTTACTTGGCTTAAATTCAGGCTTGATTGATAATGAGTGTTTGACCAAAATTTTGTTTAGCCTAGGCATCTGATCATAATCCCAAGTGGAACAATCATTATAAGTATGGAGTAATGATACCAAATTTTTATGATAATATTATGGAAAACTCCCAGCTATATAGGTTATTCTAGGCTTGTCTTCAGTCTCTAAATTGACTTTGATGAATAGGCCCTAAACTTCAGCCTTTTCATCATCCATTTTTGATGATGATGAAGGAAAGTTTGTCATATTAGGCATCATAATCGATCAACCATCCTCACTTATTGACAATCTCTAATTTATAGATTTTAGTGTAGAGAGAGAAAGTTATCATTGATCGCGATTCCGACCATAAAAATAGTCAATCTGGGTGTCAATAGGTTTCATTTGATGAGGGGAGTTTCACCAAAATGTTATTTTTTCTTCTCCTTGCTTGAAAAGTAGATTTGCCTGCGAGAAGATTTTCAGGTTCAAGTTGATTTTGGATTTTTGAGCTATTTTTTTAGATTGTTGGAGGTTATAAATAGGTTTATCAAGGTGTTTTTTTACACTATCAGAAAATCGATAAATACAAACGGAAATACCGAGGGAATTACCGTGGGAAAAAAATTAAAACAAAGCAAAAAAAATATGACGTGTCATTTTTACAAACAGAATAACCGACAGAATAAATTTCGTTGGTAAAATCCATCGGTAAATTCATTGGTAAACTGTGAATATTGTTCATCATGTCAATTACAAAGGGAATCACCGATGGAAGTTTCCGTTGGTATTTTCCAGAGAGCTCCAAAACTGTTCACTTTCCAATTGCACTGTTAATTGTTGTTCTTTACAGACAAAATCACCGACGGATTGAAAAATTGTCGGTGTTATTTGGCGGTTTTATGAAAAAATTCAATTAATTTAAAATTTTCATTTAAATATTACAGACGGAATCACCAACAGATTGAAAAATCGTCGGTAATTGTTGGCGGTTTCTGAAAACTTTTTGCAAAATTAAAAATTTAAATTAAATATTACCGATGGAATTACCGATGGAATAATTAAAAAATATTAATATTCAATTACCCGTCGGTAAATCCGTTGCTAACGCGCCCCAATAAAAAACCCAAATCCCCTTATTTCACAAGAGACAAACGCATTTCTTATTATTTTTCTTCTACTTCTTCTTCTTCTTCACTATATGTAAAAAACATCAATATCTATTTCTTTCTCTTCTTTTCTCTCCTTATCTCCTTCTCTTTTCCTTCATGCTCGGGTATGTCTTCTTCTTCTTTCTTTTATTCTCTTAGTTTTGTTTTAATTAATATGCTTTATAAATTTTTTTTCTCTCCTTAGCTTCACTTGCAACTACATTAAAGTAAGATTTTTCTTTTTTCTTCTTTTTTCATGATTTTTTTTCACTATATTTTTATTTTATTTTATTTTTAATTGTTTTGTTCTTAGTAATTGTATAAATGTTGTTGTGAGATTTTTTTTCATATGAGATCAATTTTTAATTGAATTTATTTTTTTGTTTTATTTATTTGTTGCAAATTTGTTTGAGTTGATTTTTTTTATTCTTTTTTCCAAGCATTTTGAGTATATATTATAGAATGTTGATTTATGTTAATTTAATTATTTTATAATTTTTTAAAATTAATTTTTTTAAAATGTTTTTAAATAATTACCGACGGACAAAAAATTACCGACATGTCTTTTCCGTTAGTAAATCTGTCGGTAATAATATTTTTTTATTACCGACAGAATTACTGACAAACAAAAAATTACCAACGAAAGATTCACCGATGAAGCATTTCCGTCGGTGATTTCGTTGGTAAATTAAGTACCGACAGAATATGTGTCTTACACCGACAGAAAAATTCCGTCGGTAAAACTGTTAAATCTTGTAATGTTATATGTTTTGGGTCATAAATGAGTTGAAAAATAGGTTTTTGTCTAAGAAAAAATTGAAGGCTGAATTTTTCGACAACCCTTTAGTCGTTGGATTTTGCAAACAATAGACAACGAATTATCCACTAATTTTTTTAAGAATAAAAAATAAAAAAGTACAAAACCAAGCCCAGGTGCACGGGCTAGGTTGGAAGGCCTATATGACTAAGCTTGTTCTTGTAGAAGACCATGCACGAATGATTAGGCTAGTTTTTGGCCATTTACTTTTTTACTTCTATTATTTATATTTAGGTAAAACATAAATTTAATTAAAAAATCATTAAACTTAGTCGAACATATGACCTGAGTCGCAGGTTTGACAGGTTAATCCTCAAAGTTCAGGTCGATCAAATATTTTATTGTTTGAATATGTTTTTTTAAATATGTTTTTAAATTTGTTTGATTGAATTCATGCTGTATTTTTTTATGTGATTGATTTGTTCAAATTTGATTTTTATATTATTATCACGATCTAATGATCCGGGTTACAGGTGTAGTAG
>Ga0325400_1006369_pt1 | contig 11219 bp, 7 predicted proteins | sample PopdelMetagenome_2_FD_205662 | JGI IMG/M metagenome (GOLD analysis project Ga0325400, IMG submission 205662) | Populus deltoides microbial communities from Bellville, Georgia, United States - Xylem-PdKOR-R1 | ecosystem: Host-associated > Plants > Phyllosphere > Stem > Wood/Secondary xylem...
TGTCGGAGGGGCGTGCCACGATCCCGGACGTGCCGCAGTGGGTGGAGGTCCCGCTCGTCGGCCGGGACGGCGAGCTCGCCCGGCTGACCGAGCACGTCGAGCGTGCCCGCGCGGGCCGGCCGTCGGCCGTGCTGGTGGCCGGGGACGCCGGGGTGGGCAAGAGCCGGCTGCTGGCCGCCGTCGGCGAGGTGGCCCGCGACCGGGGGATGCGGGTGCTCACCGGGCACTGCCTGGACCTCGGCGACGTGGGTCTGCCCTACCTGCCCTTCGTCGACCTGCTGCGCCCGCTGCGCGAGGAGCTGCCCACCGGGCACCCCGCGCTGGTCCCGCTGGTGGGTGCACCCGGCGCCGCGCCGGCCGAGGGCGGCCGGCTGCCGCTGTTCGAGGCCGTCGCCGCGCTGCTCGGGGAGCTCGCGGCCCGGCAGCCGCTGCTGGTCGTGCTGGAGGACCTGCACTGGGCCGACCGCTCCAGCCGTGACCTGCTGCGCTACCTGCTGACCCGGCTGGTGGCCGAGCCCGTGCTGGTGGTCGCCAGCTACCGCAGCGACGACCTGCACCGCCGGCACCCGCTGCGCCCGCTGCTGGCCGAGCTCGCCCGGCTGCCCGGCGTGGAGCGGCTCGACCTGCCGCCGCTGCCCGACCCCGACCTGGCCGCCCTGGTCCGCGCGGTGGCCGCCGGCGCGGGCGGGGTGCCCGAGCGGCTGGTCGACGACGTCGTGGCCCGCGCCGAGGGCAACGCCTTCTACGCCGAGGAGCTGCTGGCCGCCGGCAGCCGGGGCGGGGAGCTGCCGTGGGCGCTGTCGGAGGTGCTGCTGGCCCGGGTCGAGGAGCTCGGCCCGGCCGCGCAGCAGGTGCTGCGCGTGGCCGCGGTCGTCGGCCGCCGGGTGCGGCACGACCTGCTCGCCGCGGTGGCCGGCCTGCCCGACCCCGACCTCGACGCCGCCCTGGCCGAGGCGGTGCACCGGCACGTGCTGGTCGTCGACCCCGACGGCCGGCTGCGGTTCCGGCACGCCCTGCTGCGCGAGGCGGTGCTGGCCGACCTGCTGCCCGGCGAGCGCACCCGGGTGCACGCCGCGGTCGCCACCCGGCTGCGCGCCGACGGCACCGGCACCGCCGTGGAGCTGGCGCACCACGCACGGGAGAGCAACGACCTGCCGGGTGCCTTCGCGGCTGCGCTCACCGCCGCCGACGAGGCCACGGCCGTCGGCGCCCCGGCCGAGGCGCTGCAGCAGCTGGAGGCGGCGCTCACCCTGTGGCCGGCCGTCCCCGACCGGCACGCCGGGGTGCCCGACGGCGAGGTGGGCCTGCTGCTGCGCGCCGCGGTGGCGGCCCGGGCCGCGGGGGAGCTGCACCGGGGCATCGCGCTGCTGCGCGCTGCGCGCGACCTGGCCCCCGCCGACCCCTACCTGGCGGGGCGGGTGCAGTACACGCTGGCCCAGGCGCTGATCCGGGTCGACGACCTCGCCGGTGCCGTCGAGGCCAGCGCCGCCGCGCTGGAGCTGATCCCGGCGCACCCGCTGACCGCCGACCGGGTGTGGGCCACCACGACGCGGGCCCGCACCGCGTGGTCGGTCGGCGGCAGCGACGCCGTCGCGCGCAGCGCCGCCCGCGAGGCACTGGCCGGCGCCGAGCAGCTGGGGCTGGAGAGCGCCTGGTCGGACACGATGATCTCGCTGGCCCGGATGAGCGAGGAGGGCGACCAGGCGGCGCGCACGGCCGGCCTCACCGAGGCGCTCGAGCGCGCCCGGCGGGCCGGGGACCTCGACGTGGAGCTGCGGGCGGCGTTCAACCTGGCCACGCTCGCCTACGAGGCCGGTGACCTGGAGGGGGCGGTGGCCCACGCCGGCCCGGCCCTGGACCGGGCGGCCGCGCGCGGCGCGGGCTGGAGCTTCTACGCCGCCGAGCTGCGCTACCTGCGGGTGCTCGCCCAGTTCCACGCCGGTCGGTGGGACGACGCGCAGGCCACCGCCGACGCGCTGGTCCGGGTGCCCGACACCGCCGCGCACGTCCGGGTGGCCGGGCTGCACGTCGCCGTCGGGCGGGGTGCGGACGTGCGCGAGCAGGTGGAGCAGGCGTGGGCCGTCGGGGACCGGCTGGGGCACGCCGCGCTGGTGCTGTCCTCGGGCAGCGCCGGCATCGAGCTGGCCGCGTGGCGCGCGGACGCCACCGCCGCCGTGGCGGTCGCCGAGCGCACGGTCCGGCGGCTGCGGGAGATCTGGCCGTTGGACTTCCTGGTCGCCGTCCGGCTGGCTGCGGTCGCCCTCGGCCCGGTCGCCGACGCCGCGGCCGCCGCCCGTGCCTCCGGCGACGGGGACACGGCGCTGCGCTGGGTCGCCGCCGGGGACCGGCTGCACGACCAGGCCCGGGAGGCCCAGGCGCTGTTCGCCGAGCACGTCGGGGAGGTCGACGTCGAGGGCCGCGCCTGGGCGCTGCGGCTGGCCGCCGAGGTCTCCCGGCTGCACGGCGCCGAGGACCCGGCCGCGTGGGCGGAGGTCGCCGAGGCCTTCGGCCCGCGCCAGGTGTGGGAACAGGCGCGCTGCCGGTGGCGGGAGGGGCAGGCGCTGCTGGCCGCGGGGCAGCGGGAGCGGGCCGCCGAGCGGCTGCGGGCCGCGCACGGGGTCGCCGTCGCGCTGGGCGCGGTGCCGCTGCGCACCCGGGTGGAGGCCCTGGCCCGGCGCGGCCGGCTCGACCTCGGCGCCGGCGGTGCCCGGCCGGCCGACCCGGCGGCGGTGTTCACGCCGCGGGAGGCCGAGGTGCTCGGCCGGGTCGCGGCGGGCCGGACCAACCGGCAGATCGGTGCCGAGCTGTTCATCAGCGAGAAGACGGTGTCGGTGCACCTGTCCCGGGTGCTGGCCAAGCTGGGGGTCTCCGGGCGCACCGAGGCGGTCGCGGTCGCCGCCGAGCGCGGGCTGCTGCCGTGAGCCGGGTGCTCACCGCACCGCTGTGGTGGCTGGTCGAGCGGGCCGAGGCCGGCCCCTACCTGCGCCGCGACGCGCAGCGGTTCGCCGAGTGCCTGCCGCGGCCGGACTGGGCTGCCCTGTCGCCGCGGGGCCGGTTCGGGCGGCTGGTGGTGCACCACCCGGAGTTCCGCTCGGTGGTGCACTACCGGCTCACCCCGCTGCCGCGGGCCCTGCGCTGGCTGCTGCGCCGGGCCTACCCGCCGCTGGCCTCGCTGCACATCGGCGCGCCGCACGTGGGCCCCGGCCTGTTCGTGGAGCACGGCTGGTCGACGGTGCTCACCGCCGCCTCGGTGGGCGCGGACTGCTGGGTCAACCAGGGCGTCACGGTCGGGCACACCGGCCGCGGCCAGCCGGTGGTCGGTGACCGGGTGCGGCTGGGTGCCGGTGCGGTGGTCGTCGGCCCGGTGCGGATCGGGGACGGCGCGGTGGTCGGCGCGGGTGCCGTGGTGCGCTCCGACGTCCCGGCCGGCGCGGTCGTGGTGCCCCCGGAGGCGGTGCGCCTCCCTGGCGGCCCGGGCCGGTGAGGAGCAGGGTGGGGCCGTGACCGACGACGTCGTCCGCACGCCCAGCGGGGTCCTCGTGCCCGCCTCGATCGACCCCTTCCACCGGGTGCTGCACCACGTGGCGCCCTCCGGCCTGGTCGGGGACACCGCGCAGACGGCGGGGATGCGCCGCCGCGAGGCGATCAGCGGCGCGACGGTGGGGGCACGGAACCTCTGGATGGGCCAGACCCACGTGCCGGGGTCGACCCACTCCGGCAACCACCACCACGGGGCCTCGGAGACCGCGATCTACGTCGTCTCGGGCACCCCGCGGTTCGTGTTCCTCGACGTCGAGGGCGACGAGCCGGTCGAGCGGGTGGTGCAGACCGCGCCCGGTGACTACGTCTTCGTCCCGCCGTGGGTGCCGCACCGCGAGGAGAACCCCGACCCCGAGGTGGAGGCGGTCGTCGTCATCGCCCGCACGACGCAGGAGGCGGTGGTGGTCAACCTCGACGGCCTGGACTGGACCCAGGTCGTCATCCCTGCGACGTGAGGAGCGGGGCCCGCAGGGTCCCCGACGAGCGGCGCGACCCAGTCACGACGACGGGAGGGGCCGAGGTACGAGGTCCCTCCCCGAGGAGGGAGCAGCAACGCTCGTCGCAGCAGGGGCACGGCACCTGGCCGCGGTGCGATCCGCAGGATCGCGGTGTCAGAGCATCGTGCGGAGGCGCTCCCGGCGCATGCGCAGGACGTCGACCGACGCGCTGGCCGAGGGCGGCCCGGGCACCGACTGCCGCAGCTGGGTGTGCACCACCGCGTGCGGCGTCGACGTCTTCGCCGACACCCGCGACACCAGCCGGTTGATCTCCCGGCGCAGGTCGGCGGCGTCGCGCCAGCCATTGGTCTCGTGCTCGTCGGGGTGGTCCTCGACCAGCATGGGGTCGCCGTCGTCGTGCCGGTGGCTGGCCGCGATCCGCAGGCGCAGCTCGTCGTCCCGCTTGGCCAGCAGCTCGGCGGTCTGCTCGGGGGTGAGCAGGCCGGGGATGCCGACGAACTCCTCGTCCTCGGCGGCCAGGGCGGTGGGCCGGTTGCCCGCACCGGTGTGCGCGGTGCCGCCGTGCAGGACGTGGGCGAACCGGGCGTCGGCCTCGAGCATCTCGTGCTGGGCCAGCGCGCCCTCGCGGGGCTCGCGCGGGGGCAGGTCGAGCTCCTCGAGGTCCTCCTCCTCCGTCTTCCGCGGCGGCGGCATGACGTGGTTGCGCTGCTCCTCCATCGTCGCGGCCAGCGCCAGCAGCGGCCGGACGGCGGGCAGGAAGACGGTGGCGGACTCCTGCGGGTCGCGGGCGCGCACGACGCGGCCGACGGCCTGGGCGAAGAACAGCGGCGTCCGGTAGGAGGTCATCCAGGCCAGCACGGCGGCGCGGGGGATGTCGACGCCCTCGGAGACCATGCGCACGCAGACGGCGATGCGGGCCGAGCCGGTGGCGAACCGCTCGATCTTCTTCGACGCCTTGGGGTCGTCGGAGAGGATCAGCTCGGGGGCCTTGCCGGTGATCCGGCGGACGATGCGGGCGTAGGCGCGGGCGTCGTCCTGGTCGGAGGCGAGCACCAGGCCGGCGGCGTCGGGCATGCCGTGCTCGCGCAGGTGGGTGATCCGCTCGTCCATCGCGGCGATGACGTGCGGCACCCACTGGCCCTTGGGGTCCAGCACGGTGCGCCAGGCGGCCATCTCGACGCTCTTGGTGCCGGCCTCGGTGAGGGAGGCGGCGACCACCTCGCCGGCGGAGTTCCGCCAGCGCGCGGTGCCGGTGTAGGCGGCGAACACCACGGGCCGGACGACGCTGTCGGCGAGGGCCTCCTTGTAGCCGTACGTGTAGTCGGCGCGGGAGGCCAGGCCGACGCCGCGCTCGCCGTCGTCGGCCTCGAAGGTGTCCTCCTCGTACCGGACGAAGGGGATGCGCTCGTCGACCTTGGTGCGGAACGGGGTCCCGGTCAGGCACAGCCGGCGGGCGACCATGCCGAAGGCGTCGGCCACCGCCTCGCCCCAGGACAGGCCGTCGCCGGCGTGGTGGATCTCGTCGAGGATGACCAGCGTCTTGACCGCGGTGGCCCGGGCGGCGTGCAGCATCGGCTTGCCGGCGACCTGGGCGTAGGTGGTCACGTAGCCCTGGGTGCCGGCGCGGACCGGGCCGACGGCGTTGGTCAGGCCGGGGTCCAGCACGATGCCGGCGCGGTCGGCGGCGTCGGCCCACTGCAGCCGCAGGTGGTCGGTCGGGGCGACGACGACGACCCGGGCGACCTCGCGGCGCTGCAGCAGCCGGGCGGCCAGGGTGAGGGCGAAGGTGGTCTTGCCGGCGCCCGGGGTCGCGGTGACCAGGAAGTCCTTGGGGAAGGTCTCCTCGTAGCGCTCGAGGGCCTCCTGCTGCCACGCGCGGAGGGGGCGTGCGCCGGCGGCGTACATCGGTGCGGGGGAGGCCATGGCGTCGTCCATCGTGACCCACGCGGAGGCGACACGCCCAGCCCGGGTTGCCCTTCGCGTGCCGCCCGCCGTCGTGTAGTGCACCCGGCGGCGTACGTCTGAGCTGGGCGTTCTCCGTCGGCGACGGGTGATCTGTGCTGCACGTCTCGTCGGCGCCGGACCGTTCCGTCCCACCGGCACCGCGCGCCGCTACGGTCCGGGCATGACGCGCATCGTCGTCGACCCGCCGACCCTGCTGCACCTCGTCGACGGGGGCGACCCGGTCGGGCCGGGGCACCGCCTGGTGGCCCCGCAGGCACTCCGGTCGCAGGCGCTGGCGCTGCTGTTCGGGGCCGTCGGCCGGGGCGAGCTGACCGAGGCGGAGGCCCGGGCCCGGCACGAGGCGATGACCGCGGTCAGGGTGCGGCTGCTCGGGGACCGGGTCAGCCGGTGGACCGCCTGGGGCATCGCCCGCGACCACGGGGTGGACCTCGCCGTCGCCGAGTACCTGGCGGTCACCCGCCTGCAGGCCGACGTGTTCGTCAGCGTGGACGACGCCGCCCGTTCCCGGGCCGAGGGCATCGTCCCGGTGGGCGGCCTCGACCTGCTGCGTTGAGTGCACGACTGCGGTGGTCGTGGGGTGCCGGTGACCACCGCAGTCGTGCGCTCGGCGGGTCAGTCGGTGGTGGGCTCGTCCACCCAGTCGGGGCCGTTGACCTCACCGCGGCCGGCCAGGTCGGCGGCGTCGACGATCGTGTAGGCGTAGCCCTGCTCGGCGAGGAAGCGCTGCCGGTGGGCGGCGTACTCGCTGTCGAGGGTGTCGCGGCTGACCACCGTGTAGAAGTGCGCCTGCCGGCCGTCGGCCTTGGGGCGGAGCACCCGGCCCAGCCGCTGCGCCTCCTCCTGCCGCGACCCGAAGGTCCCCGACACCTGGACGGCGACGGCGGCCTCGGGCAGGTCGATGGAGAAGTTCGCGACCTTGGAGACCACCAGCGTGCGGATCTCCCCGGACCGGAACGCGTCGAAGAGCTTCTCCCGCTCCCGGTTGGTGGTCGAGCCCTGGATGACCGGGGCCTCCAGCGCCGCACCGAGCTCCTCGAGTTGGTCGAGGTAGGCACCGATGACCAGCTTCTGCTCGTCGGGGTGCCGATCGAGGACCCGCCGGATCACCGAGAGCTTGGAGTGCGCGGTGGCCGCGATGCGGTAGCGCTCCTCGGGCTCGGCGACCGCGTAGGTCATCCGCTCCTCGTCGTCGAGGGACACCCGCACCTCGATGCACTCGGCGGGGGCGATGTAGCCCTGCGCCTCGATGTCGCGCCAGGGGGCGTCGTACCGCTTGGGCCCGATGAGGGAGAACACGTCGTCCTCCCGGCCGTCCTCGCGCACCAGGGTGGCCGTCAGCCCCAGCCGGCGGCGGGACTGCAGGTCGGCGGTCAGCCGGAAGATCGGCGCGGGGAGCAGGTGCACCTCGTCGTAGACGATCAGGCCCCAGTCCTGGGCGTCGAACAGGTCCAGGTGCCGGTACTCGCCCTTCCGGCGGGTGGTGATCACCTGGTAGGTGGCGATGGTGACCGGGCGGATCTCCTTGCGCTCGCCGGAGTACTCGCCGATCTCGTCCTCGGTCAGCGTGGTGCGGGCGATGAGCTCGCGCTTCCACTGCCGGCCGGCGACGGTGTTGGTGACCAGGATCAGCGTGGTGGCCTTGGCCTCGGCCATCGCCGCGGCCCCGACCAGGGTCTTGCCGGCCCCGCAGGGCAGCACGACGACGCCGGACCCGCCGGCCCAGAACCCGTCGACGGCGGCCTGCTGGTAGTCGCGCAGGTGCCAGTCGGCCTGGTCGAGCTCGATCGGGTGCGCCTGGCCGTCGACGTAGCCGGCGAGGTCCTCGGCGGGCCAGCCCACCTTGAGCAGCGCCTGCTTGAGCCGGCCGCGCTCGGAGGCGTGCACGGCGATCGTGTCGTCGTCGATGCGGGCGCCCAGCATCGGGGCGACCTTCTTGCTGCGCGAGACCTCGGTGAGCACGGCCCGGTCGGTGGTGGTGAGCACCAGCCCGTGCACCGGGTCGTTGGACAGCGTGAGCCGGCCGAAGCGGTCCATGGTGTCGGCGACGTCGACCAGCAGCGCGTGCGGCACCGGGTACCGGCTGAAGCGCACCAGGGCGTCCACGACCTGCTCCGCGTCGTGCCCGGCGGCACGGGCGTTCCACAGCGCGAGCGGGGTCACCCGGTAGGTGTGCACGTGCTCGGGGCTGCGCTCCAGCTCGGCGAACGGGGCGATCGCGGCCCGGCACTGCTTGCTCTGCGGGTGGTCGACCTCCAGCAGCAGGGTCTTGTCGGACTGCACGATCAGGGGTCCGTCGCTCACATCGCTCCTCCGCGTCGGGTCGTCACGACGGTAACCGCGGGCACCGACAGGACCTTCCCGCCGCAGGTCAGACCCAGGCGGTGCGGCGCAGCGGGGGCTGCTCGCCGCCGGGCTTGACCGCCAGCACCTGGTCCACGCCCATGGCGCCGGACTCGAAGGCCAGCGCGCAGGCGGCCATGTACAGCCGCCACACCCGCGCCCGGCCCTCGGTGCTGGCCGCGACGGCGTCGTCCCAGTGCTCCTCCAGGTTGGCCACCCAGGCGCGCAGGGTCAGCGCGTAGTGCCGGCGCAGCGCCTCGACGTCGACGACCTCCAGGCCGCCGGCCTCGATCGCGCCGACCATCGAGCCCAGCGGCAGCAGCTCGCCGTCGGGGAAGACGTAGCGGGCGATGAAGGTGTCCTCGTCCCAGCTGGTCTCCCCGGCGTTCCACGCGATGGCGTGGTTGAGCAGCCGCCCGCCCGGGCGCAGCAGCCCGACGAGCTGGTCCACGTAGTCGCCCAGCCGCGCCCGGCCCACGTGCTCGGCCATGCCGATGGAGCTGATCGCGTCGAAGGGGCCGTCGTCGACCTCGCGGTAGTCCTGCACGCGGATCTCGACCTTGTCGGTGAGCCCGGCCTCGGCGACCCGCTTGCGGGCCAGCGTCGCCTGCTCCTCGGAGATCGTGATGCCGACGACGGTCGCGCCGTACCGGCCCGCGGCGTGGATGGCCATCGAGCCCCAGCCGCAGCCGACGTCGAGCAGGCGGGAGCCCTCGGTGAGCCCGAGCTTGCGGCTGACCAGGTCGAGCTTGGCCTCCTGCGCGGCGTCCAGCCCGGTCTCGGGGCCGTCCCACACCGCGCAGCTGTAGACCATGGAGGGGCCGAGGACGAGCTCGTAGAAGTCGTTGCCCACGTCGTAGTGGTGGGCGATGGCGGCCGCGTCCCGGCGCCGGCTGTGCCGCAGCCCGTGCCCGCCGAGGTCGGCCTCCTCGGCCGGCGGCTCCGGGTCGCGGCCGAGGCCGCCCAGGCCCGCCACCGTGCGCAGCAGGGCCAGCCGCTCGGCCACCGTCAGCGGCCGCATCGGGCCGGTCTCGGACAGCCGGCCGACCGAGCTGAGCGCGGCGAAGGTGTCGAAGACGTCGTCCTCGATGTCGATGTCGCCGGACACGTAGGCCCGGCCCAGGCCGAGCTGGCCGGGGGACCACAGCAGCCGGCGCAGCGCCCGCCGGTCCCGCACGGCGACGACCGGGGCCCCGGCCGGACCGGCCAGCGACCCGTCCCACCCCCGCAGCCGAACCGGCAGCCGCTCGCTGCCGAGCACCGTCCCCAGCACCGTCGCCAACCGGTCCGCGACCGTCCGTCCCTGCGCCATGACTCACCGCCACTACTCGTTGCCTCGACCAACCATCTGCTCAAGCGAGCTGTGCTGCCGCGCATTCCAGGGTGGACCCGCCCGGGTCCGGCTCGCTAGCGTCCGGCCGTGCTCCGGACCCGGTCCCGCGCCGCGCTCGCCACCCTCCTGCTCGCCGTGCTGGCCGCGGCGACGCTGGCCACGGCCGACGTCCTGGGCGCGGCCCCGGCCCACGAGCAGGTGGCCGTGCTGCTGTGGCTGGCCGGCTGGGTGCTGCTGGTCTGGGCCGCGGTGCTCGGGGTGGCCACCACCGTCGGGTCGGTCCGGGCCGGCCGGCGAGCCGATGCCGCACTGGCGCTGCTGGGCCTGGTCTGCGTCGTGGCCGTCGCCGTCCTGCACCCGCTCGCCGGGTCCGGCGGCGGGGCCGCCTGAGCCCTCCGGGCTCGTCGACGGGCGCGGTCCCGTCCGCTCGGTCCGGGGTGGCCGCACAGACCCCCGTGGGCGGCGGGGTCAGGTCTCGTCGACGAGGTCGACCGAGGTGATCCGGTGGACGGCGAAGGTGCGCTGCTCGCCCTTGCCCTCGTCGAAGCCGGACAGGAAGCCCCCGCCCAGGGTCAGCGGCTGCACCGCGCGGCGGCTGCCCGACCCCTGGGCGTCGACGTAGCCCAGCCAGACCGGCAGCTGCTCGCGCACCGCCCGCGACAGCAGCTCCAGCGTGCTCGCCGTCGTCACGCCCGGGACCTGGCGGGCGGGGTCGGTGCGGCGGGCGGCCAGGGCGGCGTCCCCGGCCCGGACCTCCCGCACCGTGGCCTCGACCTCCTCGGCCCCCAGCGGGCGCGGTCCGGTCGGGGGCCGGGTGCCCGGCCGCGCGGTCGCCCGCGGCCGCCCGGCCGGCCGGGTGAGGACGGCGCCGCCCGCGGACTCCCCGGCGGGCGCGTAGCCCGCGGTGCGCAGCACGGCGAGCACCTCGTCGGCCGGCAGCCCGCTGACCAGCACCCCCGGCGCGAGCCGGCGCAGCTCCGCCGGCGCGGTCCGCTTGTCCGACAGCACCTGCGACAGCAGGCCGTGGTCGTCGCTGCGCACGTAGCTCTCGATCGCCCCGACCCGCAACCGGCCGTGCTGGCGGGCGACGTCGTCGACCAGGTAGTCCAGCGCCTGCGGCACCGGGGTGCGGGACGCGCGGGCGAAGAAGTCGTGCAGCTCGGCGGCCGACCACCCGGAGTCCAGTGCCCGGCGCACGCTGCCGTCGGTCACCCGGAACACCGTCGCCCCGCCCGAGGACTCCACGTCGGCGACCAGGGCCAGGGTGCGGGCCAGCTCGGCGACCAGCGGGCCCGGCGCCACCAGCGACAGGTCGGGCTGGGCCAGCACGTGGTCGACCGGGTCGGGCAGCAGCCCGCGCATGCCGTCCGCCGCGCCCTCCTCGCCGCCGGTCAGCAGCCCGCGGCCCCCCGAGGACAGCCGGCCCCCGACCAGGACGCCCAGCCGCTCGGCCTCGTCCACCAGCGCCGGGACCAGCACGAACCGGTCGGCCCGCCGCGGGCTCTGCCAGCGCAGCAGCGCCAGCAGGTCGTCGGTGGCCAGGCCGAGGCCGGGCGCCAGCTCGCCGAGGGTGGCCAGCAGGG
>Ga0325400_1006370_pt1 | contig 11218 bp, 5 predicted proteins | sample PopdelMetagenome_2_FD_205662 | JGI IMG/M metagenome (GOLD analysis project Ga0325400, IMG submission 205662) | Populus deltoides microbial communities from Bellville, Georgia, United States - Xylem-PdKOR-R1 | ecosystem: Host-associated > Plants > Phyllosphere > Stem > Wood/Secondary xylem...
TGATTCGATGTTTATGGACCTTCAATCGAGATTTCACAGTGGCAGCTCACATTACTCTCAACGCGGTTACTCGGCCGAAATGATCATAAGGGTATGGAAGGTTTCCTTCTAGGAAGCCTCGAGGTCAAGAGGAGAAGGAACAATAATTCATAGGAACTAGAAGGTGCAATTTCTTATCTCTAGACTCCCTGTGGTGCTTAGACTGACTTATCATCCTTTCACATTTCTTTACTGATCTTGGGACCACAGCCTTGGCGTTTTCTGTCTCAACTATGAGCCATCTTAGACAAAATGTCCATTTCCCATCTATAAAAGTCACTTTCATTCTTTAACATACATGCTGGACCATTCTCCGTTTGTCTCCACTCTATCTGTGCCTGTTTATACATGACATTTTAAGTGCTTGTTCATGACAGACAGATGAGATAGTTTCCTCTACCGCTATCTGCAAGATTATAATTTAATTGATTAGGTTTTGATTTTGTTCTCTAATGATAACGAGTTCGGAAAATACATGCGCGCAAGCTAGTCCAGAGACGTTAATCTAAAAAATATTATTTGAAATTATTTATCGTGCATGCTTGCTAATGCTTAAAATTAGGTAGTAGAAGACAGTTAGTATTTTTCTTAGGAGAAATTGTGATAGAATGTGCCAATTATGTATAACGAAATTTACATATTGCAGCTGTCTAGACCATGTATATACTGATATTATGGCTTTGGTATCCAACCAATTCACCTATCATATCTAAGACTCAAGGAAACTAGTTGTTTTATTTGTTTTACAACTCACAGATTAATATTGTTTGAGACTTCTATAAAAGGTTCCCAGGACTTGATTCGTGTGCTAATGTTAATCATGGAAGTGTGTTGAACTTCCAGAATTCGAACCAGCATATTTGACAGCCTGGCCATTGCTTCAATTGGAGGACACTAAAGGGCCGATTGTTTTATATCATGGTATTCGGGAGCACATTTATTTGGTTTGAATTTCAAAATATGATTAAATAAGTGATGATGTCCCAAAATATTTTAGTAGTTCGGGAATAAGGTTTATGTGTTGGATAACCGATTAATCTTTTGATTCTAGCAATATGATCCATTCTCCCTGGTCAAGATGGTTGGTAGCCGGTACCTAGTGACTGGTAGATCAAAGTGGTTGATGCCTGCAAAAAGTTTCATTTGATAGATTTGAAAACTCTCGTATGCTTAAATAAATATCTTTTTAGAGACAGAAGACAATGATATTTTAAAGAGAGATGCTCTGAATATATATATATATATATATATATATATATATATATATATATATATATATATATATATAAAATAGAGAATGAAGATTATGAACCAGGAGTTGGAAGGATTCATAGTATATTTATAGCCTATAAGTCTGGTCTTTTATGGAGATAAGAGATAAAGTGTAATTTTACCCTGGTAGTTTTAATGAGAAAAAATATCTCTAGCATATACATTAATAAGAGATAAATATCTCTTACACAAATATTAATGTGATTGATCATGAAGGCATTGTGCGAGCTCATGATCAGAAACTAGATCATTCAGAGCAAACCATAATAGATCTAGCTCGATTAATGGATAATACTAATAGGGATCATGAAAAGGAGAGGAATTTGCTTGGAAACTTACTTCAAGGTGGGCCAAACCCCAAACATATTTCTAAATTTAATGAGATTTCATTATGTGATGGGAGATTTTAAAAGAAAAGATTTATTAAGTGATTGACAAAGTTAAAAGCTTATTTTGTACGAGATGATTATGAAGAGATTTTATACATGGAAAAGTTTGGTGAGAGTAAATTTCAAAGTTATCTAATCATGTTGAAAATATCATAATTAAAGAAATTGCTTACAAACAGTTTCAAGCTTTTGACTTTAAGTTGGAGAAGCCAATAGCAAACGATGATCTTTCAATCATGTATAAAAATCTTACAAACAATGACATGGTAATTTCTAACCATTCTCCTAAAAGTATTTTCAAAAATTATCTTGAAGTGTTATTATATTCAAGGTTGAGGTGTTGGAAGTTATAAATGATAATGAGGTCAAGCTTGAAGAAAAACAATGTGCGAAGAAACTACAAGTGGACTTCATAGTAATGGAAAGTATAACATTAAATATTAAGTTTTCTTTAGCATACGCAAATCATAAATTAAATTTTAAAGTTCATCGTTCGAGGACATACTACTTTGTGAAAATGTTGGCTACAATGCTATATTTAAAATATTTGTTCACTTGGAGTGGAAGAGTTTAATTCTTGATTGATAAATTGAAAACGAGTTTTTTAGAAGTAGAGGGGATTGACATTAGAAAAATTCTTTCTATTTTTTAACGTAATAATGTTTATTGCATTATTTTATTAATGGTTAAGATTTTTAGGTTTTGAGGAGTGTAATAAGAATTTAAAATGCAGCTTAGTAAATCAAGCATAAACTTTAATATAACCATTAGATCGGGCTGAAATCTTGACAGAAGATTATGAATGACATGTTTCCTATTATGTTAAAATTTCATGATGTTCGAAGATCGAGAAGGCATTCAAATAAGACTTGGAAGTTACTGTGTGACATTATTTTTATTACCTTATTGTATTTGGATTTTGTTTCTTATTTAGATTAGAAATTTTAATTTATTTAGTACTTTATTATTTATGAATCATAATGCTAGATAGATTCTATTAATTAGATAAGTTTTAATTAGAAATCAAGGATTTAGAAATCCTTTCTTATAAATGATTTAGTTTTAATTAGGAATCATTTTTCATAAAAAATTTAAAACTAATATAAATAAGAATATTTAGTTTCTTATGAGGAGAAAATTATTATTATTATTATTATTATTATTATTATTATTATTAAAACTTTTAATAAAATACTAGGTTTTTACCCTAACCACTTGAAAACCCTAATTTTTAAGCATATTGTACGTTGTGTCATTAGGTTCAAGACTTTTTTTTATATATCTTTGAATTTACGTGGGTGAATCCATACTCATGTACGAGTAGAATGATCAATATGTTTTTTTAACACCTAGCTATGATTTTAAACTACTTGAAGACAAAGATACAAAGGTACGATAAATAATGTCATTGTTTTGGGTTTTATGAATTGTACATGGCAACAATAAAACCAATCATCGGAGGACATGAGGCCAAGAAGTGACTCTTTATCTAATGTTGATTTTTTATTTTTATATTTCAAAAATGTTTTTTAAAAAATTTATATTTTTTTATTTTTTTCTTTGTTTTAAATTAATATTTTTTTTGATGTTTTTTAATTATTCTGAGACGCTAATATTAAAAATAATTTTAAAAAAATAAAAATTATTTTAATATATTTTTAAATGAAAAACAGTATAAAAAAAAGAATGCAACTATATTTTCAAATAGAATATACAGTTAAAAAAGGAAAAAAAGGAGTATACCTGTTTTTTAATCGTTGGCTAAGTAATGGAGAACTTCGAAGTACCCATCAAAGATTTGACTAATCGGTCTTTTTTAGGGCGTAATTACTCCATCCGTCGCCATATTAATTATATATGGCCGATTCTTAACCCTAGCCTTTCCTCCTGCACCCATCTGGCCATCGCACTTTCTTCTTTCTAAATTTAGTTCACGGGTGCCCTTTGAGGTAGATGTGACTTGATGCAAGTCTCGTGTATCTCACTTAATTTGGATTGCTCTATAGCCATGATCAAGCTGACCAAACTCCTTTGCCTTTCACTTCATTATGCTTGTGCATCTAGCCACACGGAAATGCCTTGCCTTGCTGCCCGCTGGAGGAAGCATCATTCGCATAAAGAAGAAAGTGTAGTGTGTAATCTAGGATTGTTTTTCAACCCCATCTCCTCATTTGACATGGAATTTCAAGATTTGGGTATCTACACTTCAAAGGAAACTTTCCTATAAATTTCTAGAATGTTGTTTTCAGCCCAGCCTGGTATGATTAAGATTATGGTAGCGATAACGGCTCAAAGTATTTTTTGTTTAAAAATATATTAAAATAATTTTTTTTATTTTTTTAAAATTATTTTTAACATTCGTATTTCAAAATAATTTAAAAATATAAAAAAATTATTTTAAATAAAAAAATTTAAATTTAAATAAACGTTATTTGCACCATATTCCAAGCACATCTAAAAACGTGTACTCTCCCATGGAAATCAATGGCGTTGTCTGTTAACATCTAAGAAAGCACTAAACCTACCTAGGAAAATGAGTTAAAGATATGTGCGCTTCTTCCAGGAAAAGACCTCGTCAACGACCACAATTGTTGCCGCGTTAATTATTTGGGTGGTGATATTCATGTAGCGCATTTAAAAGATATAACTAGACTTTCTTAAATACTAAGATTATATCCTTGAATTATAGAAAAAAAATCTCATATATTTTGAAAAGTTAATAATTTATAAAATTCTCTTGAAAATAATATATATATATATATAAAGCAAAAAACAGCTATGAAAAATAATTAAAATTAAAAAAATAGAAAAATAAAAACATAAAAAATAGTATTTAAAACCTCCTTGCTGAATTTTAATTAGTTTAATCTAATAATCATATTTAAAGTTATAATTTTTTTTGTTAAATTGTTTGTTTGACATGTTTAGATTTGCTTTTAGATTTTAACATGTATAATTAGTCTATAAACATATCTATGCTAAAAGCTCCTTGAGATGCAGTTGAAATAGCCAAATCTACTAAAATTAAATAAAAAATAAAAGTTGGCAATAAATTAGGTGTTTGTGAGTGTTGTACTGATTATTTTTTAAAATATTTTTTTATTTAAAATATATCAAAATAATATTTTAATTTTTTTTAATAAAACACGATGTAATCCATCACCAAAGTAGCCCTATTAAGTGGTTGAAAGTCACAAAGTTGTCACAGCATCTGAGGTTTATTTCATTCTTACTCTCTTTTTTTATTATTATAAATGCACAATATCTATTTTCTTTATTATGTTATGGTGTTGCTTTGTAGAATATTAATATCACACCTCGTGATTCTCGTTTCTGGCTAATTGTATGAGTAACGTGCAGGATCAGTCTCAGGTTCAAATGTAGTATATTTTACTTTCCCCAGCGTATTAGTCTATTTGATCATTTTCTGCACTCGTCACATCTTGTTTACTTTTCCTTGATTACAATTCCTTAGTATCCAAGTCTTTGCCTCTCTTTTTTATGGTATTCCTTGGTTTCATTAATGAGAGAGAAAAAGAAAAGCTAAGCCAACAAGAGAGTGGCTTGCAGAGGGTTCAGTGAACTGCAGAAAAGGAAACCAGAAAAGAAAAAAGAAGAAAGAAACAGACATGGGAGCGACAGAAGCCAAGATTCCTTAGTCACTCCTTGTTTTCAAAGTCTTTGCGCGCCTATTATAGGATAATATTTCAATGGGATAGTGTAATTTTTCTATATTAAATGCATAAATAAGTTGTAATCTTAAGAAAACCTTGTTTTCTTGGATCTCTTCAATTATTACTAATTTAATTTCTCCTCTACCAATTCAATTCCCTAAGGATAAAAGCAGCGGCATGTGCATTGTGGGATCTTTAATTTTGCAGACAAAATTTAATTAATTCGGCTGTCTCGAATGGGGAGTAACATTGAATTAGTGAAACATTGAATGTTAACCCTTTATCAGTCTCTCCGACGTACGAAGCTACCATAGAACTTTCCACCCAAGCATTTGCCTCGTTTTTTCTTGTTGTTTGTGGAGGTGGAAATTAATTTGTTTTGAAAGGAACAGAGGCCTCCCTGGATACCTTGTTTATAAACCCTAATTAATCAACATTCCCTGGACTTTCACGCGGAATATGCAAGTCATAAAACCCCCCAAAACATTTGTTACGCGCCTGGTTACTTGATGTAACAAGGCAACAAGCTAGATAAGAGTCATGATTAGCAGGAAACATCAAGTGCCAATAAATTCCCAGCGATTAATCAAATTTTATTTTTACAAAAGAGAGGTTCAAGACCTTTTGCAGGAAGACGGGAACACTAATACTAGTTGAGCTACAGTTCATTAACTTAATATGTTTTGTTAATTGATATACAACGTAAAACCCTGTTTTTTGTTTTGTTTTTTCTAATAATCAAATTTAGTTATCAAGAGGGGTGAAAATTAATGTGGCGATTTAAACGAAATATAGTGGCAGCACAAATTAAATAATTCAGGTAATTAAAACAATATTATGTGAAAAAAAATTATAATCTGCAGCGGACTGGCTTGATTCTATACATAATCAACAAATTAAACTCGTTGCCAATAGTGAAGTGTGTGTAATAATAAAAGGGATAGATAACTTGATTGAAATCACTGGCAAATATTCTTGCTGCTCCCATTTTCAAAGGGGAGAGAAAATCATTAAATTAATTCAAGACACTTAACAAGACTAAAATGCACCCCTCACCTTATTCCTCCAAGATAGCACTCAGTTTTGTAGTTGATTTCCTTTCTCCGCCACCAGCCCTCCCTCTTCTTTTCACAACAAATCCTCCACCCTCATGGTGCGTGCCTGTCGCCACTGTCGGACTAGTCTCATCACTAGTGCTCTTGCTGGTCCACTCGATCACAGGATCCAACCTCTTTATCCCACACCAACAACAATCTCCACCCCCATTACCCATCTTTAGAGCCAAACTTGCCTTCACCGCCAAGGCAGCCATCTGTTCAGTTCTAAGAGGATTGTTTAACCAACTTGATGGCAATACAAAGTAAAGATGACCTAACTGAAGATATTCATTTTGATTGATGGCTGAAACATATTCATCGAAGTCCATATCATCTGCTTTGCATACAAAACAAGTAGGGTTTCTTTGTAGTATCTGTGAAACCCTAATTGAGTATGAAAATTCTTCGAGTTTGCCATCTTCATAGATCAGGTTTGCTGTGGCCACTGAGGTGGATTCACATGAACTGCAAGTATTGCCCATAGGTTGTTTTTCCTAGTTTGGACTTTCAATTTATAGTTGTTGTGCTCGTGAGGGTCAAGATTTAGGGGTGTTTGATTAGGATACTACCGTGTTTATCTGGGGATTATATTTAATAAATAAATCGTAATTATAGTGGCTACTTATGAATCCATTGGTAATTAATTATTTGGATGGTCACTGCAATTTTTGTTATTCCTGCTCCATCATTTATAGCAAAGATTGGAATAACTGTATTTAATATATTTTTGTATTTAATTAAATTTTTTGAAGTAATAAATTTTAAAATAGTCCTTCTCTATTAAAAAAAAAAGTAATGTATGTCTATTTTTTTATGATTTTATTTTCTAAAAGTACAAGTTAAAATATTTTTTCTTACAAACTTAAAACTGGGTTGGTAGATATTGTAAATCTTATGAATAATTTCTTAATGAAACGTGATCCTGGATTTTTTGGGGTTCTAATAATGATCATATACTGTAGATCATAAAATATTAATAATAATAATAATAATTTAGTATTGTTTTATGATGTAATTAACGACTTCCCTATATATATATATAAGGAACTAGAAAGACGTCGATTACCGTTAAAAATAACATATTATTAAATAAAATATACATGGTAAATTATAACAATTGAAGATAAAATAAATTAAATACTTGAAATTTATGTTTTCTTATAGTCATTTTCTTCTTATCAACACATTCAAAGTAGCATAAAAAACATTATTTTAGAATCTAAAATTATAGAGGAATTAAGACGTATATTTAATATATATAGTCATATTATTTATATATAGAGAGAGAATAGTAGAGTGAAAATTAATAACAAATTGTGGAATGAGAATATATATCACTATATATCCAAATATTTTAATTAAGCAGATATCGTTTGATATCCTTTCTTTATTATTATCTCTGGTTACTTTCCATTCGAATATTTCCTACTAATTAATGACTTAATTGATACAATCACCAAGCATGTGTGCAGTAAGACGTGAGATTAAGGGAACTAATTAATTAATTAATTATCTTGTCCTCCAAGTTCATTTTTCAATCTATTTCACCTTTTTTTTTTTAATATAAGTGTAAAATTAGAACTAAAGTGGAATCTTTCTACATTAATATATCTTAAATTCAAAGACTACTGAAAGGCTAAGCACGGGTCGCTGTATTTAGAAATAGATATATAATTGTAACGTTACCCTTTCTATAGCTTAAGGTTAATTGGGCTTTCTACTATATCCAAATGACTCAAAACTTCACCGAAGTAATCTTCTCTAATCTATTACCATCAAAAAAAAAAAATCCAATCTTATTTCAAAATTATCACATAATCAGGTAAATTTTCAATTATTATTATAATAGTTTTATTTAAAAATTATTCTAAAATAAAAATATTAGAATATAGTTGAAGAGTCATTTAAAAAAGATCAGATGTGTTTGGACTTGAAAGGTGTGCCATGTGCATCGTCTCAAAGAAAAAACTTCTATGCTTATTTTTTAAAATAAATAAATAATATGTTATTCACTCAAATTCTTTTTAAAAATAGAACGAACAGCACATCTTCTATTACAACAAGTTTTGATCACCTTTAATTATCAAAAAAATCATCCAAGTGTTTTTACTTTTAAACCTAATTTTTAATATATTATCACCTAAAAATATAAAAACAAATTACAGGGATCTCAATAACCCTATTTCTAACCAATAAACACCCTCCAATTAGTCTAAAAATTCAAATTCAAATAAAAAATATTTTTGGATCTTGATCTGTTTTTTATTTTTTTTGGACATGATTAAAAGTCAAAACCATTTACATTGAACTTTCTTCTCTAAAGTGAATTTATTAACAACAAGATTAATTTTTTTATTTGAAATTAGATTAATCCAAAGCTTTTCTCTCATTTCATTAATTTCTAGTGATTTTCTTACTTTTTTTTCAACTTATAGAAATTAAAAGTGAGGAAAATAAAATTTAAGATTGAAACACAAATATTTAAAATTACAGGACACTAAATATGAAAAATTAAGGAACTAAAATGAAATTTCACTGAATAGTGAGAATTTATAGATGATAATAATATTTAGGATGGATTAATTAATTAAATTAAAAAAAGTTGGGTTTTCTCTTCAATCGCGTTGCAATTCACGATAATGGACTTCAGTCTTGACTCTTTTACACCGAGCCACCCTCTGTCTTTACATCGCAAGTTGGAATCACAACCCATATGGAAGCATCCCTTTTTCAAGCCTAGCTTGGTCTTGTTCTGGGCCTGTAGTGGACTGAAGGGGAAACAAATTAAGCCGAGCAGCTCGATTACTAAACATTTTAGTCTTGTTCTCTACAATTTCTCAACATTAAATCTATAAAAATCAGCAGAAGAAATAAAGACGAGACAGTATTTATTCACATAAGATGCACATGGATCCTTTATCCATATTACCGGACTTGTACATTTTCTACTGCAGGGTCTGGAGGAAAAACATAATAATCTAAGCATAACATATGCTTCCATCAAGCTTTTGAAATCATAGTACCAACCACCCCTGCTATAAGACTTGTTGGGTCGCCTAGCACCGCCGATACAACAAACTGAAGGGCCAATCCAGCCATCTCCAAACCTTTCTTGGCCTTACTATTGCTCTTGTTACGAGTAAGGAGTGTATTTTTCAAGCTAGGAATCCTCGTATCAAATTTCCTAACACTCTTTTCACCTAAGTACCCTTGCCAATTCTCCACGAGCATGTCCTTAACACATGCCACATGCAAATTGTAGTTCTTGCATGAAGATCTATAACTCCAACTCCTGCCTTTACGTCCACATTTTTGGCATGATGCACTCACCTTCCTGTACAGATATAGCTTAATTTCTCCATCGTCCAGAACCATAGGCAACTTTGCACAACAAGGATGAAGATCAAATCCACAGTCTTTGCAATGGTAAAGGAAGCCCGTGACCTCCCTTTCGCACGCGTTACAAATGCGAGGCTTGTCACCAGGAGGTCTCGAGAAGAATTGGAAGGAACATTTGGTGTAGAAAGAGTGGGAGAATGCGGGAGAGGGGATGGCACATTGCATATGGAGATCAAAATCACACACGGTGCATTTGTAACGCGATCCAATCCCAACTTCCTTGCAGCCATCACACTTGAATGGAAATTCTGAGTACTCAAATCTCAGCTTGTGTTGAGGGTGGCTATAGTGAACTATCTCACTGTATTTCATGGTTTATTTTTTTGCGGCGTCTAACAATTTACCTAAGCAGGCATTATATAGGGCTAAAAATTATGGGTTTCTGATAGGGAGATTATTAGAGGTCAAATATCTATATAGAGACTGTGCTTGAGGGTTTCAAATTTGAATTGTGTGTTTTTTGGCTTCTAGTTGACGCAAGGAATTATGCTTAGTGATCATATGGTGATGGTGGCACATGAGTATGCATAAGAATCACCATTTCAAGAAGGGCAAGGGCGTGCAAGGCACCTATTAGAGCATTTAGGCATATATTTGGATGATGTCCCACTGAAGAATATATACGAATTTTCACTTTCCACGTCTATTTTGTTCCAATCCACCAATACTGAAGCTTATCAAAGATTAGAAATCCAAAAATATAGTAATTTCAGAAAACATTGAACAACGTGTTCCAACGGATAAATCTTTGTTATAACATCAAACAACTTGGAACTTTGATCTTGATGCAGGTAAGTTAGGTATAGAATGAAGGGATTAGGTCCTGTCCACATATCTAGAGAGGGATCACTCACATACTAAGAAACCTGGGAAATTCCACGAGAACAAGAATTTAGCATCTTAAAAAGTTGATTAGACGAGATTTCCCAAATAACTCAGCAAAGATTCTGCAATAATTTAACTTTAGTCACTAGTAGAGCATCCAAAGTATATATATATGGCATTAATTAAATTATATATGACCTAATTTTCTAAAGACTAAAGACAGAATGGTTCGAATTATAATATTTAAATATGTTCATTAATGCTAATCAAATATATGGAAGAATGAAAGCATGTGGCCTTAAGATGTATCCATCATCTGGAAGATGATTAAGATCTTGAATTCTATCTACATTTATCACTGATCTGTCGATACAAATGTTGACATAGCTAGGAGAACAAATTCCTGTTCTAGTAATGTTATGGTCTAACCTTCAAATTGTTCATGTATTTGATAGCAACTTTTGCAACATGCATGCATAATATTGATAATATCCATAAATATGACTGTCACTTCGGCTATTCT
>Ga0325400_1006372_pt1 | contig 11218 bp, 6 predicted proteins | sample PopdelMetagenome_2_FD_205662 | JGI IMG/M metagenome (GOLD analysis project Ga0325400, IMG submission 205662) | Populus deltoides microbial communities from Bellville, Georgia, United States - Xylem-PdKOR-R1 | ecosystem: Host-associated > Plants > Phyllosphere > Stem > Wood/Secondary xylem...
TTTAGATCTTTCTGTTTTCTATTTCTAAATTATTTATTTATCTTTTCTAACCTCATCATTTATTTTGCATAGGTGGGTAAAGGATTACAATGGAACCCATTATCTAATGTCTTCATATGAGGTTGACTTTTTCATTTGACTAACTTCTCCTCCCATCCAAGTCATCATATGATATTTATTTGTTACAATGGAACCCATTATCTAATGTCTTTTATTTTTTTTAATGAATATTGTTAAATTTCTTGCCTTCTTGGATTGACCGACAAGTGACATTGCTTTTTATCTGTAATTTTTTTTTTTAATGGAAATCACTAGTACAAATTTATTTTTATTGTTTGGGTGGAGTTGAATTTCTTATGATTATTAAATTTTACTGACTTGGTAGATTGATTTAAAAAATTCAAGATTCAAAGTATGACTTAGGTTGGATTTTTAGCTAAATTAAATAAGATATTGATTCAAACAAACTTGTTTGACCCCATCAAGTTTTAGTAACCTTGTTGACTAACAAACCCAAACCAAACCAAGTTGGGTAAACAAACATGAATATTTTAATAAAAACAATTAATCAAAGTTGACCCCCGTGATCCAAAGATTAATCGGTGAGCCGATAACTTGGGCTTTTTCCAAGTTAGTCTTTGGATTAGGTTTGACAATTTTGGAATTTCTTTCCTAATATTGCAAATGCAAAATTGGATTTTATACTAATTTTGTTGATATGTATGGTAATAATGATATTAACTAGTGGAATTTAAGATTTAGTTATAATTTTTTAAAAATAAATAAATAAAGATTCTCTTTTCTTTTCAAGTACTTTTATTAGTTTTGAAATTATAAGTTGACACAAATAAAGTTAAAACTCGAGATCTCACCCTTTAATTTCTTGTTCTCTACAAGTCCTGGTGAACTATAAGTTCATCTCCCTTAACAAAAAAATGAAAAACATTTCATGAAAGCTAGCCCCTCAACCTCATTAACATCTATCATTATGAACTCTTAACGAGCTTACAAACAAGCCCCTTAAGAATAAGAAACTACTCTCTTATCTTTTCTAAATTATTGTCTGATATATAGAGCAAAGACCCATGTCAAAACCTATGTCACATATTTCCTTCTCTCTAAAGGAATGACATGCTCCTCCAAAAATGTTGTCATCGCTCTCAGTCATGCTATCTCTCATACTCTTGCTAATACTTATACTACCCGGGGATGTGGCCTCTTCTCCATCTTTGTCCAATCATATCCAAGTTTTGGATGTGGCCTCTTCTCCATCTTTGTCCAATCATATCCAAGTTTTTTTTTTCTTTATCATTTTAAGCTAAAAAAGGAAAAATCTAAAAGGCATTCCTTCTTTTAAGTTGATTGGGTCAAGATAAGATACATGTAGTTAAATTTGATCAATGAAAAAAGGTTACTTATAATTTGTCATCACTAGTTATATCAACAAAAAATGGCTAAAGCATATGACAAAAAAGTCAGACCTGGGGTATTTTATGAAGGAGATCTAGTGTTGAGAAAGATCTTACATCTACCGAGAGAAGATTGGAGTAAGTGGGCACCTAGTTACAAAAAGCCCATATACAATGAAGAAAACATTCTTTAGGGGAGCTTTGTTTTTTACAAGAATGGATTGAGATGACTTGCTTAGGCCTGTGAACTTTTGACTCTATAAAGAAATTCTATACGTAGTGTATTAATCTTCTTTAAATCAATAAAGTTTGGATATTCATTCACATTACATTTTGTATGTTTTGCAAATGATCCATAAAGGCTCAACGAAAAAAAACCATTTTTCAAAAATCATTCTATTAAACAAAGATTTTCAAGATTGGACTTTGACTAATGATTTTAAGAAAAATCAATGATCTGCCAAGAACAACGATTCACCTAGCAAGTCCTTAGGAGATGGTTAAATACCTAGAAACCCAAAGGAATGACTTAACTATCAAAGTTTGCTATGTAAAAGCTACATGAAAGAAAGACAATAAAGTTTTCATGAGTTATGAACTCCCAAAACAATTCCGTGCAAATCACTATGGTAAGGAAATCAAAATTTATTAGTCCTAATCAATCTTTCTTGAAATGAGAAAAGATTATTTTTGATATCCCCTAAAGATGAATATGTCCTTTGTAGTCCTAATTTAAGATGAAGTGTTTTTTTTTCTTTTGTAAAATAACCTTGGCTAGGATCACATGCCATATTTGGGGCAAATATTAGAAAATGATAAGAATGAAGGTATTTGAGAATTTCCACTAACGATAAGAAACTGGTCGGAAAACACAAAATTTCCACTAACGATAAGAAACTGGTCGGAAAACACAAAAAAAAAAGGTAGAATACCTGTGAACAAAATCCATGAGATCTTGATTGAGGTCGCAGAATAGAAAAGTCCAATAACCCCAAGAAGAAAAAAAGGCTTTGATGAACAAAGCAAAAGCTTCTCTTGTTGAGAAGACACATGAGTATCTAAAAACCAAGCAAAAGCTTCTCTTGTTGCTTTAATGAACAAAGAAAAGGAAAATCATTAAGGAACTTGCAAATGGAATAGAAAAAGGCATTGGTATTGGTATCTTGATATGAGCAAATAAAAAGATTTCAGAAAAGAAAAGTCAATTAGGTGTTCGATCAAAGGTTTAGAGTGAAAAGAAAAACCTGAAAAGATCCCTTGTCTCACTTCTAAAAATGAAGGTATTTGATAGCATAACATATGCTGGAAGAATAAGAGGAAAAAAAAAAAGAAGAATGAAAGGGCATAAAGGAGTGAAAGTGATCCTAGACTCATAAAATCCCTCAAACATTATTTGAGCCCATGAACTTCTTTTCTTTAGTAGCCATAAAACTCAGTCTTCATTACGTGTCTTGAAAAGTTTATTCTAATCGAGCAAGCAGGAAAAACTAATAAATAGTGCTCTCAAAATATAAGGAATCATTTATAAGAGTCATGATGAAGTGAGTAACTATTCGTCTTTGTTTACATTGAGAAAATCCAAACACAAAACTTCAAACAAGTATTTGATCTTTTTTTAACTCAATACAAAATGAGGCCATCTCTTTTACCAAATCACCATACTAAAATGTCTTCTTCAAAAACCAATACAAGTTATTAGAGTTGCAAGAACATTGTTATTTAACATGACATTGAAAATCTCAGGTGTTTAAAAAGACAGAGTAAATCTTGTGAAGTCTTTGTTAGGGACCCTAAAAAAAAAAACAAAGCATGTGTCATGAGTATTTGAAAAAATTATTAAAAAAACAGCAACGTTGTCATAAAATAAAGAGTTTTAATTCGTTCCCAATTAGAAAAAAAAAATATGATAGCATTCACCATGACCTAAATACTCACAAAATAAGAAGGCTACAAAGACGGCTCAACACTCAAGATTAGGAAGTAACTTGCACGGATTTGCCCAAGTAAACTGGAAGGGTGGGCCGGTAAAAGCGACCATCTTAAAAATTATAACCGTTAACAATAAAAAAAAAGATTGTGAAGAAATAGGGGGATATATTTCAAAAGGCATGTATTGCATATAATTTAACCTCAACTTTGAAATAGTGTTAGCACGTGATTCACCAATCAAGAAGAAAGGCAGTGGAATCTGCATAGGTGAATGGAAGCCAAAAAATGGCAAAGACATCCCATCTATAAGGTGTGAATAACTCAAGCTATAAAACCATAGTTCTAAAACCCGGCTCGGCCCAACGGGTCAACCCGGGACTCGGCTAACCCGGGGCTGGAATCGGGCCGAGTTTAAGAAAAAACCAGCCAGGGATTTAGCCCGGAAAAACCTGGTCGACCTGAATGGCTGACCCGGAACCCGTAAGACCCTAGTAAACCCAGATGAGACCATATATATATATATATATATATAACATCATTCTTTTAGCCTTTTACTATCAAACTATTTGCAACATGAAGACAGAAAACCTAAACCTTCAATCTGCAAAGCCATATCAGTTGCAAAAAAAAAAAAAATGGAATTTAAGCCACACGCAAAAGACTTCAAGGCAAGTCATACCAGGTTTTGTAAATAAAGTAAGTAAAAAGATCAGTCAGTCATTGCCTATTTGCCTTTGCTTCCTCCTCAAATCTTAAAATCTTCTCGGCATGCAATGGGGAGAGAGATACTAACGAGATGCTGCTAGAGTTAGAAGGTGCAAAGCCGACATATCCTGGGTTTTGGGTAATACATAAAACCATTGGTGTTACATGTTTCTCTTCAGTTTTCTGTTCTTCATTGCTTGATTCTTCCAAGTAAAATAGTATGATGGCTATTAAATCACCAATGGATCTCCGTTGTGGCTTTTTGGCTTTTCTAGTTTCTGGGTTTTTTGGTTATTAATTCGTTGTCATTTAATTACATGGGTAATTCATGTTTCCTGAATTAGTTCTCTATCTGCATCTCCCCAGTTTTAGGCAAACTAGTCTCAGAACATTTTCTGATCTGCCATACCTGTTTCAAGAAGCCATCAAAATTAGTCACTTCAATTGCTGGTTTTTGTTTATATTGCACAAAGGTGCGGAAGTAGTAATGCAAGTCCTCTTCAATGGAACAATCTAAACACGAAACAAGGGGATATGAACCATTAGGAGCTTATCATAATTTCTATTTTCATCTTCAGCAATAAAAGCCTGTATTATGCAGAATATATAAGATCTAGTTAATAATTTGTTATTGTTCAACATATACATATTGATGAAAGAGAAAAATGACTAAACACTAAGATTAGGAATGCTTGAAGCTGCTGGTAAAGCATTGCATTGGAATTCCTCTTTTTTTGGGTTGACCCAGGTCATCCCATCTTACCCGTGACCCGATTATTATACCGGGTCGACCACCGAGTCGGGTTTAAAAACTATGCATAAAACAAGGCATTCATTTAAAGAGTTTACTCTTGGTGAGTATTTTGTTTTGAATTTCATTTTAGATCTCACTATTTGGGATTTGAAAATGGTAGGTCATCCATGAAAATAGGCTAATTTTTTAATTTCAAAATAGACAGGTTACCGGTGAAAATAGACCAATTTCAAGGAAACATGAAAGCTTGCTGAAATTATTTTTGGAATTTGAAAAATGATAGGTCACCCATGAAAATAGAATAATTTTTTAATTTCAAAATGAACAGGTCATCCATGAAAATAGACCAATTTCAAAAAAGCATAGAGGCTTGCTGAAATTTTTTTTAGAATTTAAAAAAGGTTAATCATGAAAATAGATCAATTTTTAAATTTTAAAATGAGTAGGTTACTCGTGAAAATAGACTAAATTTGAATTTTAAAATGGGCAAGTCACCTGTGAAAATAGACTAATTTTAGGGAAGCATGAGGCTTGTTGAAATTCTTTTTAAAATTTGAAAAGGGATAAGTCACTCATGAAAATAAATCAATTTTTTAATTTCAAATTAGGCAGCTCATCTATGAAAATAGATCAATTTCAGGGAACAATGGAAGTTTGCTGAAATTCTTTTTGAAATTTAAAAAATGGCAAGTCATCCATGAAAATAGGCCAATTTTTGAATTTTAAAATGGGCAAGTCGCTTGAGAAAATAGACCAATTTCAGGAAAACACGAAGGCTTGCTAAAATTCTTTTTTGAATTTGAAAAGAGATAGATCACCTATGAAAATCGATCAATTTTTGAATTTTAAAAGGGACGGATTACCCGTGATAATGAACTTTTAAAAAGCAAAGTCTTTGGAATTCCAAGATGGCTGAATCACCAAACAAGTCTGATAGACAATTGTTTTTCCACAAGCTCACTATGCAAAATCTTGATGAGATTTTGCTTTGTGACCATTGTAAAGAGGGAGCATTTGTTGTTACCTAATTTTGACCCCATAAAAAATCAAGAAAATAAAAAATAAAAAATAAAAAATAAAATCCAAAATACAAGATGATATATATAAAGAAAACCTAGAAGATTGTCCAAGTTGGTGGTGAAGTACCAAAATGACAAGTGAAAAAGTTGGGGGACTAAATTGTATAAAATTGACAACTAAATTCTGATTGACAAAGAGCCTCATTAGTGAAAAACAAATTTAGATAAATAAATACAAATACGAATAGGTAAAGACTTAATGAGAATTTTAAAAGATTTAATTAATCTTATTGGGGACTTGATTGTAAGGAAAATTAGTTTTTTGAGTCAATTTGGGTGTTAATTGGAAAAATCAAAGGCATAAGTGTAAGAATATTATAGTTTGATGGGCAATTAGGGACTTGATTGAAAAAATCCAAAATTAAAGACCAAACTAAAAGAGGCGCATTATTGTAGTGACCGAAATTGATTAAACCAAGGGTCAAATTGAAGAAAATTAAAACTTTGATGGTTGATTAAGGGTCCAAGATCACAAATCAAAAATTAAAAACTAAGATGAAAATGGCACTGAACTTTGAGGCTGATGATTGAGTTTGGCAGGGGTGAAATTGCATGAAATTAAGAGTTTGGGAGGCAATTACGGGTGCAATTAGAAGAAATTAAAAGAGCATGAACTAAAGTGAAAATTTTCAGATCCCAATTAAAAACCCTAATTTCTAGGGTTTAACATAGATGACGTGTCGTTCGACCATTTTTTAGCTTTTTCTTGACAGTTTTGGTTGACCAAGTATACACTTTCAGGCAAGTGAATATAACGTCTCCGACCACCTCTATGGCTGTAACTACCATCATTCAACTAAGAAACACTCCCTCTACAAAGATCAACTACTCTCATCAAACATTTACATCCTATTTTATTCAAGGAACTCTACAATATCTTGTCCCTAATTAACCATCACTGTATTTTTAGATTCTTGGTTGATTAAGTTGGCTCCTTTAAATGAATGAATGTGAAGCTACAAACCTCTAAATTGATCAAGAATGGATCCAACCCAAATGTATGTTTCTCTTTTACCAAGTTCAGGTCTCTAATGACGTTTACATCGGAGTTGCTCCGACAAAACCTCGAAATTGGTTAACTTAATTAGTCTTGACTGAGATACCAATTTGTGAAAACTATTTAATTTTTCTGTGTGTTCACATGTAAATTCTTAAAGGGTTCTTATCAAAGGTTATAAATCTTTCATCCAAAATCATAAGATGAGGGATGTATGTCTTTGTCTACAAACAAAAGAAAACCACCTAAACAAATTTGTTATAAAACCACCATCCTAAAACCATTGAAGAACAGAGGTTCCTGTTGTTAAAATTTGTCTAGAAGTCTTTTATTTTGATCAAAGGGCTAAGTTTTGATTAATCTATGTTTGAATCCATCAAGAACCCTGGCAAAATAACCCCTGGAAAATGAAAAAAAAAAGAGGAAAAACATGGAGAAACACACTGTGAAAAGATTCTGATGTGAAGGTTCAAGAGCCTAATATAGAGGGTCTAACAAGCTTTGGAAGGAAAAGATAGTGAAAGGGAAAAAAGGAAACAAAAGAGAAGGAAAATAGCAGTTCATAACCAGTGAGCTTGAAGAAGGTATAACCATGTAAAAGTTCAAATGTGGAGTCCATATGACCTGCCTATTCATATTTTCTTAATGTTTGAACCTCTTTTGATGTTGTTTAAGCTTATCAAGCATTTTGTTTGTTTGATTTTGGTGCTTGAATAATCTAATGTTTTTTAGCAGAGTTTGTTTTGTTTTTTTTTTTCTTGTTTTAAGGATATTTTAGATCTCGAGCTTTCGTTAAGATAGTTTGTTTTAGTTTTAGTCAATAATGAGTTAGGGAGACTTGCACTAAAAGCATGATTCTTGGTTTTGATACTTATTTGATTCTGTGTTTTTAGCCCAATAGCATGTTGATGATGTATTTGAGATACTTTGATTAGTTTTGTAATCTCTTTTATAATAAAATAGTAAATTGCTTTTGTTTATGGGTTAAAGATTTTAGAAGCAGATGATCAATTTGATATCTTTTAGTGTAATTCCATGGTTCATACAAGTATGTTTTGGCATATAGATGTTAAAAATATCAAGTTTTGAATCCAAATAGCATGAATATGTTTGTTATTTAGCTTCGGCAATTTTGAACTTTAAAACTTCATGCATATTATTGATGATTTAATATTATTTGTTAGTTCTTTTGATTTAACTATGGTTAATATTGGTAATGTGGTTTAGGAGGACCAAAAGCAACATGTTTTAGAAGTCTAAAAGGCTAGTTTTAGGTTTAACTGTAGGTTAGGACTGGGTTCTTGGGTTCAGTTTCTTCATGTTCTTAGAAAGAACATTGTCTTGACCTTATGATCTGGCCTAACTTTGGTCCAATATTTACACTAAACCATTTAGGCAACTTGACTAGTATATAATCTAGGGCATCAATAACAAGTTTTTAGGTGTTTTAATCCTAGGATTTTGGTTTTGAACCAAAACCTATTTTGACAAGAACGTGTTGATTCTTTGATAATCAATGTGAATGGATGCTAGATTGTGGATCCTTACATGATTTCGAATAAAATTCAACCCTTAATTGCATGAAAACTTGTCTGGATTGAGATTTGTGTTTGTTGAGTTCATGATGAATGTTCTCCGAGTTCTTTATGATTTGAGTGTTTGATCCTTGTTTTTTGTGAAAATGTTTATGTTTTGTATTAATTTTCAACTTTGGTTTTGTTTTGGTTTAGTTTTGGGTCAAACCTTGGGTTTTGGTTTCGTTCATGATTGAACCAATGTCTTTGGGTCTACCCGTTTGATTTTATTTTGGGTCAAACACTTAAAGCTTTGTTTGTATGAACAACTTTTTGTTAAAGGTTTTTTTTTTTTTTTTTGCCTAAGATGGTGTTTAGCAAACACACTCTCAAGTCCATTTAGCAATTTTCTAGGGAAAGAAAATATAGTTTTGTTAAACATTACCTCACAGAAATACATATTAATAAAAAAAAACCAAAAAATGATTTTTTTTCTTGTTGCATATGGCCCAATCCTTACAAAAATTGCATTTTATTTATATAAAGGAGAGAAAAATGTTTTTAACATTGTTTTAGAAAACTTGTGTTTTTGTTTTTGCAGTTTGTTTAATTTACAATAAGTTTGTAAAATTCCTTAAGTATTTGGTCAATATTTCAATAACCCTAAAAATTTTAATTTCTGAAAATTAATGGTCAATATTCTGGTATAAATGCAAGACCTACGAGGAGGCTGATATTTAAGTACTAAGAGTTGACTAGAAAATTCTTAGAATTATTTTGAATATTCATTGATTTTAATTAGAAGTGTTTTTTCACCACAATACACGAGTTGTGAAACACTTTCGTCTTTCAGGACAGGTGAACCTTGTTAGGGTACTTACATGGATTTTTCCTATAAAACTTTACCTGGGCATATGAGCTCACAATCAATTCAAAAGGCCAGATTTATTCATAAGTATTAATATTTGTTCTGAGCCATAGACGGACCACCAGGTAGGAACCCATCAAAACGTTTCAACTACATAATGCAACTTACCTCAGGTAAGATGCACTAGGGGTGCTAATATCTTTCCTAACTACAATCAATCCCTGTCCCTGAAATTTCAAATAAGACTAGTCCACTTAGGTCTTCTAATGACCTGACCCAAACAATTAGGTGGTGATTCTTTGATTTCAATGCCACAATGTCATGCACCCACATGGGACAAAGAGGAAGATATTCCAATTGAGAAAGTGGAGGATAAGGGTATTGTCTACCAAAAAATTAGGGTTGTAGGAAATATTGAGTTTATAGAAGCTTGAAGGCCATTTGCATTTTCTCTATTCTTTATTAAGCTTATATCTTACTCGTTCGTGTATTGGCTACCATTTTATTTGAGTCAAGAAGGTATGTTTTTCTTTCATCAAGTATGTAGTTAATAATTTTTATTTGAGTCATAGAAACTTATGAATAATGACTTTGGAGGTCTTAGATGGCTTTCTTGATTCTACAAAATAATAGTATGTGATGAGTTGTGTGAATGACATTTTATTTGATACTTAAATAAACATAAAACAAAAATATGTTGTATATTCAATTTAACAATGAATGTATCATGATACGAACCAAGTAAGATCCGAATTTTGCCTTAAAATATTTGTTGACTAGTTTTGTAACATCATGTATATATCTCCAACTGTACATTAGAATGGTTTGAAATTTTTCAGGGAGGTACTAGACAAATGGAACTATATTTTGGTAAATTTTCAGGTTAAATGAGGTTCAGGAATATATTATTTTATAAGGTTGATATTTCTAGACAAATCTTGTTAAATATGTTAGACTAAACCTTTGTGTGCTGTTTGGGACATAACTGGAGCTATATGAGCAATTTTTCTGCGATTCAAGTTGGTCTAAAAGCTAAACATCTCAAGATTTCCAATCATATATGGTAGGCCTAATAATTCATCCAAACAAGAAAGAATGACATGTTAGCTTAATTATAGATGGTAATAGTTGCATTAATGTAGCTAGTATTGAATTAGTGAGAAAGTTAAACTTGCACACTAACAAACATCACATACCTTATAAATTACAGTGGTTGAATGATGTTGGTGAAGTAAAAGTGAATAAGCAGGTTTTGGTTTCTTTTTTTATTGGTAAATATTGTGATGAGGTATTATGTGATGTTGTGTCAGTACAAACTAATCACTTGTTGCTTGGTAGATCATGACAGTATGATAGGATAATTATATATGATGGCTAGTAACTTGTACCTGGTGCTTAGTAGGCTAGGGTGGTTGGTGACTAGTACTTGCAAAAGATCTTCTTTTATAAATTGCAGGACTCTTAAATGCTTAAGTAGGTATCATTTTAGAAATAGAAAGTACAATGATATTTTAAAGAGATAGACTCTAAAAAATATGTATGCTAAAAATGTTAAGAATGAAGAGATTGTGAATCTGAAGCTTGAAGAATTTATAAGGTATTTATAGTGCATGAGTCTTGTCTTTTTTTTGGGAAGAAAGGGCTAGAGAGTAATTTTGCCCTAATAGTATTAATGAGGGATAATATGGTCTTAGAAAAATTCTTATACACCTAAAGGTGTAAAAGGAGTAAGATTCATAATATAGCTCATGGCGTTGGGCTCTTCCCTAAGGTTAAGCCCATGAGGTAGGCTCTTTCTAAGGCAGAGCCTATGAGGGCTGGGATCTTCCCTAGAATGAGCCTATGAGGTTAGGCTCTTCCCTAGGCGAAGCCCTTGAGGATTAGGCTCTTCCTCTAGGTTAAGCTTAAGATGTTGGGCTCTTCCCTAAACTGAACACATGAAGGCTAGACCCTTCCTTTAAGT
>Ga0325400_1006373_pt1 | contig 11218 bp, 11 predicted proteins | sample PopdelMetagenome_2_FD_205662 | JGI IMG/M metagenome (GOLD analysis project Ga0325400, IMG submission 205662) | Populus deltoides microbial communities from Bellville, Georgia, United States - Xylem-PdKOR-R1 | ecosystem: Host-associated > Plants > Phyllosphere > Stem > Wood/Secondary xylem...
CGGGCTGCCCGCGGCGATCGACGCGGTCGCGGCGCGCGCGGCGCCGGACCGCGGCTTTCTGCGCCGTGCATGGTACGCCGCGGCGCTGGCGGCTTATGGCGGGGTCGCGCGCACGCTGTTGGTGGGGGGAGGCGGGCGAGCAGACCTGGCGCTGCCGATGATCGCGGTGGGGCCGCGCGCGCTGGGAATCGCGGCGGTGCCGGGCAGCTATTGGCCCTTTCGCACCCTGGTCGCCGCGGAGGGGGCGGGGGCGCCGGTCTACGCGGCGGCGGTCGCCGCCCTGGCCGGCAGGGTTCGCGCGCTGCGCGTCGGCCCGGCGAACGAGGAGGATGGGGCGGTCGCGGCGCTGGTCGGGGCCGCGCGCGGTGCGGGGTGGTGCGCCATCGATCGCGCGGTCGGCACCACCTGGCTGCTCGACCTCATGGAGGAGCCGTGGCCGCGCGGCTCCACCCTGCGCAAGAATCGCTTCCACGAAAAGCACCTTGCCGGCCATGGTGCGCTCGACTGGTCGCGGCTGGCGGGGGCCGATTGGGAAACCGGCTTCGACACGCTGGCGGCGGTGGAGCGGGCCAGCTGGCATGGCGGGGAGGTGGACGCCAAGTTCGACGGGCGCCATGGCGTCTTCTGGCGCGCGGCCGCCCGCGATCCGGTGGTCGCCGCCGCCTTTCACGCCGCCCTGCTCCGCATCAACGGCCGCCCAGCCGCCTTCTCCTTCGATATCGCCGCCGGCGAGCGGCTGCACGCGGTTGCCAACAGCTACGATCCGGCGTTCGCCAAACACTCGCCCGGCAAGCTTCTTCAGTACCGCAACCTGGTCGCGGCCAAGGCGGCGGGTAGCCGCCTCGTTGATTGGGGGGCGGGCGATAGCGGGTACAAGCGGACCATGGGTGCGGTGTCGGGCCCGGCGCTGCGCGACTGGCTGTTGCTTGCGCCGGGCCTGCCGAGCGCGCTCGCCGCGCCGGTCGCGCGCTGGTGGCGGCGCGGCGCGGAGGTGTAGACGCGGGCGGAGCAACCCGGCAAGCAGCGCCATGCGCCTCGCGATCGACGTCCTGCTCGACTATCGGCTCGGTGCGCCCGCCGACCTCCTCCTCGCGGTCGAGGCGGCGGTGCTCGCCGATCAGCGGGTGATCGAGGATAGGCTGACGACATGGGGAACGGGGCCGCTCACCCCCGTGACGGGCGAGGACGGCGTCGGCCAACGGACCTGGGCGCGTGCGGCCGAGCAGGTACGTGTCCACTACCGTGCCACGGTCGAGGTCGATCGGCCGGCCCCGACCCTGGGCGCGCTCGACGCCGATCCGCTGGCGCAGCTGCCCGCAAGCGTGGTTGGCTATCTGTTCCCGAGCCGCTACTGCCCGTCCGATCGGTTCGAGCCCTGGGTCGGCCGGCGCTTCGGCGATCTTGCCGGCGGGGCCAAGGTCCAGGCGATGGCCGACTGGGTTCGCGCGAACATCGCCTATGTTCCCGGCGCGAGCGATGCGACCACCACCGCCGCCGACAGCTTTGTCCGGCGGGAGGGCGTATGCCGCGATTTCGCGCACCTGCTGGTGGCAGCAGTGCGCGCCGCCGACATGCCGGCGCGCGTGGTCGGATGCTACGCCCCCGGCGTCCACCCACCCGATTTTCACGCCGTGGCGGAGGTTTGGCTGGCGGGTGGCTGGCACCTGGTCGACCCGACCGGCTTGGCCGACCCGGCGACGATCGTCCGCGTCGGCGTCGGCCGCGACGCGACCGACATCAGCTTCCTCACCGTCTTCGGCACCGCGATGCTGGTGGAGCAGCGGGTGGCGGTGACCAACGCCTGAGGGGCTGTCCGGCGCGGGGAGGTCGATAGGGGAGTAGCCGGGATGAACCCGCAACCCGAGTTTGCTCAAGCCTGGAACGCGCCTGCCATGGTCTGCGGCGCGGGCGGGGTGGTGGAGCCGAGGGGAATCGAACCCCTGACCTCTGCAGTGCGATTGCAGCGCTCTCCCATCTGAGCTACGGCCCCGCCCCGTTCCCCGGTGGTTTCCCCGGGGAGCCGCGCCCTTAGCCGCTCGGTTCGGACGATGCAACAGCTTCGCACCCACCCGACGCCGACATCTCAGTTCCAGCTTTGCCGGTCGGTATCGTCGCGGGTGCGCTGCGCGGCTGGTGATGCGATGATCCCGCGCAGCACGCGTTCATGGAACAGCGGCCGCTACGCCGCGGCGCTGAACGTGTCGCACTGCGCCGGGTCGCCGGTCTGGAGACCGCGCTTGAGCCAGAACTGACGCTGCGCCGACGTGCCGTGGGTGAAACTGTCGGGCACCACCCGGCCGCCGCCTTGACGCTGAAGCGTGTCGTCGCCGATCGCGGCGGCCGCGGTCAGCCCTTCCTCCACGTCGCCGCGGTCCAGGCGGTCGCGGTTCTGCGCCGCCCACACGCCCGCATAGCAGTCCGCCTGGAGTTCCAGCTTGACCGATGCGGCGTTGCCGGCGGTGCGGCCGGCGGTCTGCTGGATCCGGCTCACCTCGGCCGCGGCACCGGTCAGGTTCTGGATATGGTGGCCGAATTCGTGCGCGATCACGTAATATTGCGCGAAATCGCCCGAGGCGCGGAAGCGGGTGGCGAGTTCGTCGAAGAAACCCGTGTCGATGTAGATGTTGCTGTCGGTCGGGCAGTAGAACGGGCCCATGGCAGCCTGCGCCGCGCCGCAGCCGGATCGACCGTTCTGGTCGAAGAAGCGCAGCCCCGGCCGCCGGAACTCCGTTCCCTGCCGCGCGAACAACGCTTCCCACGTATTTTCCGCCGAGCTGAAGGCCTGGCAGGCGGCGCGCTTCTCGGGGTCGGTGGTGCACGCCTGCGCCGCGCCGACCCGCTCGCCCTGCACCTCGCGCGTGCCGCCGCCGCCTCCGCCGCCCAGCATGCCGCCGATGTTGCCCAAGCCGCCGAACACCGCGAGCAGCAGCAACACCACGGCGATGCCGCCGCATCCGAAGCGACTGCCGATCAGCGGCAGGAGCCCGAACAACAGGCCGCCCCCGCCGCCCCCGCCGAAGCCGCCACCCCCGGTATTGCCCTGGTCCTGGACGTTGATGTCGGGATCGAAGTCGTCGAGGCGCATCGCAGGCTCCGTTGCGGTTGCGGCACGAATGCGCGAGGCGGCGGGTGGGTTGCACGGGGGCCGCGCGCCGGGCAGGAGCCTTGCGGAAGGAGAACGCGCCATGTTCCTTGCCGGCAAGACCGCGATCGTCACCGGATCGACCTCCGGGATCGGGCTCGCCTATGCCCGCGCGTTCGCGGCCGAGGGCGCCACCGTGGTGATCAACGGTTTCGGCGAGACGGAGGCGATCGAGGCGGCGCGGACGGAAATAGAGGCGCTGAGCGGTGCGCGGGCCTTCTACCATCCCGCCGACATGGCCGATCCCGTGCAGGTCGCGGACCTTGTCCGCTTCGCGGCGGCGGAGGCGGGGGGATGCGACATCGCGGTCAGCAACGCGGGCGTCCAGCACGTCGCGCCGATCGAGCAGTTCCCCGTCGACCGGTTCGACGCGATCATCGCGGTCAACCTGGCCTCGGCCTGGCACCTGATGCGCGCGGCGGTGCCGCACATGAAGGCGAAGGGCTGGGGCCGGATCATCACCACCGCTTCCGCCCACAGCCAGGTCGCCAGTCCAAACAAGTCGGCCTATGTCGCCGCCAAGCACGGCGTCGCCGGCCTGACAAAGGCAGTGGCGCTGGAAACGGCGACGCACGGTATCACCGTCAACTGCGTGTCGCCGGGCTATGTCTGGACGCCATTGGTCGAGAACCAGATCCCCGACACGATGAAGGCGAGGGGCCTGACGCGCGAGCAGGTCATGAACGACGTGCTGCTCGCCGCGCAGCCCACCAAGGCCTTCGTGACCCCGGAGCAGGTCGCCGCACTGGCGGTGTTCCTGTGCCGCGACGAGGCGGCGTCGATCACCGGCGCCAACCTGTCGATGGATGGCGGGTGGACCGCGGCATGAGCCCGCTCGCCCTGCTGGTCGCCTGTGCGGCCGGGATCAACCAGGCGCCTGCGCCTACGCCCGCCGCCGCGCCGATCCCCCAAGCCGCGCCGTGCCTACCCGGTGCGAGCGAGGATTGGCGGCGTCTGGCCAGCGACGCGGATCGCGCGCGGTTGCGGACGTGGCGCGACACCTGGACGTCGGCGGTGGCCGCGGCGCCGCGTGCAGCGGATGCGGCATTGCTCGATTCCGACCGCGCGCTGGCGGGCCCGATCCCGCCGTTCGGCACTTACCGGTGCCGCACGTACCGGCCGGGCGCGGCGGGAGCGATGTCGGTCTGGACATCGTGCCGGGTCGAGGAAGACAAGGGCCGGGCGCGCTTCGTGGTGGAGGGCGGCGTCCAGCGCCCGGTCGGCCACTTCTATGCCGACACCGCGACGAGAGGCGTCTTCCTGGGCACGGTGTTGATCGGCGACGAGGCCCGGCCGCTCCGCTACGGGCGCGACCGGCTGCGCGACCTTGCCGGGCTGGTCGATCGGATCGAGCCGGCGCGGTGGCGGGTGGCGCTGCCCCGATCGACGTTCGGTGGAACGCTGGACCTTATCGAGCTGGTGCCAGCGTCGGCACCACCGGCGGCGGAATGACGGGCAGCATGGCGAGGTAGGCCTTGCCGTGCTGTCCCACCACGGTCACCTGCGGGTTGGCCGCGGCGACCGCCTGGAGGTAGGAGCGCGGCCGCTTCATCAGCTTGGGAAAGTCGAGCTGGACCAGCCCCGCGCGCCGCGCCGCCTCCTTGACGAAGTGGACGCAGTTGCGGCTGCCCAGGTCGTAGCGGGCGTCGCCCGTCTTCTCGTCCCAGGCCGCGATCAGCGCCAGCACGTCCGCATATTGCCGGTCGGTCAGCGTGACCGAGAATTGCGCGTCGCTGCCGCTGATATAGGCCGTGCGGGCGACGTCCAGCCGCCCCTTGACGCTGCCCATCAGGATGGCGGGGCTGATCGACTTGGCGGTGAAGCCGTAATTGGCGTCGACCGGCGCGCCCCCCGCGTCGGGTACGCCCCGGAGCGTGAAGAACGCGTGCGGAAAGCTGTTGCCGAGCTCGTGGCTCCAGAAGGTGATCGTCACCGCCGCCCGCGCCGGCCAGGCAGCGACGAGAGCGAGCGCGAGGAGGAACGAGCGGACCGACACGGTCAGGGCGCGGATCATGACCGTGACGATACCGTAAGCGGCGTATTCTGTCAGCCGCCTGCCGCATCCTCTCGCTTTTCCGGGCGGATGTAGATGGAGGTGAGCGTCGGGATCGCGGCGCGCAACGCCTGTTCCAGCTCCTCGACGATCCGCTCGCCCTCGCCCATGGTGATCGCATCGTCGAAGTCGGCGGAGATCGCGGCGAACACCATCTCGGGCGCGGTATGGATGGTGCGGACGTGGTTGACCGCGGTGATCGCCGGATGCCCCGCGACGATGCTGCGCGCTTGGTCGATCACCGCGGTGTCCGCACGCTCGCCGATCAGCAGCCCCTTGGCCTCCCGCGCCAGCAGCACCGCGACCAGCGCCAGCACCGATCCGATCGCGATGGAGGCGTAGCCGTCGATACGGGGATCCTGCCAATAATGGCTCGCCCAGACGCCGACCGCGGCGATGGCGAGCCCCGCGAGTGCCGCCGAATCCTCGAACAGGACGATGAAGCCGGCCGGATCCTTGGAGCGGTGCACCGCCTTCCACCAGCCCGCGTCGCCCTTGGTCCGGCCGAACTCGCGCACCGCGATCGCCCAGCTCGTGCCCTCCAGCAGCGCCGCAATCAGGAGGACGACGTAGTTGACGGTGGGGTCGCGCAGCGCCTCGGGCTCGCGGATGTGGAGCCAGCCCTCGTAGATTGACACGCCTGCCCCGACCGCGAAGATCAGGATGGCGACCACGAACGCCCAGAAGTACAGCTCCCGCCCGTAACCGAACGGGTGCGCCTGGTCAGGGGGGCGCTTGGCGCGATGCTGGCCGTAGAGGAGGAGCAGCTGGTTGCCGCTGTCCACCACCGAATGGACCCCCTCCGTCAGCATGGAGGAGGAGCCGGTGATCGCCGCCGCCACGAACTTGGCGACGCCGATGCCGAGATTGGCGGCGAGCGCGCCGTAGAGGACGATGTTCGCGCGGACGCGGTCGAGAAGGCTGCCGGCCATCGCCGCTCAACCGGCGAAGCGCCGAGAGGGTCCGGCCGACCGATCGGCGCCGCCGCCCCGCATGGCCGCGCGTACCTCCGTCAGGCGTAATGCCCGCCGCCGGCGAACCGGCGGCGGGCACCTTCCTCCCCAGGAAGAACGGTCAGCCGAGCCGGCCGAGACGGTGGTAGAGGTTGGAGAATTTGGACGAGCGCGGCTCGTCGGCGATCTGGCGGACATAGGCGGCGACCGCCTCCTTCATCAGCCCGAAATCCTCCGTCGAGAAGACGGCGCGGCTCCGTTGCGGTTCGGTAGACATCGATGCTCTCCTCTCAAGCGGCTTGGTGGAATTGCGCGGCCTCGGTCGATGTGGCCCAGGCGGTGGTGGAGCTGTCGCCCCCCGCCACCGCCTGGGCGACGAGGTCGAAATAGCCGGTGCCGACCTCGCGCTGGTGGCGGGTCGCGGTGTAGCCGGACGCCTCGCTGGCGAACTCGGCCTGTTGCAGCTCGGAATAGGCCGCCATGCCGCGGTCGCGGTAGCCCGACGCCAGCTCGTACATGCCGTGATTGAGGCTGTGAAAGCCCGCCAGCGTCACGAACTGGAACTTGTAGCCCATCGCGCCGAGCTCGCGCTGGAACCGGGCGATGGTGTCGCGGTCGAGGTTCTTTTCCCAGTTGAAGCTGGGCGAGCAATTGTAGGCGAGCATCTTGCCGGGATGATCGCGGCGGATCGCCTCGGCGAACCGGCGGGCATCGTCGAGGTTCGGGTGCGACGTCTCCCACCAGAGCAGGTCGGCGTGCGGTGCGAAGGCCAGCCCGCGCTTGATGCAATGGTCGACGCCGGTGCCGTCCTTCAACCGGAAAAATCCCTCGGCTGTGCGCTCTCCCGTCAGGAACTCGGCGTCGCGCTCGTCGATGTCCGACGTGATGAGCCGGGCCGATTCGGCGTCGGTGCGCGCGCAGATCACCGTCGGCACCCCTGACACGTCGGCGGCGAGACGCGCGGCGTCGAGGTTGCGGATGTGCGCCTGCGTCGGGATCAGCACCTTGCCGCCGAGGTGGCCGCATTTCTTCTCCGAGGCTAGCTGGTCCTCATAGTGCACCCCCGCGGCACCCGCGGCGATATAGGCCTTCATGATCTCGAAGCAGTTGAGCGGCCCGCCGAACCCCGCCTCCGCATCGGCGACGATCGGCGCGAACCAGTCGCGGGTGGCGCCGCCTTCGGCATGTTCGATCTGGTCGGCGCGCTGGAGGGCGTTGTTGATCCGGCGCGCGAGGTCGGGGCCGGCATTGGCGGGGTAGAGCGACTGGTCGGGATACATCGCGCCCGCGGTGTTGGCGTCGGCTGCGACCTGCCAACCGGACAGGTAGATCGCCTGGAGCCCCGCGCGCACCTGCTGCATCGCCTGGTTGCCGCTCATCGCCCCCAGCGAATGGACGTAGTCCTGCGTGCGAAGCAGTTCCCACAGCTTCAGCGCGCCGCGGCGGGCAAGGCTGTGCTCGACCGCGACCGAGCCGCGCAGCCGGGCGACGTCGTCGGCCGTGTAGGGCCGCTCGATCCCATCGAAGCGGCCCGAAGGGGCGGGGATCAGGTCGTCGAAACCGAGCGGCATCTTGTCATATCCTTTGCCTTACCAAGGTAGGTTGTATGGCAAAGGTACCGAAGATCACACGACAGGACAGTTGTGCGCGCCCATCGAAGAGGCAAGCGGGTCAGAGTTCGGGCTTACCGATTGGATAAGATGTAAATTGTTGACACGATCCTGAAACATGGTGTTGCTGTGAGCCGCGGGTGATCGCCGGGTCAGCGAAGATAGGCTCGCAACGGGTCGACGGACATCACGGCCGCGAACGTTCACCGTACGGGGGCTGTAGGACATGGCCGAGCGCAAGCTGATGGCGGGGCATGCGGTGCGGCGGCTGCGCTACCGCGTCGGGCTGTCGCAGGTGGCGATGGCGGAGGCGCTGGGGATCAGCGGCAGCTATCTCAACCTGGTCGAGCGCAACCAGCGGCCGGTGTCGGCGGCGCTGCTGGTGCGGCTGGCCGAGCGGTTCGACTTCGATCCGCGCGCGCTGATGGCCGGCGAGCCGGGCGGCGGCGCGGAGGGGCTGCGGCGGCGATTGGCCGACCCGCTGTTCGCCGACCTGGAGATCGACCGGCACGAGCTGAGCGAGTGGCTGGCGGCGGCGCCGGGCGGCGCGGAGGCGTTCGCGCGCGCCTATGACCGGGGGGGCGGCGAGGGCGCCGCCGCGCCGCGTGCCGATGCCGCTGGCGAGGTGCGCGCGGCCATTGACCGGTGGAGCAATTATTTTCCCGATCTCGACGCGCATGCGGAGTCGGTCGCCGACGAGCTGCGGCTAGCCGGCGCCGATCCGGCCGCGGGCGTCGCCGAGCGGCTGCGGGTGCGCCACGCGATCGGCATCCGCGTGCTGCCGGTCGAGGTCATGCCGACCGGCCGCCGCCGCCTGGACCTGCATGCGCGCCAGCTGCAATTGTCGGAGCGGCTGGGGCCGGAGCAGCGGCGGTTCGAGGCGGCGGTGCAATTGGGTGCGATCGAGGCGCGGGCCGAGATCGACGCGGTGGCGCGCGGGGCGGAGCTGGGCACCGCGGCGGATCGGGCGTTCCGGCGGCATCTGGGCAGCTACTGGGCGGCGGCGCTGGCGATGCCCTATGCGCGCTTCTTGCGCGCGTGCGAGACGACCGGCTACGACCTCGACGTGCTGCCGCGGCGGTTCGGCGCCAGCTTCGAGCAGGTGGCGCACCGGCTGACCACGCTGGGGCGGGTGGGCGCGCGCGGGCTGCCCTTCTTCCTGATCCGCGTCGATCGCGCGGGGCAGGTGTCGAAGCGCCATGCCGGGGCGAGCGGCGCGGCGCTGGTGCTGGCCGAGGGGCGCTGCCCGCTGTGGCGGCTGCACCACGCGTTCGACCGGCCGGGCCGGGCGGCGGTACAGCTGGTCGAGCTGGAGGGGGAGGAGGGCGGTCCCGGCGAGCGCTGGCTGACCGCAACACGTGCCGTGTCGCCGCCGCGCGATCAGGTCGACGGCGTGCCGGTGGAGTTCGCGATCGGCCTGGGGGTGGAGGCCAAGGCGGCAGCGGCCCTGGCGATCGCACGCGGCGTTGACCTGGGCGGGCCGGCGACCCCGATCGGCCTGGGCTGCCGCGCGTGCCGGCGGGAAGACTGCCCACAGCGCTCTGCCCCGCCTGCGGGGCGGCCGATGCCCGGGGGGTAGCAGCCGAGGACGGAGGCCGCCCGCCGACCGGCAACCGCGTTGCCGGGGACCCCGCGTGGAGAGCGGTTCGCGACCGGGTGGGCCTTGATCCCCCTGATCGTTCGTGTGGAGCGAAGTCGGGACACCGTGCGGCCCGTCTGCCGCCTATCCCTCGACCTCGCTCCGGACGAACGGAGGTGGTGCAGATCGGCTGAACATCGCGCCCTAAGCCAGCGCCGCCGCCATGCGCAGCAGAACCGCGCGGATCGCGTCGGGGTCGTCCGGTGCCACGGCGTCGCATGCCGTCGCCTCGATATCGGCGACGATGCGGTGGGCCCCCTGCAACACGTCCCGCCCCGCCGCGGTCAGTTCAGTGACCAGGATCTTGCCGTTCGAAGGGTGCGCGGTTCGCGCGATCAGACCGGCGCGTTCCAGGCCGGCGATGATCGCCTGCATGGTCTGCGCCGTGACAAAGGCCCGCCGGGCCAGGTCGGCGTTCGACAGGCCGGCGCCACCCTCCAGCCCGGCGAGGACCGAATATTGCGGCATCGTCAGCCCGACCGTTCGCAGCGTGCCGTCGAGACGGGCCCGCAAAGCCTGCTGCGCGCGCTTCAGCGCGTAGCCGAGCGTCCGATAGGGATCTTCCATCCCGCTTGACATATCAGCATCCTTACAACATATCAGGACACTGACCATATAGCGCCAGGGTGAAAGAGGATAGGACCCCATGCCACGCCTGATCGGACCGGACTTCATCGGCATCCAGACGGAGAAGCTGGATGCCGCGCGTGTTTTCTACCGCGACGTCGTCGGCCTGACGCCGTCCGACCATGCGCCGCCGGGCGCCGTGGTGTTCGAGACCCATCCCATTCCGTTCGCCGTGCGCGTGCCGGCCGACGGGTTCAACGGGACCGCGGCGCGCGGGGCGGGGGTCGCGATCTGGTTCGGTTGCGACGACGCCGACGCGCTGCACGCCCATCTGGTCGACCATGGCGTCACGATCGCCTTTGCGCCCAGGGACGGCCCGTTCGGCCGCTATTTCGCGTTCGTCGATCCGTTCGGCTACACGATCACCGCGCACACCATCGCCGACGCGGCGGCGTAGCGGCGGTCGCGCATCGCCGCCTCATTCGTCGATCGAGGTGCCCAGCGACGCGTGGACCAGCCCGCCGTCGACCGTGATCGTGTCGCCGACGACGTAATCGCCCGCGCGGCTGGCGAGATAGATCGCGGCGCCGGCCATGTCCTCGTCGACGCCGATGCGGCCGGCCGGGATGCGGCGGGCGATGGTGTCGCCATGGTCGCGGGCGGCCTTGTTCATCTCGCTAGCGAAGGCGCCGGGTGCGATCGAGGTGACGTTGACGTGGTCGCGGACGAGGCGCGCGGCCATGCGCTTGGTGAGATAGATCAGTGCCGACTTGGAGGCATGGTAGCTCCACGTCTCCCACGGGTTGAGCCGCAGGCCGTCGATCGAGGTGATGTTGATGACCTTGGCCGGGCGGCCCGCCGACGCCGCCGCCTTGAGCGGGTCGAACAGGGCCTGGGTCAGGAAGAAGGGCGACTTGACGTTGAGGTCCATGACCTTGTCCCAGCCTTTCTCGGGAAAGACCTCGAACGGCTCGCCCCAGGCGGCGCCGGCATTGTTGACGAGGATGTCGAGCCGGTCGGTCTTCTCCGCCAGCTGCGCCGCCAGCGCCTTGCAGCCGGCGACGGTGGACACGTCCTGGGGGAGGGCGATGCAGTTGGGGCCCAGTTCCTCCGCGGTGGCGAAGCAGGCGTCGGCCTTGCGGCTGGAGATGTAGACGGTGGCGCCTTGCGCGACGAAGCCGGCCGCGATCATCCGGCCGATGCCGCGGCTGCCGCCCGTCACGAGCGCGATGCGGCCGTCGAGGCGGAACAGGT
>Ga0325400_1006375_pt1 | contig 11216 bp, 4 predicted proteins | sample PopdelMetagenome_2_FD_205662 | JGI IMG/M metagenome (GOLD analysis project Ga0325400, IMG submission 205662) | Populus deltoides microbial communities from Bellville, Georgia, United States - Xylem-PdKOR-R1 | ecosystem: Host-associated > Plants > Phyllosphere > Stem > Wood/Secondary xylem...
GCTTTTGCTTTATGATGATATCACGAGTGAATTATTCTATCGACACCACCAAGAGTTCTTCTCGCGTGAGTGACCACCACCAAGAGGGTAAACCCGGCCGCCTTCCCTTGCCTGGTTGCATCAAGTAAACTAAAAGTGTGTTTGGCATTGTAGTTGCGGGTGTTTTTTAAATAATTTTTTATGCTAAAATACATGCTAATAATATTTTTTTATTTTTTAAAAATTATTTTTGACATCAGCACATCAAAAAGATCCAAAATGTACAAATTATATTAAATTTTAGTAAAAAAAAATTTCAAATTTTTTGGGAACGCAGCCGCAGCCGCGTTTCCAAACGGTACCTAAGCTATATAATTTTTAAATGTGTAATTTAATTGATTAGATTTTAAATTTACATTTTAAATATAAATTTTAGAATTAATAAAAACTTACATGATTTTATGATATGTAGAATTAATTAAATATGTACAAGTTGGCCGCCCCTCATATTAATAATAAAATAAAATGAAAAAGCATAAGTTTATGGCTAGTCAACTGGCAACTGGTAAAACCACCTGGCCCACAGAACATGTCCTTTTTGGGTGTTTCCAAACATCATCACTTCCTTTCGTCATTTGAATTAAACCAAACAGTACAGGGTGTACTATTTTCCTTACTTATATAATTTAAATAATAATAAAGAAATAAAAGATTTTCCATTTATTAACGTTTGTTGGACCAGAGATGCAGTGATTGAATTTGTTGACCAGATCATGTTCATCCATTCAACACCATGAGATTTCACTGAATATTGCTGCTATATTCAACAATGAGGTTGCGGCAAATCATATGATGTAAGGTCGCAGGACAACAAATTCAAAGTTGGCCACAAACCAGTGAAATCACGACATCTGGTTATTTTTCATCACCCGTTTGTTTATGTATTAAACAACTGTTTGTTTCGGTGAAAAATAATTTCCTTGTTTTTTTTTAAAATAAATTATTTTTAATATTTGATAGTTTCATAAAAAATAAATTAGAAAATACTTTTCAGTATTCCACTACAAAAAATAATTTCATAAATTATCTCAAATAAAATAAATAACAATCAAAATATGAAATCTACGGATAAAAAATTAAAATATGATGAAATTAAAAAATAATAATTATAATTTCATAAATTATCTCAAATAAAATAAATAATAATTAAAATAATGAAGATCAAATCTAACAGATAAAAAAATTAAAAAGTAATAAGAGAAAAATGAATAACAATTATAAAAATAGGGATCAAAGTTGATATAAAAATCAAATTAAATCAAATTTTAAGGGATGAAATTGAAAAAAAAAAGATTTAAAACAAAATATATAGCAATAAAAAATTTGATGATCAAATTTGATATTATCAATAAATAATATAATATTTCTAATTTTTTTTATAATTTATGAAATGTGTTTTCCGTCTAAAATAAAAAAAAAACTTTTTCTTGAAATCAAATTAATTTTTTTTTAATTAAAAAATATTTTTTATTGATTAACTTTTCTAACAACAAATGAACATATAAAAGTTTAAAAAATAATTTTTGAAAACCATGAAATATTTTTGAAAACTTAAGAAAATAATTTTGATATTATTGTTTTAACTTGATTTAAAAAAATATTATTTTAATATATTTTTAAATAAAAGTTAAGACGCTAGAAATTGAATGAATGATAGACTGACAGGTGATGCAAGTTAATTTTGACTTTTAGGAATCTTAACTCTTAAGATACGTTTTAGCAGTCAGATGACTCTAATTTTCTTCCTGCAGATAAAATATTTAAATATCATTGGAATAAAATAATAACGAGACTAAATTATTGGATAAAGGTTTTTGGACTGGCCAAGGTGTCCAATTCAAACACGACCACTGAAAATTTTGACACCACGGGCAGTTAGAAAATAAACTCGTGCTTTTTTACTGTGAAAAACTGATAGAACTTTCAACGCCACTCTCTTTTTCCTTTTCTTTTAAAAAGTAATTACGGTGATAATTAAAAGTATTTTTTATTTAAAAATATATAAAAATAAAATTTTTATATTTTTTAAAAATTATTTTTAATATCATCACTTCAAAACAATTTAAAATCATATAAAAATTTAATTTAAAATAAAATAAATTTAAAAACACAGCATTTCCAAACACGTATAAGTAATAACAAGTGTTGATTTAAAAGTTTGGATTAAAAAAAATCTAAACAAAAATATTTTTTTTAAAAAAATTAAATTCCAACTAACCAAATAATTAAATTCAACCAATATCTTTTATAAAAACTAATGGAAGGGACTTTATTTGAGTAAAAATAGTAGCTAAGCCTCGGTGATGGCTGAGTTTTTTGGCTGTGAATTTGGGGCTTGACCTAGCTTGGCGGATGGGATTAAACAACTTTATTTGGAGATAGATTCTGATTTGGTCCATCTGTTTTTGTGTAGCTAAAACAGTGTTGTTGAGCACTTATAATAGATGAGTGAGTTGTTGGAGATATGAGAGAACTGATTTTTTATTTTTTTATTTTTTCTTGGTAGAAAAATTAATTATTTTTTATTATCTTGGAGTTTTGTTAGAGATGTAAAAGTATGGTGGGTAAGAGAGATTGAACTAAATTTTATTTAATTTTTCATATATAATAGCATTGATGGAGTTGTGAAAACTTCAAGATTTGACTGGGCTTTCTTGATCGTATCTTTGAGTAGAAAATTATTTTTGAAAAATAATTTTATTAGCGAATCATATGATTATTTTATGATTAATTTAGTAAATATAAGAGGAAAATAATAATTTACAGAAAAGAGATATATAATGAAATGGCGTGAAGCAAAGAACTTGAATGGTGCTTGGCCTAGAATTTGCCTAGCTTAGCCTAGAGATATACAATTAACTATTTTTTTTTAACTATGCATATTTCTTGAATCAAACCTATAATTTGAATGGGTCGAGTCAAACCATGGAAAATTATTATTTATTAAAAAACCATGCATATTTCCTGTGAGCATCATAAGATCATAACAAAGAAAAAAAATAATTCTAAATCAAATGTATCATTTACACTCTTAGTATTTTTTTAATTAAAATCTTTGCTACTAAAATTATGAAATCACACGATAGAATCTTTTAATTTATTGTATTTATTTAAAAAATCAAGAGCATTAATAATTTCATATCTTTAATATTTTTGTTATTTATTTTAGTTCAAGATATGAATTTCCTTAAATCAATTCCAATCACAAAATAATTCTAAATTTCTTTAACTGGGTTTAGGGGGGGTGTTTGGATAAATATGTGTAATATACAATAAATTAAAATGATAAAATATCATTTTAATTTAGAAGAGGTTTGGAGATAAATTTTGTTTTTTAATCTCGAATGAGAAAAATTCTAGTCTACGTTTCTTATTAACATGAGATATACTATTAGTGCACAGATAATAGTCCAATTAGAATAATAAAAATATTCATCATTGTATAAGTATTGATATGGTCAAATTACTAAAAACTTTCTTTTTTATAAATAATCGAGCTAAATCAGCCCAACATTTTTCTGTATAGTGAGACTTATAACTGAGAAAAAAAACCTTAAAAAACCAATTAAATTGATAAAACAAGTAAATAAATCAAATCATAAAAAAAAACTGATTAGAATATTTTAAAAAAATATTTGGTTCGGTTGGTTTCATAAGCCTGAAATAAAAAAACCAAACCGAATCCAAAAAAATAAAAAACCAAACCAAACCAAACAAAACCAAAGCCAAGCTCATTAGAAAGTCCAAAACCCCCTAAAAAAAACAATATAATTTTTGGTTTTTAATATAAAAGAACCGAATCATACCGTACCGAACCAAAACCAGTCGGTTGAGTTTTGATTTTAATATAAAATAATCGAACCGAACTGAAACTGGTCGGTTTGAATCAATTTCAGTTTTATTTTATAAAATTTCAGTTTAGTTGTTTTTATAAATAAAATCTAAAATAAACAAAAAAATAATTATCCCTAATATAACTAGTTAAAAATTAAAACTCGAAGTAAACAAGTGTTAAACAATGGTTGTTGTAATTTAAATAACATTAATGTCTCTTGTTCCAAAACAAAAACCGCAGGGAACTCTAGGAAGTAGGAACTTGCCTGGCTTAGCTTTGAGAATGAGGTTTGACTCTAGAAATATGCTTAGTCGTACATCTCCCAAGAAATATGCATAGTTATAAAATTTTTATATGTTCAACACGAGATTTGAATCTTATTAATGAAAATGAAGCATTCCCTCAACTTAGCAACAATGTTTCAATAAATAGTTGTTAGATTTGATTTAAAGTTATATTTATAAAAAAATTTAAATTATTGAATTATGGAGATCATCTTATAAGTTATCAGATTAACTTATAAATTACTAATTCAATTATATTTTTATATTAAAACAATGTTCGTTCACTAATTTTTTTTTAAAAGATCCTTGATGTTTGCCTTAACTAAGCTTGGTTTATGTTTGATCGAGTCATTATTCAACTTATTAGGTTTGACTAGGATTAATATATATATTTAAATTTAAATTAAAATATATTTTGAATTAAATTCTAAATCACAAGTTTTTTATATCAACCTCGCTAATATACTAAGTTGTCTCGAGTTTAATTACCTTGCTATGATGAACTTGTCAACAAAAACCATATTTTTTTTCCTTTTCAAATTAATACAATCCGTAAAAAGTCAACTTATCTTCAAAGATTAATAAACATGTTTTGTTAAGCTTTGTCAGCTAAACCTAACCTTTTTATCTTTTCAAATTAATATAATTCATAAAAAGTGGAAAATCACTTGTTTAGCCCACGGTTTAAAAGCATGCAAGCAACACTCTTGAAGCGTTATTTACATGCTGGAAACTATTTTTCTAGAAAATACTTTCTTGATTTTTTTTATGTTTAATTATATTGTAGAAAACTGATTAATAAAATTTTCACTTTTAAAAAAACATAAGTTTTTGAAGGAGAAAAGTGTTTCCTGTCTTAAAAACATAAGCTTTAGATTTTACTTAAAAAATATTAACATGGTTTTAAAAATGAAAAAAAAATTAATAGATTTTACTTAAAAAATATTTAACTTGGTTTTAAAAATGAAAAAAAATCAATAGATTTTACTTAAAAATATTTAACAAGGTTATATGTATTATATTTAAAATACTTATATTATATATATAGTTACAATTTATAAAATAAACTATATATAAATATATGATATAATAAATTCTTTTTTTTCCATCATTATATTTTTTATATCTCATTTTTTTTTAATTGTAAGTGGTCAAATAGTTATATTTAATGTTCTATATAAGTTAGATAAACTTAAAAAAATAAAATATTAATAAGTAATTTTTTAGTTCATTTTTCATATCGTAACCAAATATTAAAAAATATTTTTCAATTTATTTTTCATGATACTGCTAAGCATAAAAAGAATTCACATTTCATGAAAATCACTTTAAAAAAAAAACTATTTTGTGACAAAAAAAAAGCCTGATATTAATTCTTTGTAAGAAAACTACAGTTCAAATTATTAAATAACTATCCCATAATTTGTTTGAACATCAAGTATATGACTTTAGTTTCTTTTCCCTTTGATAAAACAATTTTGTTCTTTTATATATAAATATTTAATTTTAAAAGGTTGGTTGTGTAATTAAAAATGTTATCTCAAAATTTAAATATTAGAGTCAATGCCAATAAGAATTTATCATACCCAAAGAATTTATTAAATTTATAAAAATGCAATAAGATGATGTATTATATGTAATTTTAAAATTATCTAAGAAGATATTTATTCTCCGTTGAAATGTAAACTAATTTGTAAATACCCTTAACATCAAACAAAACAAATGTAGAAAACACTTTACACTACACATACAAACCAATTTTGTATCTTTTATATATATATATATATATATATATATATATATATATATATATATATATATGTATGTATGTATGGTATTTGTACCAAAAAAAAATAATTGGTATATTTTTATATGCACGATGATATAACTGCATCAAAGACATAAATACAGATATGACAAGTCTCAACTTTCAATTAACAAAAAAATTAAAAGATAAGAAGATTTTATTGAATTCATTCTCACAAAATACTATTCACTAGAAAAATGTTTATTTTTCTTTCTTTGATTTTTTTTATCTATGTTTTTTTTCAATTTTAATTACTTCATTTAATATTAGGTTTATTGTGGATTAAGCTTAATAATTTTCTTAAATTTACTTTTTATGAGGTTATCTCGGTCTCATGACTTAGATGAAGGGTTTGATAAGTTGACATGAGTTTTTATTTTTATTATTTTTCTTAAATTCATCTTTCAGTATTGAGTTAATTGAAAATTAGGTTTCATTATTTATTTTAGTTTGCTTTTTATGAGGTTATCCTCGTCTCATTACTCGGGTCACAAGTTTAACTGGTTAACTTAAGTTGACTTAAGTAATTTTTTATGTCTTTTTTTAATAGAATCTTTTTTTAATTTTATTTTTCAACACTGAGTTGATTGAGAATTGAACTTCATTTATTTCAATCCTTTTCTATTAGATTATCCTAGTCTCATGACCTAGGTTGCGAGTTTGGTAGGTTAACCTAGGTTGAATCGAGTTATTTTTTGTCCTTTTTTAATGGAGAATGTTCTGGTTTCATTCCAAATATTTCATTTCTGGCTTAAAGCTTTGAAAAATTGAAAAACCATTAACTCAAACTGAAACTTGGTTCCATTTAATGAAACCACCCAGGTATAAAAGCTCTTCTTCTTTGAACTAAATACTAATCCCTAATTTCTTTACCTCTTAGTCCCAAGTTTCCAACCAAAACAACAAGAATCGACATCTTGTCTCCCACAACATCTCCCTTCAATCTTCTCTCTTCTCTCTTGCAAGCAGTAATGCTGCAACATCACCTTTGATACCTTACTCTTGTCTCTTATTTCTAAGATGCAACCTCCCTATCCATCCTTTGGTTGTTGTCTTTTCTCTCTAAGGTACAATCTCTTTTTTCTCTTTAAGTTCAAACTGAAAATGAAAAAAGCATAAACCTAGTTTCTAGGATAGTAGCCCAAACTAACAATTGAAGGCAAAAGAAAATGTAAAACACCAATTTATTAAGACACAAGTGACTAACCACCAAATACTTGTGTTGGGTTATTGTGTGAATTACAATTACAGAAATCATATGAAATTGAATGTACTAAACCATAATTAATTACAAGGAAGAATACACAGTGTGTGTGTGTATATATATATATGTTTGCTGCTATGTTGTATTAATTTCTACAGAATTATTATATGTATGTGTGTAAAATATCTTTCTTTTTCATTGAGAGTTTTTGGAGAATCATAATATCCAACCATAGATTCTAATTGCAAAAGAAAGTTATCTATTAGTCCACATTATCCCTGCTATATAGTTTTCCAAAGCAATAATCAATATATTGTCAAAAGCATCATGATTTTGTTTGTGGGTCAAATGAAATTATCAAACAATAATGTTGATTTTTTTACAATAAATTATTATGAAACCTAATGACAATGCTAGTGAGCAAGCATGACATTGAGGATTTTAAATTTACAATAAATGATTATGAAACCAACTGATATTGTGATTTTTTTCAAATTTATTTAAAAATCTTCTATATTTAGAGTTTTAATTTTCTATATGTTTATTTAAATTTTTAAATAGCATAAACAAAAATGGATGCAAATGTATTTATTAATATAAAGTTCATGATCATAAAATGAAGGGCCAACCTTAAATTAGGAATGAGTGTGAATACTTTAAAGCTTTAATGGATAAAATTTTTGGAAACTTTTAGGAATGAACTTACCTGCTAGATCCATCTTTAAGTTTCTTTATGTAATTAGCATGGTATAGTTATCATTCATTTTAGTTCAAAAATTACATTGCATATCAATGTAATAGCTAGAATTAATTGTGTTTTATTTTTTTTTAAAGAAAATTACATGGCTAAAAATTCATTAACTGGTGCAACTTCCATAGCTTCAGCTCTTGCAAAATCAAATGATCCAATATGAGCTCATAGGTAGGTAATTGTTAGTGCAAAGAACTCAAGTATATGTGTTTATTGTGGAAAAATGATTAATAGTAGTGGTATTACCCATCTAAAGTATCCCATTGTTGGTATTAAAGGTCAAATTAAAGCTTGTAAAAAGGTCCCTCCAAGTGTGAAATGACATATGAAGTAGTTGATATAGGAGTTTACAATAGAGAAAAAGAAAAGAAATAGACTTAGAACTAATATTGAAAATTCTCAATCATTTTCCAATGATGAAGTCGAAGAGGGTAGTAATGCAAATCCTACTTTAAGTGATATCAATTCACAAACAAATAAGAGATTGTCAATGCGAGGCATAAGTGCAACTAAAAAAAGACGACTTTATTCATTTCATGAACTACCCTAGGTTCACAACCTAGCATTAAAAGTGCAATGACTTCTAAAGAGAATGAACATAATCCAAGGAAAGCCATGGGTGGTATGATGTTAATGTACCATTTAATCTAAATCATACTATTATCAACCAATGATAAATGCCATAGCATCAATAAGACCTGATTTTAAAGGACCATCATATCATGATTTAAGGGGACCACATTTAAAAGGTATAGTTTATGATGTCCATGAATACCTCTTTGGAATCAAGACTGATTGGAAACTTTATGAATGCTCCATTTATAGTAGATGGGTGGTCAAATAGGAGAAATGTACCAATTATGAATTTTCTTGCTTATTCTCCAAGAGGTACCATATTCTTGAAGTCAAGACATTGTTTGAAATGTTTGATGAAGTTGTCAAAGAAGCTGGACAAGAAAATATTGTCCAATTTGTTAGTGACAAGAAGGCTTTACAATAAAGGTATGACATTTTTTTTGGTCTTTTTGTGTTGCCTATTACATTGATTTGATGTTAGAAAATATTTCTACTCCAAGATATTTTTTGATGATTGATGAAACCATTACAAAGGTAAGATACATAACCAAATTTATATGTAATCATGCATGGGTTTTAGCTTTGATGAGGAAAGACTTCACTAATGAAAATGATCTATGTTGTCCTGACATTACGAGGTTTGCTGCTTATTTTTTAAGTATCCAATGTTTACTTAAGTTTAAGAAAGAGTTTTGACAAATGTTTACTTGCACGAAACAAGTAAAATCAAGTCATGATAAAAGTAAAGTTGGCAAGGAAATAGTTGCCATAATTTTACAAGATAAAGACTTTTGGTCTCGATGTGAACATATAATCAAAGTTAGTGAACCTTTGATGAGAGTTCTTTGGTTAATAGATAATGAAGAAAAATCAGCAATGAGTTATTTATATAAGGTAATGGATAAAGCAAAAGAAGCTATTAAGACAAAGTTGAAAAATAAAGTATCTCAATATAGACTATATATCTGGGTAATTGATGCTAGATCCATTAAATGCAGCAAGTTGTTTTCTTATCCTATAATCTAATTTTGGCCTTTTTTCAAAACAAAAGGAGATTACTCGAGGTTTGCTTGGCACAATTACTAGATTGGCCCCTGATTATGACACTCGAGATGTAATTAGTGGCCAACTTGAGGAGTATAAGAAATTAATTGGTGATTTTGGCATGCCCCTAGCTATTTGTCAAAGAGAAAAGTTAATCCAGGTAATAACTTTGTATTTTTTAAATATAATATTGTTTAGTACTTATAATATCTAATTTACTGAACTTTTTTCTTATCTAGTTGCATGGCAGGGCAATTTGGCAATGATACTCAAGAACTTTAAAAATTTGCCATTTGAATTCTTAGTAAATGTTGTAGTGCAACTAGGTGCGAAAGAAATTGGAGTTTATTTAAATTCATCCATTCTAAGGCGGAATAGGCTAGAGCATAAGAGACTAAGTGATCTGATATTTGTTCGTTATAATTTAAGGATTCAATAAAGATAAAATGTCAATATTATCATATTAATAATAATATTGAAAATGATTATTACTATTTTCATTAACATTGATATTATTTTTTGAAAATTAAATTTATCACTAACATATAAGGTTTATATTCATATTGTTTTCTTTCATGTTTATACTTTGTAGGAATTTGAGCAAAATAAAAAATATTTTAGATTTCATTAGCTTTGATAACTTTGACTAATTGAATGAGTGGATATGTGAAGAATCTAACCTTCCTGGTGGAGAGGATATATGTTGAGAGACTATTGAAACACCTTTATTTGCTTTGATTTTAAAGGATGAAGAGACTTGTTTTGATGACGAGAATGAGCTTCGTGGAAATGATCAATTATTGGAATATCTAGTTGGTGACTTTCCTTATATATCACCACAAGATCAAAATCCTTATTTCTATGTTAATGATGGTAATGATATTTAATTTATGTTTCTTTTGTGTTAAAATATTTTACTTTCACAATATTTTGACATTTTGTTTAAGTTGAATTACTTTAAGTTAAAATTCTATTTAATCTTGACTATTTAGGAATGTTTTAAAAATTAAAATTATGTTTATTTGACATTGTGTTTGTATTGCATAATTTAAAGTTAATTTATCTTGAATTGAAATTATGTTTGTTAAATTAATATTTTGCATTATATATATATATATATATATATATATATATATATATATATATATATATAACACCAAAACGGTATACTAAAACGCTTCAAAACCGAAACATTCCGTTCTAATTGAAAAACAGAACACCTATCGGAATAAAATTGACAACCTTGCTATTATAGTTTCATTATTTAGCATGTAGATTGACAAATTAATCCAAATCGATACAACATATTCCCGTCTCAATATTTATAAAAATCTCACATTAAATATTTATTTTAAGTTAAACTATATTTGTACTGGTCATCGAGTTGTTTTTGAACCCATTAAATTAAACAAATTACATTAGAACAATCTCTACGCAATTTAAATTTTTTCTACTAAAAAATATTAATAATATCTAAATATTTTTTAAAATTAAAAAATGGATCAAACTCATGTTGTAGCTTGGACTGAAGATTTAATTAATTACTAATTTTTCTATCGTGCTGCTTTCCAAATTTAGATTTGTAGTTTTAATCTAACACCAAAAATAGAAAACACCGTCATTAACATTTTATGAAATTATTATTTGTTTGCTGACTTTTCTATGCAGACATTATT
>Ga0325400_1006376_pt1 | contig 11213 bp, 2 predicted proteins | sample PopdelMetagenome_2_FD_205662 | JGI IMG/M metagenome (GOLD analysis project Ga0325400, IMG submission 205662) | Populus deltoides microbial communities from Bellville, Georgia, United States - Xylem-PdKOR-R1 | ecosystem: Host-associated > Plants > Phyllosphere > Stem > Wood/Secondary xylem...
AGTTCGTTGATGATTTCTGAGTCCCTAGGGGCTGTTTGGGCTGTCCAATCCACGCGTCACCGGTGACAGCAGTTCGTTGATGATTTCTGAGTCCCTAGGGGCTGTTTGGGCTGTCGAATCCACGCGTCCCCCGTGGAACAATTCGTTGATGATTTCTGAGGCCCTAGGGGCTGTCGAATTCACGCGTCACCCGTGGCAGGAGTTCGTTGATGGTTTCTGAGTCCCTAGGGGCTGTTTGGGCTGTCGAATCCACGCGGCACCCGTGACAGCAGTTCGTTGATGGTTTCTGAGTCCCTAGGGGCTGTTTGGGCTGTCGAATCCACGCGGCACCCGTGACAGCAGTTCGTTGATGGTTTCTGAGTCCCTAGGGGCTGTTTGGGCTGTCGAATCCACGCGCCACCCGTGACAGCAGTTAGTTGATGCTTTCTGAGTCCCTAGGGTCTGTTTGGGCTGTCCAATCCACGCGTCACACGTGAAAGCAGTTCATTAATGCTTTTATAAGCCCTAGGGGCTGTAGGGGCTGTCGAATTAACGCGTCACCCGTGACAGGACTTCGTTGATGATTTTTGAGTCCCTAGGGGCTGTTTGGGCTGTCGAATCCACGCGACACCCGTGACAGCACTTCGTTGTTGATTTCTGAGTACCTAGGGGCTGTGTTGGCTGTCGAATCCACGCGCCACACGCGACAGCAGTTAGTTGATGATTTCTGAGTCCCTAGGGGCTGTTTGGGCTGTCGAATCCTCGTGTCACCCGTGACAGCAGTTCGTTGATGATTTCTGAGTCCCTAGGGGCTGTTTGGGCTGTCGAATCCACGCGTCACCCGTGACACCAGTTCGTTGATGATTTCTGAGTACCTAGGGGCTGTTTGGGCTGTCGAATCCACGCGCCACCCGTGACAGCAGTTAGTTGATGATTTCTGAGTCCCGAGGGGCTGTTTGGGCTGTCCAATCCACGCGTCACACGTGAAAGCAGTTCGTTGATGATTTTTTAGGCCCTAGGGGTTGTGTGGGCTGTCGAATTAACGCTTCACCCGTGACAGGAGTTCGTTGATGATTTCTGAGTCCCTAGGGGCTGTGTTGGCTGTCGACTCCACGCGTCACCCGTGACAACAGTTGGTTGATGATTTCTGAGTCCCTAGGGGCTGTTTGGGCTGTCGAATCCACGCGCCACCCATGACAGCAGTTCGTCGATGATTTCTGAGTCCCTAGGGGCTGTTTGGGCTGTTGAATCCACATGTCACCCGTGACAGTAGTTCGTTGATGATTTCTGAGTCCCTAGGGGATGTTTGGGCTTTCTAATCCAGGCGTCACCCGTGAGAGCAGTTGGTTGATCATTTCTGTGTCCCTAGGGGCTGTTTGGGCTGTCGAATCCACGTGTCACCCGTCACAGCAGTTCGTTGATGATTTCTGAGTCCCTAAGGGCTGTTTGGGCTGTCGAATCCACGCGGCACCCGTGACAGCAGTTCGTTGATGATTTCTGAGTACCGAGGGGCTGTTTGGGCTGTCGAATCCACGCGCCACACGCGACAACAGTTAGTTGATGATTTCTGAGTCCCTAGGGGCTGTTTGGGCTGTCGAATCCACGTGTCACTCGTGACAGCAGTTCGTTGATGCTTTCTGAGTCCCTAGGGGCTGTTTGGGCTGTCCAATCCACGCGTCATCGGTGACAGCAGTTTGTTGATGATTTCTGAGTCCCTAGGGGCTATTTGGGCTGTCGAATCCACGCGTCCCCCGTGGAACAGTTCGTTGATGATTTCTGAGGCCCTAGGGGCTGTCGAATGCACGCGTCACCCGTGGCAGCAGTTCGTTGATGGTTTCTGAGTCCCTAGGGGCTGTTTGGGCTGTCGAATCCACGCGGCACCCGTGACAGCAGTTCGTTGATGGTTTCTGAGTCCCTAGGGGCTGTTTGGGCTGTCGAATCCACGCGCCACCCGTGACAGCAGTTAGTTGATGATTTCTGAGTCCCTAGGGTCTGTTTGGGCTGTCCAATCCACGCGTCACACTTGAAAGCAGTTCGTTAATGCTTTTTTAAGCCCTAGGGGCTGTATGGGCTGTCGAATTAACGCGTCACCCGTCACAGGACTTCGTTGATGATTTCTGAGTCCCTAGGGGCTGTTTGGGCTGTCAAATCCACGCGTCACCCGTGACAGCAGTTCGTTGATGATTTCTGTGTACCCAGGGGCTGTTTGGGCTGTCGAATCCACGAGCCACCCGTGACAGCAGTTCGTTGATGATTTCTGAGTCCCTAGGGGCTATTTGGGCTGTCGAATCCACGCGTCACCCGTGACACCAGTTCGTTGATGATTTCTGAGTACCTAGGGGCTGTTTGGGCTGTCGAATCCACGCGCCACCCGTGACAGCAGTTAGTTGATGATTTCTGAGTCCCGAGGGGCTGTTTGGGCTGTCCAATCCACGCGTCACACGTGAAAGCAGTTCGTTGATGATTTTTTAGGCCCTAGGGGTTGTGTGGGCTGTCGAATTAACGCTTCACCCGTGACAGGAGTTCGTTGATGATTTCTGAGTCCCTAGGGGCTGTGTTGGCTGTCGACTCCACGCGTCACCCGTGACAACAGTTGGTTGATGATTTCTGAGTCCCTAGGGGCTGTTTGGGCTGTCGAATCCACGCGCCACCCATGACAGCAGTTCGTCGATGATTTCTGAGTCCCTAGGGGCTGTTTGGGCTGTTGAATCCACATGTCACCCGTGACAGTAGTTCGTTGATGATTTCTGAGTCCCTAGGGGATGTTTGGGCTTTCTAATCCAGGCGTCACCCGTGAGAGCAGTTGGTTGATCATTTCTGTGTCCCTAGGGGCTGTTTGGGCTGTCGAATCCACGTGTCACCCGTAACAGCAGTTCGTTGATGATTTCTGAGTCCCTAAGGGCTGTTTGGGCTGTCGAATCCACGCGTCACCCTTGACAGCAGTTCGTTGATGATTTCTGAGTACCTAGGGGCTGTTTGGGCTGTCGAATCCACGCGCCACACGCGACAGCAGTTAGTTGATGATTTCTGAGTCCCTAGGGGCTGTTTGGGCTGTCGAATCCACGTGTCACTCGTGACAGCAGTTCGTTGATGTTTTCTGAGTCCCTAGGGGCTGTTTGGGCTGTCCAATCCACGCGGCACCGGTGACAGGAGTTCGTTGATGATTTCTGAGTCCCTAGGGGCTGTTTGGGCTGTCCAATCCACGCGGCACCGGTGAAAGCAGTTCGTTGATGATTTCTGAGTCCCTAGGGGCTATTTGGGCTGTCGAATCCACGCGTCCCCCGTGGAACAGTTCGTTGATGATTTCTGAGGCCCTAGGGGCTGTCGAATTCACGCGTCACCCGTGGCAGCAGTTCGTTGATGGTTTCTGAGTCCCTAGGGGCTGTTTGGGCTGTCGAATCCACGCGGTACCCGTGACAGCAGTTCGTTGATGCTTTCTGAGTCCCTAGGGGCTGTTTGGGCTGTCGAATCCACGCGCCACCCGTGACAGCAGTTAGTTGATGATTTCTGAGTCCCTAGGGTCTGTTTGGGCTGTCCAATCCACGCGTCACACGTGAAAACAGTTCATTAATACTTTTTTAAGCCCTAAGGGCTGTATGGGCTGTCGAATTAACGCGTCACCCGTGACAGGACTTCGTTGATGATTTCTGAGTCCCTAGGGGCTGTTTGGGCTGTCGAATCCACGCGGTACCCGTGACAGCAGTTCGTTGATGATTTCTGAGTCCCGAGGGGCTGTTTGGGCTGTCGAATCCAGGCGTCACCCGTGACAGCAGTTCGTTGATGATTTCTGTGTACCCAGGGGCTGTTTGGGCTGTCGAATCCACGCGCCACCCGTGACAGCAGTTAGTTGATGATTTCTGAGTCCCGAGGGGCTGTTTGGGCTGTCCAATCCACGCGTCACACGTGAAAGCAGTTCGTTGATGATTTTTTAGGCCCTAGGGGTTGTGTGGGCTGTCGAATTAACGCTTCACCCGTGACAGGAGTTCGTTGATGATTTCTGAGTCCCTAGGGGCTGTGTTGGCTGTCGACTCCACGCGTCACCCGTGACAACAGTTGGTTGATGATTTCTGAGTCCCTAGGGGCAGTTTGGGCTGTCGAATCCACGCGCCACCCGTGACAGCAGTTCGTTGATGATTTCTGAGTCCCTAGGGGCTGTTTGGGCTGTTGAATCCACGTGTCACCCGTGACAGCAGTTCGTTGACGATTTCTGAGTCCCTAGGGGATGTTTGGGCTTTCTAATCCAGGCGTCACCCGTGAGAGCAGTTGGTTGATCATTTCTGTGTCCCTAGGGGCTGTTTGGGCTGTCGAATCCACGTCACCCGTAACAGCAGTTCGTTGATGATTTCTGAGTCCCTAAGGGCTGTTTGGGCTGTCGAATCCACGCGTCACCCGTGACAGCAGTTCGTTGATGATTTCTGAGTACCTAGGGGCTGTTTGGGCTGTCGAATCCACGCGCCACACGCGACTGCAGTTAGTTGATGATTTCTGAGTCCCTAGGGGCTGTTTGGGCTGTCGAATCCACGTGTCACTCGTGACAGCAGTTCGTTGATGATTTCTGAGTCCCTAGGGGCTGTTTGGGCTGTCCAATCCACGCGGCACCGGTGACAGCAGTTCGTTGATGATTTCTGAGTCCCTAGGGGCTGTTTGGGCTGTCCAATCCACGCGGCACCGGTGACAGCAGTTCGTTGATGATTTCTGAGTCCCTAGGGGCTATTTGGGCTGTCGAATCCACGTGTCACCCGTGACAGCAGTTCGTTGATGATTTCTGAGTCCCTAGGGGCTGTTTGGGCTGTCGATTCCACGCGTCACCCGTGACACCAGTTCGTTGATGATTTCTGAGTACCTAGGGGCTGTTTGGGCTGTCGAATCCACGCGCCACCCGTGACAGCAGTTAGTTGATGATTTCTGAGTCCCGAGGGGCTGTTTGGGCTGTCCAATCCACGCGTCACACGTGAAAGCAGTTCGTTGATGATTTTTTAGGCCCTAGGGGTTGTGTGGGCTGTCGAATTAACGCTTCACCCGTGACAGGAGTTCGTTGATGATTTCTGAGTCCCTAGGGGCTGTGTTGGCTGTCGACTCCACGCGTCACCCGTGACAACAGTTGGTTGATGATTTCTGAGTCCCTAGGGGCTGTTTGGGCTGTCGAATCCACGCGCCACCCATGACAGCAGTTCGTCGATGATTTCTGAGTCCCTAGGGGCTGTTTGGGCTGTTGAATCCACATGTCACCCGTGACAGTAGTTCGTTGATGATTTCTGAGTCCCTAGGGGATGTTTGGGCTTTCTAATCCAGGCGTCACCCGTGAGAGCAGTTGGTTGATCATTTCTGTGTCCCTAGGGGCTGTTTGGGCTGTCGAATCCACGTGTCACCCGTAACAGCAGTTCGTTGATGATTTCTGAGTCCCTAAGGGCTGTTTGGGCTGTCGAATCCACGCGTCACCCTTGACAGCAGTTCGTTGATGATTTCTGAGTACCTAGGGGCTGTTTGGGCTGTCGAATCCACGCGCCACACGCGACAGCAGTTAGTTGATGATTTCTGAGTCCCTAGGGGCTGTTTGGGCTGTCGAATCCACGTGTCACTCGTGACAGCAGTTCGTTGATGATTTCTGAGTCCCTAGGGGCTGTTTGGGCTGTCCAATCCACGCGGCACCGGTGACAGGAGTTCGTTGATGATTTCTGAGTCCCTAGGGGCTATTTGGGCTGTCGAATCCACGCGTCCCCCGTGGAACAGTTCGTTGATGATTTCTGAGGCCCTAGGGGCTGTCGAATTCACGCGTCACCCGTGGCAGCAGTTCGTTGATGGTTTCTGAGTGCCTAGGGGCTGTGTTGGCTGTCGACTCCACGCGTCACCCGTGACAGCAGTTGGTTGATGATTTCTGAGTCCCTAGGGGCTGTTTGGGATGTCGAATCCACGCGTCACCCGTGACAGCAGTTCGTTGATGATTTCTGAGTACCTAGGGGCTGTTAGGGCTGGCGAATCCACGCGCCACCCGTGACAGCAGTTAGTTGATGATTTCTGAGTACCCAGGGGCTGTTTGGGCTGTCCAATCCACGCGTCACACGTGAAAGCAGTTCGTTAATGCTTTTTTAAGCCCTAGGGGCTGTATGGGCTGTCGAATTAACGCGTTACCCGTGACAGGACTTCGTTGATGATTTCTGAGTCCCTAGGGGCTGTGTGGGCTGTCGAATCCACGCGGCACCCGTGACAGCAGTTCGTTGATGATTTCTGAGTCCCTAGGGTCTGTTTGGGCTGTCCAATCCACGCGTCACACGTGAAAGCAGTTCGTTCATGCTTTTTTAAGCCCTAGGGGCTGTATGGGCTGTCGAATTAACGCTTCACCCGTGACAGGACTTCGTTGATGATTTCTGAGTCCCAAGGGGCTGTTTGGGCTGTCGAATCCACGCGCCACCCGTGACAGCAGTTCGTTGATGATTTCTGAGTACCCAGGGGCTGTTTGGGCTGTCGAATCCACGCGCCACCCGTGACAGCAGTTAGTTGATGATTTCTGAGTCCCTAGGGGCTGTTTGGGCTGTCGAATCCACGGGTCACCCGTGACAGCAGTTCGTTGATGATTTCTGAGTCCCTAGGGGCTGTTTGGGCTGTCGAATCCACGCGTCACCCGTGACAGCAGTTCGTTGATGATTTATGAGTCCCGAGGGGCTGTTTGGGCTGTCGAATCCACGCGTCACCCGTGACAGCAGTTCGTTGATGATTTCTGAGTCCCTAGGGGCTGTTTGGGCTGTCGAATCCACGCGTCACCCGTGACAGCAGTTCGTTGATGATTTCTGAGTCCCTATGGGGTGTGTGGGCTGTCGAATCCAGGCGTCACCCGTGACAGCAGTTCGTTGATGATTTCTGAGTCCCTAGGGGCTGTTTGGGCTGTCGAATCCACGCGTCACCCGTGACAGCAGTTCGTTGATGATTTCTGAGTCCCTAGGGGCTGTTTGGGCTGTCGAATCCACGCGCCACCCGTGACAGCAGTTAGTTGATGATTTCTGAGTCCCTAGGGGCTGTTTGGGCTGTCGAATCCACGTGTCACCCGTGACAGCAGTTCGTTGATGATTTCTGAGTCCCTAGGGGCTGTTTGGGCTGTCCAATCCACGCGTCACACGTGAAAGCAGTTCGTTAATGCTTTTTTAGGCCCTAGGGGCTGTATGGGCTGTCGAATTAACGCGTCACCCGTGACAGGACTTCGTTGATGATTTCTGAGTCCCTAGCGGCTGTTTGGGCTGTCGAATCCACGCGCCACGCGTGACAGCAGTTCGTTGATGATTTCTGAGTCCCTAGGGGCTGTTTGGGCTGTCCAATCCTCGCGTCACACGTGAAAGCAGTTCGTTGATGATTTTTTAGGCCCTAGGGGTTGTATGGGTGTCGAATTAACGCGTCACCCGTGACAGGACTTCGTTGCTGATTTCTGAGTCCCTAGGGGCTGTTTGGGCTGTCGAATCCACGCGCCACCCGTGACAGGAGTTCGTTGATGATTTCTGAGTCCCTAGGGGCTGTTTGGCCTGTCGAATCCACGCGCCACCCGTGACAGGAGTTCGTTGATGATTTCTGAGTCCCTAGGGTCTGTTTGGGCTGTCGAATCCACGTGTCACCCGTGACAGCAGTTCGTTGATGATTTCTGAGTCCCTAGGGGATGTTTGGGCTTTCTAATCCAGGCGTCACCCGTGACAGGACTTCGTTGATGATTTCTGAGTCCCGAGGGGCTGTTTGGGCTGTCGAATCCACGCGTCACCCGTGACAGGACTTCGTTGCTGATTTCTGAGTACCTAGGGGCTGTTTGGGCTGTCGAATCCACGCGCCACACGCGACTGCAGTTAGTTGATGATTTCTGAGTCCCTAGGGGCTGTTTGGGCTGTCGAATCCACGTGTCACTCGTGACAGCAGTTCGTTGATGATTTCTGAGTCCCTAGGGGCTGTTTGGGCTGTCCAATCCACGCGGCACCGGTGACAGCAGTTCGTTGATGATTTCTGAGTCCCTAGGGGCTGTTTGGGCTGTCCAATCCACGCGGCACCGGTGACAGCAGTTCGTTGATGATTTCTGAGTCCCTAGGGGCTATTTGGGCTGTCGAATCCACGTGTCACCCGTGACAGCAGTTCGTTGATGATTTCTGAGTCCCTAGGGGCTGTTTGGGCTGTCGATTCCACGCGTCACCCGTGACACCAGTTCGTTGATGATTTCTGAGTACCTAGGGGCTGTTTGGGCTGTCGAATCCACGCGCCACCCGTGACAGCAGTTAGTTGATGATTTCTGAGTCCCGAGGGGCTGTTTGGGCTGTCCAATCCACGCGTCACACGTGAAAGCAGTTCGTTGATGATTTTTTAGGCCCTAGGGGTTGTGTGGGCTGTCGAATTAACGCTTCACCCGTGACAGGAGTTCGTTGATGATTTCTGAGTCCCTAGGGGCTGTGTTGGCTGTCGACTCCACGCGTCACCCGTGACAACAGTTGGTTGATGATTTCTGAGTCCCTAGGGGCTGTTTGGGCTGTCGAATCCACGCGCCACCCATGACAGCAGTTCGTCGATGATTTCTGAGTCCCTAGGGGCTGTTTGGGCTGTTGAATCCACATGTCACCCGTGACAGTAGTTCGTTGATGATTTCTGAGTCCCTAGGGGATGTTTGGGCTTTCTAATCCAGGCGTCACCCGTGAGAGCAGTTGGTTGATCATTTCTGTGTCCCTAGGGGCTGTTTGGGCTGTCGAATCCACGTGTCACCCGTAACAGCAGTTCGTTGATGATTTCTGAGTCCCTAAGGGCTGTTTGGGCTGTCGAATCCACGCGTCACCCTTGACAGCAGTTCGTTGATGATTTCTGAGTACCTAGGGGCTGTTTGGGCTGTCGAATCCACGCGCCACACGCGACAGCAGTTAGTTGATGATTTCTGAGTCCCTAGGGGCTGTTTGGGCTGTCGAATCCACGTGTCACTCGTGACAGCAGTTCGTTGATGATTTCTGAGTCCCTAGGGGCTGTTTGGGCTGTCCAATCCACGCGGCACCGGTGACAGGAGTTCGTTGATGATTTCTGAGTCCCTAGGGGCTATTTGGGCTGTCGAATCCACGCGTCCCCCGTGGAACAGTTCGTTGATGATTTCTGAGGCCCTAGGGGCTGTCGAATTCACGCGTCACCCGTGGCAGCAGTTCGTTGATGGTTTCTGAGTGCCTAGGGGCTGTGTTGGCTGTCGACTCCACGCGTCACCCGTGACAGCAGTTGGTTGATGATTTCTGAGTCCCTAGGGGCTGTTTGGGATGTCGAATCCACGCGTCACCCGTGACAGCAGTTCGTTGATGATTTCTGAGTACCTAGGGGCTGTTAGGGCTGGCGAATCCACGCGCCACCCGTGACAGCAGTTAGTTGATGATTTCTGAGTACCCAGGGGCTGTTTGGGCTGTCCAATCCACGCGTCACACGTGAAAGCAGTTCGTTAATGCTTTTTTAAGCCCTAGGGGCTGTATGGGCTGTCGAATTAACGCGTTACCCGTGACAGGACTTCGTTGATGATTTCTGAGTCCCTAGGGGCTGTGTGGGCTGTCGAATCCACGCGGCACCCGTGACAGCAGTTCGTTGATGATTTCTGAGTCCCTAGGGTCTGTTTGGGCTGTCCAATCCACGCGTCACACGTGAAAGCAGTTCGTTCATGCTTTTTTAAGCCCTAGGGGCTGTATGGGCTGTCGAATTAACGCTTCACCCGTGACAGGACTTCGTTGATGATTTCTGAGTCCCAAGGGGCTGTTTGGGCTGTCGAATCCACGCGCCACCCGTGACAGCAGTTCGTTGATGATTTCTGAGTACCCAGGGGCTGTTTGGGCTGTCGAATCCACGCGCCACCCGTGACAGCAGTTAGTTGATGATTTCTGAGTCCCTAGGGGCTGTTTGGGCTGTCGAATCCACGGGTCACCCGTGACAGCAGTTCGTTGATGATTTCTGAGTCCCTAGGGGCTGTTTGGGCTGTCGAATCCACGCGTCACCCGTGACAGCAGTTCGTTGATGATTTATGAGTCCCGAGGGGCTGTTTGGGCTGTCGAATCCACGCGTCACCCGTGACAGCAGTTCGTTGATGATTTCTGAGTCCCTAGGGGCTGTTTGGGCTGTCGAATCCACGCGTCACCCGTGACAGCAGTTCGTTGATGATTTCTGAGTCCCTATGGGGTGTGTGGGCTGTCGAATCCAGGCGTCACCCGTGACAGCAGTTCGTTGATGATTTCTGAGTCCCTAGGGGCTGTTTGGGCTGTCGAATCCACGCGTCACCCGTGACAGCAGTTCGTTGATGATTTCTGAGTCCCTAGGGGCTGTTTGGGCTGTCGAATCCACGCGCCACCCGTGACAGCAGTTAGTTGATGATTTCTGAGTCCCTAGGGGCTGTTTGGGCTGTCGAATCCACGTGTCACCCGTGACAGCAGTTCGTTGATGATTTCTGAGTCCCTAGGGGCTGTTTGGGCTGTCCAATCCACGCGTCACACGTGAAAGCAGTTCGTTAATGCTTTTTTAGGCCCTAGGGGCTGTATGGGCTGTCGAATTAACGCGTCACCCGTGACAGGACTTCGTTGATGATTTCTGAGTCCCTAGCGGCTGTTTGGGCTGTCGAATCCACGCGCCACGCGTGACAGCAGTTCGTTGATGATTTCTGAGTCCCTAGGGGCTGTTTGGGCTGTCCAATCCTCGCGTCACACGTGAAAGCAGTTCGTTGATGATTTTTTAGGCCCTAGGGGTTGTATGGGTGTCGAATTAACGCGTCACCCGTGACAGGACTTCGTTGCTGATTTCTGAGTCCCTAGGGGCTGTTTGGGCTGTCGAATCCACGCGCCACCCGTGACAGGAGTTCGTTGATGATTTCTGAGTCCCTAGGGGCTGTTTGGCCTGTCGAATCCACGCGCCACCCGTGACAGGAGTTCGTTGATGATTTCTGAGTCCCTAGGGTCTGTTTGGGCTGTCGAATCCACGTGTCACCCGTGACAGCAGTTCGTTGATGATTTCTGAGTCCCTAGGGGATGTTTGGGCTTTCTAATCCAGGCGTCACCCGTGACAGGACTTCGTTGATGATTTCTGAGTCCCGAGGGGCTGTTTGGGCTGTCGAATCCACGCGTCACCCGTGACAGGACTTCGTTGCTGATTTCTGAGTACCTAGGGGCTGTTTGGGCTGTCGAATCCACGCGCCACACGCGACTGCAGTTAGTTGATGATTTCTGAGTCCCTAGGGGCTGTTTGGGCTGTCGAATCCACGTGTCACTCGTGAC
>Ga0325400_1006378_pt1 | contig 11213 bp, 8 predicted proteins | sample PopdelMetagenome_2_FD_205662 | JGI IMG/M metagenome (GOLD analysis project Ga0325400, IMG submission 205662) | Populus deltoides microbial communities from Bellville, Georgia, United States - Xylem-PdKOR-R1 | ecosystem: Host-associated > Plants > Phyllosphere > Stem > Wood/Secondary xylem...
CGCACGCGGTGACGTCCAGCTGCCCGGCCAGCCGGACCGTCCGCCCGCGCAGGCCGGCGGCGGCCAGCGCCGCCGGCAGGTCCCCGGACCACCACCGGTGGCTGGCCGGGCCGACCGCCTCGGTGACCAGGCACAGGCCCTCGAGCGGGGCCAGCAGGGCCACCAGCGCGCCGTCGGGGGCGAGCCGGGCCGCGGCGTCGGCCACCGCCGCGGCCAGGTCGGGCACGTAGTAGAGCGAGTGGACCGCGAGGACGACGTCGGCGCCGCCGGGGGGCACGAGGCCGCCCAGCGTGGCGAACGGCCCGGCGTGCACCTCGACCCGGCCGGCCGGGCCGAGGGCCTCGGCGAGGCGTGCCCGGCAGCGCTCGCCGACCACGGGGTCGGGCTCGGCGGCCACCCAGCGCAGGGGTCCCCGCCCCGGCGCCAGCGACCGGGCCAGCGGGGCGTCGACGCTGCCGTCGCCGGGGCCGATGCTGAGCACGGTCCGCGCACCCGGGCCGGGCAGCCCGGTGGCGACCGCGTCGGGCAGCCAGCGGGCGATCAGGCCCCGCTGGTCGCTGTGCGCCTCGTAGGTGGCGTGCGCCCGGGCGTAGCCGGCCGGGGACAGCGGGGGGAGACCCGGCCGCCCGGCGAGGGCGCTGCGCAGCAGCTCCAGCGGGGCGGTCGCGGTGGTCACCGGGGGACTGAACCACACCCGTGCGCGGGCCCAGCAGCGCAAACGTCGATGACGCCCCGGGCGGACCCCCGGTGTGGACAGGCGCCGGGCGCTGGCGCAGGCTGCGCACGTGCCCCCCGCCCCCGCCGTCCCCCCGACGACCTCCGCCGCGAGCCTGGCCCACTGGTCCGAGGCCGGCCGCCGCGGCATGGAGGCCTTCTACGCCCTGGCCACCGAGGACTACCGCCAGCTGGCCGCCGCCCGCGACTGGGCGGCCACCCTCCGCGACCTGGCCGCCGGCCGGGACCGGGTGACCCTGCTCGACGTCGCCTGCGGCAGCGGGAAGTTCCCCACCGCGCTGCTGGCCACCGGCGTCGCCGACCTGGCCGGGGAGCTGGTCGTGGCGACCGACCTGCTCGACCCGTCGCGGTTCAGCCTCGACGAGGCCCGCGGCACCCTGGCCCCGCCCTTCGTGCACACCGGCGACCACGAGTGCACCCTGCAGGACCTCGACGTCCGCGACGGCGGGTGGGACCTGGTGTGGAGCACGCACGGCCTCTACGCGCTGGCCCCCGACGAGGTCGCCGCCGGCATGGCCCGGTTCGTCGACGCGATCGCCCCCGGCGGGCTCGGGGTGGTCGCGCAGGCCACCCGGGCCTCGCACTACCTGGTCGTCGACGAGGCCTTCCGCCGGTCCTTCAACCCCGAGGGGCGCCGGGTGCCCTACACCAGCGCCGAGCAGGTGGTGGCCGCGCTCGCCGACCTGCCGGTCGAGGGCGACGAGCAGCTGCTGACCTACCGGACCTCGGTGGCCCGCGACGACCGCGCGACCGCGGAGGGCTTCCTGCAGCGCTGCGTGTTCGACGACTCCGTCCCGCTGACCGACATGGAGGCCGACCCGGTGCTCGGTGCCTACCTGCAGTCCTGCGTGGAGGGCGACCGCTGGGTCTTCGACCACCGCGTCTCCCTCGTCACCGTCCGCCGGACGGCGGCGTCGGCGTGAGCGGCAACGTCAGCCAGTCCCACGCCGAGCGCGACGGGCTGGACACCGCCTGGACCGGGGACAACAACCAGTGGTGGGACTGGTACCTCACCCTGGCCGACGGCGGTGGCGACGACGGGCCGCTGCTCGAGGTCGCCGAACCCGGTGCGCAGCCCGAACCCTCCGCCGACGAGCTCGCCGCGCTGCTGGCCGAGACCTACCCGGTCACCGCCGAGCAGCGGGAGGCCTTCGCCCGCGACGGGTTCGTCAAGCTGCCCGGCGTGCTGCCCCCCGCCGCGGTGGGCCGGCTGCGCCGGCTGCTGGTGGAGCACCTGGCCGCCGAGCAGCGCCAGCGCCCGGCCGGCCGGTTCACCAGCGACGAGCTGATGTGGACCCGGTCGGGCGAGATCGCCGAGTTCGTGCTGGCCCGCCGGCTGGGCCGCCTGGTCGCCGACCTGCTCGACGTCGCCGACGTGCGGATCTACCACGACAACGTGCTGGCCAAGGAGCCCGCGTGCGGGCGCACGCCGTGGCACTTCGACGACCACCACTTCCCGATCGACAGCCAGCAGGTGGCCACCGTCTGGATGCCGCTGCAGCAGACCCCGCGCGAGATGGGCCCGCTGTCGTTCGCCCGGGGGGTCGACCTGCACCGGCTGGTCGCCGACGTCCCCTTCTCCACCACCGACGCCAGCTACGACCGGGCCGTGTCCCGGGCGTTCGCCGACGCCGGGGTCTCGGTGGAGGACGGCCCGTTCGAGCTCGGCGAGGTGTCGGTGCACTCGAGCCTGTGCTTCCACACCGCCGGGCCCAACCGGACCACGGCGCCGCGCATGGTGCTGGCCACCACCTACTTCGCCGACGGCGCCGCCGTGGTGCCCCGCCCGACCCTGGTGTCGGGGGAGTGGCAGCACTTCCTGCCCGGGGCGCAGCCGGGGCAGGTGATCGACACCCCGGTGAACCCGGTGGTCAGCTGACCACCGGGCGGCCGGTCAGCGCCAGCCGTCCAGCAGCGCGGCCGCGGTGGCGCGGCCCTGAGCGGTGGCGGCGGCCGGGTCGGTGCGCAGGGCCATCGCCAGCGCGCCGCTGACCACGACCAGCAGGTGCTCGGCCAGCTCGGCCGCGCGGTCACCGGCCAGCGGGGCGGCCAGCTCGCGCAGCCGGCCCCGGAGCAGGGCGGTGTCCTCGGCCAGCGCGGTGGCGGCCGTGCCGTCGTCGGCGGGGGCGCCGGCCGCGGCGTCCAGGAAGGCGCACCAGCGCGACGGCGTCCCGGAGGTGCGGAAGGCCGCCAACGCGTCGAAGACGGCCAGCAGGCGGGCCCGGTCGTCGGGCGCGGCGGCCACCGCCGCGGCCCAGGCGTCGTCCCACCTGCGCAGCCGGGCGGCGAGCGCGGCGGCCTGCAGACCGGTCTTGCTGCCGAAGTGCGCGTACAGCGTGGCGGGCGCGACCCCGGCGCGGGAGAGCACCGCGTCGACGGGGGTGCCGGCGAACCCGCCGGCGGCGAAGAGCTCCTCGGCGGCGTCGAGCAGCCGTTGCCGGGCACCGGGTTGCGGGGTCACGGCACGACTGTAACGGTCGTTCTGTGAAACGTACGTTTCGTTCGCCGGTCCTGGTGGTCGCCGGCACCGCGCTGGTCGCCTGCACCTACGGCCTGGTCCGCTACGCCCTCGGCCTGAGCGGGCCCGACGCCCAGCGCGACCTGGGGCTGTCGGCGACCGCGTTCGGCCTGGTCTCCGGCGGGACCTCGGTGGCCTACTGCCTCGCCGCCGCGCTGGCCTTCCTGCACGCGGAGCGCCGGCCGCGCGCCGTCGTCGCCGGGGCGGGTGCGGTCGCCGTCCTGGGCGCGGCCGGGGTGGGGACGGCGGGCTCCGCGCCGGTGTTCGCCGTCGCGGCGGTGCTGGGCAGCGCCGGTGCCGGGGCCGCGTCACCGGGTCTGGTCGTGCTGGTCCGCCGCGCGGTCCCCGGCCCGGCGGAGCCCCGGGCGCAGGCACTGGTCAACGCGGGCACCGGCCCCGGCCTCGTCGCGGCCGGCCTGCTGGCCCTGCTCGTGGACCGCTGGCAGGTCGCCTGGACCGCCGCGGCGGCCGGCACCGCCGTCGTCACGCTGGTCGTGCTGGTGGCGGCCCGGGGCGGCGACCCGGTGCGGTCCGCGGCACGGGCGGACGCCGGACGCCGGTGGGTGCTGCCGGCGCTCGCGGCCGGCCTCCTCGGCGTCGGCAGCGCCGCGGTGTGGACCCACGGACGGACCGTGCTCGAGGACGGCGGGCTGGCCGACCGCGGCGCGCTGTGGGTCTGGGTCTGCCTCGGGGTGGGTGCCACCGGCGCGGCGGTGGTCGGCCCACTGCTGCTGCGGGCCGGCCCCCGGCCCGCGTGGTCGGCGTCGGCGGCCCTGACGGCGGCGGCGGTGGCCGCCTGGGCGCTCCCGCCGAGAGGTGCGGTGCCGGTGCTCGCGGCCCTGGTCTTCGGCCTGGGCTTCACCACGGCGACGACGGCGCTCATCGCCTGGGCGGGTCAGGTCTCGGCCACCCCTGCCCCGGCGGTGTCGGTCTTCTTCGTGGCGCTGCTGCTGGGCCAGGCGGCGGGTGCCCCGCTGGCCTCGGCGTTGCTGGGCGCGGGGACGACGCCCGTGGCGTTCGGCGCCGCCGCGGCCGTGGTGGCGGCCGGGGCGGCGCTGCCGGTCAGCGGGCGCCGGCGAGCTCGACGGGCCCGGTGAGCTCCAGCGTGCGGGTGGTCTCCTCGCGGACCTCGGCGAACAGCGCCGGGTCCGCCGACAGCTGCCGGCCGTAGGAGGGGATGGCCTCGCGCAGCAGCGGCTCCCACTCGGCCTGCCGGTCGGGGAAGCAGCGGCGCAGCAGGTCCAGCATCGCCGCCACCGCGGTGGAGGCCCCGGGGGAGGCGCCGAGCAGGCCGGCGATGGAGCCCTCGCCGCCGACGACGAGCTCGGTGCCGAACTGCAGCACGCCGCGGCCCTTGTCGTCCTGCTTGATGACCTGCACGCGCTGGCCGGCGTGGATCATCTCCCAGTCGTCGCCGTCGGCGGTGGGCACGAACTCCTCGAGCGCCTCGATCCGGTCCGAGGGGCGCTGCAGGACCTGGCCGATGAGGTAGCGGGTGAGCGCGGTCTGGGTGCGGGCGACACCGAGCATCGAGCCGATGTTGCCCAGCCGTACCGACTTGGGCAGGTCCAGCCACGACCCGGCCTTGAGGAACTTGGGGGAGAAGCCGGCGTAGGGGCCGAACAGCAGCGACTGCCTGCCCTCGATCAGCCGCAGGTCCAGGTGCGGCACCGACATCGGCGGGGCGCCTACCGCGGCCTGGCCGTAGACCTTGGCCTGGTGACGGGCGGCCAGCTCCTCGTTGGTCGAGCGCAGGAACAGCCCGGAGACCGGGAACCCGCCGAAGCCCCTGATCTCGGGGATCTCGGCCCGCTGCAGCAGCGGCAGCGCCCCGCCGCCGGCACCGACGAACACGAAGCCGGCGTTGACGGTGAACTCCTCGCCGCTGGCGTGGTGGCGGGCGGACACCTTCCACCGGCCGTCGGTGGTGCGCTCCAGGCCCTGCACGCTGGTGCCGGTGTGCACCGCGACGCCGCGGGCGGTGGCCTGGTCCAGCAGCAGCCGGGTCAGCGAGCCGAAGTCGACGTCGGTGCCGGCGGTGGAGCGGGTGGCGGCGACGGGCTGACCGGGGTCGCGGCCCTCCATCATCAGCGGCACCCACTGGGCCAGCTCGTCCTGCGAGGTGGTCAGCTCCAGCTCGGCGAACAGCGGCGAGGCGGTGAGCGCGGCGTGCCGGGCGCGCATGTAGGCCTGGCCCTCGGTGCCGTGCACGAAGCTGATGTGCGGCACCGGGGTGATGAAGTGCTTGGGGGTGTCGGTCAGGCCGGTGCGCACCAGGTGCGACCAGAACTGCCGGGACAGCTGGAACTGCTCGTTGATCGAGATGGCCTTGGTCGGGTCGACCCTGCCGTCCGTGCCCGCGGGGGTGTAGTTCAGCTCGCACAGCGCCGAGTGCCCGGTGCCGGCGTTGTTCCAGCCGTCGGAGCTCTCCGCGGCGACCCGGTCGCCGGCCTCGAACAGCGTGATGGACCAGTGCGGCGCCACGATGCCCAGCAGGGCGGCCAGCGTCGCGCTCATCACCCCGCCCCCGACCAGGACGACGTCGGGGCGCGACGTGTCGGGGACGACGGGGTGGGCGTACTCGCCCGGCGCGGTGTTCTCGGCGCTGGTCACGGGGGTGGTCGGGCCTTCCTGGTGGTCGCGCGCGGCGGTCGTTGCCGCGCGCTGCGTTCAGGGGAGCGGGGTCGCCGCTGCACCTGCCATGGTCGTCCCCCCGCGGGCGGTGCACCCTCCCCGGGCGGTGTGACCCTCGCCATGCTGCCACCGGGCCCCCGACCGCGCTGGTGAGCGGCCAGGCGCGGCCGGCTCGGTACCGTCGTCCCGTGCCCGAGGAAGCCGACCGCCCGTCCGAGACCGCCGGCCCGGCCGGCGAGGTCGCCCACCGCCGCCCGCGCACGGTGCTGCTGGTCGGCCTGGCCGCGGGGATCCTCGCCCTGGACCTGGTCACCAAGCTGGTCGTGGTGGCCACCCTGTCCGACCGGGAGCCGCTGCGGCTGCTGGGCGGGGCGCTGTACCTCACCGAGGCCCGCAACACCGGCGCCGCGTTCTCCTTCGCCGAGGGCGCCACCGTGGTGTTCAGCCTCATCGCCGCCGTCGTCGTGGTGGTCATCGTCCGGGCCGCCCGCCGGCTGTTCTCCACCGGCTGGGCGGTCGCGCTCGGCCTGGTCCTGGGCGGGGCGCTGGGCAACCTGGTCGACCGGGTCTTCCGCGACCCCGGGTTCCTGCGCGGCGGGGTGGTGGACTTCCTGTCCCTGTTCGACCCCTACGGCCGGGTGTGGCCGATCTTCAACGTCGCGGACTCGGCGATCGTCTGCGGCGGCATCCTCGGCGCCGTGCTCGCCGTGCGGGGCATCGAGTTCGACGGCTCCCGGGGTACGAAGGACGGCGGCGACCGCGAGGGCGCGGCCACCGACTGACCGTCGGTCACAATGGCGGGGTGACCGCCAGCCTGCGCCGTGAGCTCCCGGTGCCCGACGGCCTGGAGGGCCAGCGGGTCGACCAGGCGCTCGCCCGGCTGTTCGGGCTCTCCCGCGGCGCCGCCGCCGACCTCGCCGACGAGGGCCGGGTGCTGGTCGACGGCCGGGCCCGCAGCAAGGGCGACCGGCTGACCGCCGGCAGCTGGCTGGAGGTCGAGCTGCCCCCGCCACCGGGCGAGCCCGCCCCGCCCCAGCCGGTCGAGGGCATGACCGTGGTGCACGACGACGACGACGTCCTGGTGGTCGACAAGCCGGTCGGGGTCGCCGCGCACGGCAGCCCGGGCTGGGACGGCCCCACCGTGGTCGGCGGGCTGGCCGCGGCCGGCTACCGCATCTCCACCAGCGGGGCCGAGGAGCGCCGCGGGATCGTGCACCGGCTGGACGCCGCGACCACCGGGCTGATGGTGGTGGCCAAGAGCGAGCGCGCCTACACCCTGCTCAAGCAGGCCTTCAAGGAGCGCACGGTCGACAAGGGCTACCACGCCCTGGTCCAGGGCCACCCCGACCCGTCGCGGGGCACCATCGACGCGCCCATCGACCGGCACCCCAAGCACGACTGGCGCTTCGCCGTGGTCAGCACGGGGCGGCCCTCGGTCACGCACTACGACACCCTCGAGGCCTTCCCGGCCGCCTCGCTGGTCGACGTCAAGCTCGAGACCGGCCGCACCCACCAGATCCGGGTGCACTTCTCCGCCATGCGCCACCCGCTCGTCGGCGACCTGGCCTACGGCGCCGACCCGACGCTGGCCGCCCGGCTCGGGGTGGCCCGGCAGTGGCTGCACGCGGTGCGGCTGGGCTTCGCCCACCCCGCCGACGGTCGCTGGGTGGAGTTCACCAGCAGCTACCCCGAGGACCTCGCCCGGGCCCTGGGCCGGCTGCGCGCCGAGGCCTGAGCGCGCCCCCTCCGTGACCGGCCTGCCCGACTCCCTCGCCGACTTCGGTCCGGCCGCCTTCGCCGCGGTCGTCGTCGCCGGCTACCTGGTCGTCGGCGAGCCCGTCGTGGGGCACGTGCTGCACCGCCGCTTCGAGGACCGGATGCGCGCCGACGCCCGGGCCCGGCGGTCGTTCTACCTGCGCCTGCTCGTCCTGGAGTGGGGCCTGTCCCTGCTGGTCCTGGTGGTCTTCCTCGCCGCCCCCGACGTCGACGGCGGGCAGGTGGGGCTGCGCTGGCCGCAGGCGTGGCCGGGCCCGATCACCGCGGTGGCCTGCCTGCTGCTGGTGGCCTTCGTGGTGGTGTCCACCCGGGCGCTGCGGTCCGGTGCGCTGGCCGGGGCGGCCCCGCCGCCGACCGGCCGGCACGGGGAGCCGCCGGTGCAGTCCACGGTCGCGCTGCTGCCCCGGTCGGCGGCCGAGCGACGGCTGTTCGCCGTCGTCGGCGTCACCGCCGGGGTGTGCGAGGAGTGGCTCTACCGCGGCTTCTTCCTCGCCGTGGTCGCCGCCGCCGTCCCCGGGCTGCCCTCGGGGGTGCTGGTGGTGGTCGCCGCGGTCGCCTTCGGCGCCGCGCACGCCTACCAGGGCGCCGGCGGGGTGCTGCTCACCGGCGTCCTCGGCGGGGTGTTCGCCGCGCTGTACCTGCAGACCGGGTCGCTGCTGCTGCCGGTCCTGCTGCACGCCGCGGTCGACCTGCGGTTCCTGCTCGTGCCCACCACCGCGCTGCCCCCGCTGCTGCCCCGCCGGGCCCCGGACCGGGACACGCGGGGAGACCAGCGCGACTCTGTCGGACCCCCGGAGTAGACAGCGGGGAGTGCGAGGATCGGGGGCCAGCACCCCCGGTCTGCACCCTCGGCCTTCCCCGCCGGTCAGCACCACCTGCACCTGCACCACCGACCAGTGAGGAGCCCCCGTGCCCGACGCCGAGAACTTCGTGCACCTGCACGTGCACACCGAGTACTCGATGCTCGACGGCGCGGCCAAGCTGCCCGAGGTCACCAAGGCCGCCGCCGAGCAGGGCATGCCGGCGCTGGCCATGACCGACCACGGCAACGTCTTCGGCGCGTACGACTTCTACAAGCAGGCCAACGCCAACGGCGTCAAGCCGATCATCGGCATGGAGGGCTACTACACGCCCGGCTCGCGGTTCGACCGCGCGCCCTACGACTTCGGCGCCATCGCCGACGAGGACGGCGAGGGCGCCTCGTCCAAGGGCAAGGCCGCCTACACCCACATGACCCTGCTGGCCCGCACCACCGAGGGCATGCACAACCTGTTCCGGCTCTCCTCGCTGGCCAGCCTCGAGGGGCAGTACCGCAAGCCGCGCTTCGACCGCGACCTGCTCGAGCAGTACGGCACGGGCCTGATCGCCACCACCGGCTGCCCCTCGGGCGAGGTGAACATGTGGCTGCGGGCGGGCAAGGTCGACCGCGCCCGGCAGGCGGCGGCGGACTTCCAGGACATCTTCGGGCGGGAGAACTTCTACGCCGAGGTCATGGACCACGGCCTGTCCATCGAGAAGCAGACCAAGCCCGCGCTGCTGGAGATCGCCAAGGAGCTGGGCATCCCGCTGCTGGCCACCAACGACCTGCACTACACCCACCGCGAGGACGCCGAGGCCCACGACGCCCTGCTGTGCATCCAGACCGGGGCGCGGCTCAACGAGACCAACCGCTTCAAGTTCAACGGCGACGGCTACTACCTGAAGTCCGCCGCCGAGATGCGCGGGCTGTTCACCGAGATGCCCGAGGCCTGCGACAACACGCTGCTGGTGGCCGAGCAGTGCGAGGTCACCTTCACCGAGGGCGCCGACCTGATGCCCCGCTTCCCGCTGCCCGAGGGCGAGGACGAGACCTCCTGGTTCATCAAGGAGGTCGAGCGCGGGCTGCACAAGCGCTGGCCCGGCGGCATCCCCGACCACGTGCGCAAGCAGGCCGACTACGAGGTCGGGATCATCACCCAGATGGGCTTCCCGGGGTACTTCCTCGTGGTCGCCGACTTCATCAACTGGGCCAAGGACAACGGCATCCGGGTCGGCCCCGGCCGTGGCTCGGCCGCCGGGTCGCTGGCCGCCTACGCCATGGGCATCACCGACCTCGACCCGCTGGCGCACGGCCTGATCTTCGAGCGGTTCCTCAACCCCGAGCGCGTCTCCATGCCCGACGTCGACATCGACTTCGACGAGCGCCGGCGCGGGGAGGTCATCCGGTACGTCTCGGAGAAGTACGGCGAGGAGCGGGTCAGCCAGATCGTCACCTACGGCACGATCAAGGCCAAGGCCGCCATCAAGGACGCCGGCCGGGTGCTCGACCGGCCCTTCTCCGTCGGCGACGAGCTGACCAAGCTGCTGCCGCCGGACGTGATGGGCAAGGGCATCCCGCTCACCGGGGTCTTCGACCCGGCCCACCCGCGCTACAAGGAGGCCGCGGAGTTCCGGGCCCGCTACGAGTCCGACCCGGGTGCCGCCGAGGTGGTCGACCAGGCCCGCAAGCTCGAGGGCCTCAAGCGCCAGTGGGGCGTGCACGCCGCCGGGGTCATCATCGGCCGCTACCCGCTCATCGACAGCGTGCCGATCATGCGCCGCGAGGCCGACGGCGCGATCATCACGCAGTTCGACTACCCGACCTGCGAGACGCTCGGGTTGCTCAAGATGGACTTCCTGGGCCTGCGCAACCTCACGGTCATCGACGACGCACTGCGCAACATCGAGATCAACGGCAAGCCGCCGATCGACCTCGACGAGCTCAGCAAGGACCTCACCGACCCCGCCACCTACGAGCTGCTGGCCAAGGGCGAGACGCTGGGGGTCTTCCAGTTCGACGGCGGCCCGATGCGGTCGCTGCTGCGGCTGATGCGGCCGGACAACTTCGAGGACATCTCGGCCGTCGGCGCGCTGTACCGCCCCGGCCCGATGGGTGCCAACTCGCACACCAACTACGCGCTGCGCAAGAACGGCCAGCAGGAGATCACCCCGATCCACCCGGAGCTGGCCGAGCCGCTGGAGGAGATCCTGGGCCAGACCTACGGCCTGATCGTCTACCAGGAGCAGGTCATGGCGATCGCGCAGAAGGTCGCCGGGTACTCCCTCGGCAAGGCCGACCTGCTGCGCCGCGCCATGGGCAAGAAGAAGAAGTCGGTGCTGGACGCCGAGTTCGTCGGCTTCGAGGCCGGCATGAAGGCCAACGGCTTCTCCGCGGCGGCGGTCAAGACGCTGTGGGACATCCTGGTCCCCTTCGCCGACTACGCCTTCAACAAGGCGCACTCGGCGGCCTACGGCCTGGTGTCCTACTGGACGGCCTACCTCAAGGCCAACTACCCGGCCGAGTACATGGCCGGCCTGCTCACCAGCGTCGGCGACGACAAGGACCGCCGGCCGGTGTACCTGGCCGAGTGCCGCCGGATGGGCATCAAGGTGCTCCCGCCGGATGTCAACGAGTCCTCGTGGGACTTCACCGCCGTCGGCCAGGACATCCGCTTCGGCCTGGCGTCGGTGCGCAACGTCGGGCACAACGTCGTGGCCTCCATCGTCAAGGCGCGCGAGGAGAAGGGCGCGT
>Ga0325400_1006384_pt1 | contig 11204 bp, 10 predicted proteins | sample PopdelMetagenome_2_FD_205662 | JGI IMG/M metagenome (GOLD analysis project Ga0325400, IMG submission 205662) | Populus deltoides microbial communities from Bellville, Georgia, United States - Xylem-PdKOR-R1 | ecosystem: Host-associated > Plants > Phyllosphere > Stem > Wood/Secondary xylem...
AGCGCCACGAGGGGGGCACCCAGCAGGACCCAGGGCCCGAGCGCCGACTCCACCGCGACGAGCGACGCGGTGGCCGTCGCAGCGTGCAGCGACACCTTCCACCGCAGCGACGCGACGGCGAGGAGGCCGAGCAGCACCGCCATGGAGGTCATGAGGACGACCAGCTCGCGGGGCGCCCCGAGCGCCACCACCAGACCGACGGCCGCCACGACGCCGACCAGCGCCGCCGCCAGCACGCGCGGGCGGTCACCGCGTCGCGGGAGGTGGTGACCGACCACGCGACCGGTGCGCACCAGGTGCAGCACGAGCGCCAGCCCGGGCGCGACGGCGACGACCGCCGCCAGGACGGCGAGCCCCAGGCCCCGCCACCCGCCGGCCGAGGCGCCGACCACGAGGGGCACGACCGCGGCGAGCACCGCCGGGGCACCCGCCTCCGAGGCCCACCGCGCCCAGCGCGGTCCGCTCACGCGTCGAGCGGGTCCGGCAGGAGGCTCGCCCGGGGCACCTCGACGACGTCTCCGGCGAGGTCCCTCAGGCGAGCGGACGTGGGGGTCAGCGACTGGACCGTCCACGGCTGGCGCAGGTCGGGGTGGGGACCGGAGCGCACCACCGTGGCCCCCGGCACCGGCAGGTGCCCCTCCACCCCCGCGGCGTGCACGACCTGCAGCGCGGTGGCGGCCGCCGCGTCCGCCGCCAGCGCCGCGGCGTCCTCGGCGTCGGCCTCCGCGGGGACGGCGAGGGTGAGCAGCACCGTCACCAGGCGCTGCTCACCGGCGGGGGCGTCTCGGCCGACCTCGTCCACGTCCGCAAGGCTGCCAGCCGGCACCGACAGCCCGACAGCCCGACAGCCCGCCGACGCGTCCGTCAGGACGCCTGCACGAGCCCCAGAGCCGTCGCGAGCGTCATGATCTTGCGGGCGCGGCCCAGGCGCGGCAGGTCGGAGCCGTCGCGGACGACGCGGCCGCGGGCCTCGAAGTCCTCCAGGAAGTCCTGCGCCCAGGCGATGTCGGACTGCGTGGGGCTGATGACCTCGTTGATGACCGGCACCTGCTCGGTCTGCAGGCAGAGCTTGCCCGTCAGGCCCAGCGCGACGGTCAGCGCCGACTGCTCGCGCAGCACGGCGTGGCTCGAGCCGACGGTCGGGCCGTCGATGGGGCCGGGCAGCCCGCCGATGCGGCTGGCGACGACGAGGCGCGAGCGCGGGTACGCCATCGCCAGGTCGTCGGCGGCGGTGCCGGTGTCGCGGCGGTAGTCGCCGCTGCCGAACGCGAGGCGGAACGCGCCGCGGGCGCGGGCGATGCGCACCGACTCCTCGATGCCGAGGGCCGACTCCACCAGGGCGATGACGGGAAGGGACCCGCCGAGGCGGTCGAAGGTCTCGGTGACGTGCTCGGGCGCCTCGGCCTTGGCGAGCATCACGCCGGCCAGGCCGCCGCCGGCGGCAGCGGCCAGGGCGAGCTCGCGGACGTCGTCCTCCCAGAAGGTGGTGGTCCGGTCGTTGATGCGCACCCACGCGCGGTGGCCGCTGGACGCCAGCCAGTCGATGACCCCCTGCCGCGCCTGCGCCTTGTTGGCCGGGTCGACGGCGTCCTCGACGTCGAGGATGACCTGGTCGGCGCGCGAGCGGGCCGCGGGCTCGAAGGACTCGGTGCGGGCGGCGTTGACGAGCAGCCAGGAGCGGGCGATCTGGGCGTCCACGCCTCGGGTGGTGGGCATGCGGGGCTGCTCTCCTCGGTGGTGCGCGGCCCGGCCGGGCGCGCCGCTGCGGTGGTCGGTCGGCACCGAGTACTACCACGGGCGGGGGCGCCGCGTCGCACGCCGACGGCGCGGCGGAGATCCACCTCACCCCCCGGCGGGACGGTCCCGCGGGGCGGGTGCGGACGGGCGCACGGGCACCCGGCGGGCGCCCCTCAGGCGGTGCGGCGCGCTCCGCCGAAGGCCCAGGCCGCCAGCCAGACCGTCACGACCGTGGTGATGACGGCGCCGGGGACGTGCACCGCCAGACCGGTGTGGTCACCGGTCCACGCCTGGACGAAGCCGACGACGAAGGCGAGGAGCGCGAGCGCGGTGGGCAGCACGCGCCCGCGGGTCGCGCGCTGCAGCAGGAAGGCCGCGACCACCGCGAGCCCCTGCACGACGTGCAGGGCGATGGCTCCGGCGGCGTGGACCTCCTCGGCACCGGACGTGCCGCTCAGCAGCTGGCCGGCGCTGACGAACTGCAGCACCACCACCAGCACGGACAGCACCGCGGCGCCCTGGAAGAGGCGCAGGAGGCCGGTGGGGGCGGCGCTGCGGCCGCCGGCGGTGCGGGTGCTGGCGGTGCTCGAGCTCACGAGGGGCCCCTCTCGGTGTCGCCCGGCGGGCGATCTACGACTCCACCGGTAGTAGTGGAAATCTTGACGACGACGGTAGGGGGAGGTGTCCCCGGCGTCGAGGCCGACGCACTGAGAACACCCTGTGAAGGCGGGGCGCACCAGCCGGACGGCCCCCCGTTCAAGACCACCGGCCTGGCGCCCGATACCAGGACATGACCGCCACGCTCGCCGCGCACGTCGACCGCTGGGCCCACGAGATCCTGACCGCCGGCACCCCGGTCGAGGTCCACCCGGACCACGGCGCCTCGCTCGCCTCAGCCTGCCGCGGCGAGCTCGCCGGCGTCCTGCCCTCCGCGCTGGTGGCCGTCGCCCGCCGACTGCCCGAGGGCGACCTCGCCGCCCTCGAGGCGCGCCTGGTGCGCAGCATCGCCCGCGCCTCCGCCTGACGCCCCCTCCCCGCGCGCTGCGCGAGGACCCAAAACCGCTTGCCCCTCCCCGCAGGATGACGGGGTGGAGAAGATCAACGACAGGCTGCTGTCCTGGGCCTCGATCCTCGAGGAGGAGACCAGGGCCCAGGCCCTCGCGACCGCGCGGATGCCCTTCGTGTTCCCGCACGTCGCCCTCATGCCCGACGCGCACCTCGGCAAGGGGGCCACCGTCGGCTCCGTCATCCCGACGCAGCGCGCGCTCGTCCCCGCCGCGGTGGGGGTCGACATCGGCTGCGGCATGGACGCGGTGCTCACGCCGCTGACCGCCGACGACCTGCGCGCCCGCGGCTCGCTCGCCCCGCTGCGGGAGAGCATCGCGCGCGCCGTCCCCCTGTCGGCCGGGCGCTACAACGAGACCCTCACGACGACGGCGGCGCAGCGCGTCACCGAGCTGGAGGCCCTGGCCGAGCGGGCGCGCTTCGACCCGGGCGTCGCGACCCCGAACTGGAGGCTGCAGCTCGGCTCGCTCGGCTCCGGCAACCACTTCATCGAGGTCTCCCTCGACGAGCAGATGCGGGTCTGGGTGTTCCTGCACTCGGGGTCGCGCGGGGTCGGCAACAAGATCGCGCAGCGGCACATCGCCGTCGCGGCGGAGCTGTGCGAGCGCTGGTGGGTCGACCTGCCGCACCCGGACCTCGCCTACCTGGTCGAGGGGACCGACGAGTTCTGGGCGTACGTCCGCGAGCTGCGGTGGGCGCAGGAGTTCGCGCGGCTCAACCGGGCGGAGATGGTCGACCGGGTCGTGGGGTGCGTGGAGGAGTTCGTCGGGCACGACCTCGAGCGCCTGGAGGAGGTCTCGTGCCACCACAACTACACCGAGCAGGAGCGCCACTTCGGCCGACGGGTGTGGCTCTCCCGCAAGGGGGCGATCTCCGCGAAGGAGGGCGAGCTGGGCCTCGTCCCGGGGTCGATGGGCGACAGGTCGTACGTCGTCGTCGGCAAGGGGAACCGGGTGGCGCTGGACAGCGCGCCGCACGGTGCGGGCCGGGCCCTCTCGCGGGCGAGGGCGCGGCGGACCTTCACCCAGGAGGACCTCGTCGAGCGGATGAGCGGCGTCGAGTGGGACGCGGGCTCGACGGCGTTCCTCGACGAGCACCCGGGCGCGTACAAGCCCATCGACGTCGTCATGGCCGACGCGGCGGACCTCGTCGAGGTGCGCCACGAGCTGCGGCAGGTCGTGAACGTCAAGGGCGACTGACCCACCGGCCGTGATCATGGGCGTTGCGCACACCCGCTGCGCACGACGCCCATGATCACGGCGGTCCGTGTGCACGAGTCCCATGATCACGGGGAGGGGGGAGGATGAGCGCGTGCTCCTGACGATCAGCGCTGAGGCGTCACCGGCGATGCCCACCGCCAGCGACCTCGGCTTCCTGCTGCACAAGCACCCCGACAGGGCGCAGTCGACCGAGGTGTTCGGCGGCACCGCTCACGTGCTGTGGCCGGAGGCCGACGGGCACCGCGCCACCGCGGCGCTCCTCCTCGACGTCGACACCGCCGCCCTGCAGCGCAGCCGCGGCCGCCGGGAGACCCCCGAGGCGTTCGCGCTGGCCGACCACGTCAACGACAGGCCCTACGTCGCGAGCTCGCTGCTCGCCGTCGCGCTCGGCAAGGTGTTCAGGACGGCGCTGGCCGGGCGCTGCGACGCGCGCCCCGAGCTCCCAGGCGCGGCCCTCCCCCTCGAGGTCGGCGTCCCGTCGCTGGTCAGCCGCGGTGGCGCGGCGCTGGTCGAGCGCCTCTTCTCGCCGCTGGGCTGGGACGTCGAGGCGCGCACCCAGCCGCTCGACCCGCTGGTGCCGGCGTGGGGTGAGAGCCGCGTCGTCGGCGTCCGCCTGCGCGGCACCCTGCGCCTCGCCGACGCGCTGGCCCAGCTGTACGTGCTGCTGCCCGTCCTGGACGACGCCAAGCACTACTGGGTCAGCGCCGACGAGGTCGACAAGCTGGTCCGCGCCGGCGGCGACTGGCTGCCGGCGCACCCCGACCGCGAGCTGGTGATGACGCGCTACCTGCGCCACCAGCGCTCGCTGGTGCGCGACGCCGTCGCCCGCCTCGACGACGTCGAGGGCCTCCCCCTCGACGACACCGAGACCGGCGGTCCTGCGACGACCGACGACGGGCGGACGACCCCGCTGGCGGTGCTGCGCCGCGAGGCCGTGCTCGCCGTGCTGCGCGAGGCCGGCGCGGCCAGCGTCGTCGACCTCGGCTGCGGCGAGGGCGGCCTCGTGCGCGAGCTGCTGCGCGACCCGCACCTCACGCGCGTGGTCGGCGCCGACGTCTCCGCCCGCGAGCTCGACAGGGCCGCCCGGCGCATCGGCACGGACCGGCTGCCCGACACCGTGGCCGCCCGCCTGGAGCTGCTGCAGACCTCCGCGACCTACCGCGACGACCGGCTCGCCGGCGTCGACGCCGTGGTGCTCGTGGAGGTGGTCGAGCACCTCGACCCGCCGCGCCTGCCCGCGCTGGAGCGCAGCGTCTTCGCGCACGCCCGGCCGCGCACCGTGGTGGTCACGACGCCCAACGCCGAGCACAACGTGCGCTACCCGGGTCTCGCGGCCGGCGCGTTCCGGCACCCGGACCACCGCTTCGAGTGGACCCGCGCGGAGTTCGCGGCCTGGGCGTCGCAGGTCGCGGAGCGCCGCGGCTACGCCGTCGTCGTGAGACCGGTCGGGCAGGACGACGACGAGGTGGGCCCGCCCACGCAGATGGCCGTGTTCACCCGGCGCGAGACCAGCGAGGGAGCAGCATGAGCGCGGACGCGGCACCGAGCGAGCGCGTCCTCGAGGTCCCCGACCTCAGCCTCGTCGTCCTCGTGGGCGCCAGCGGGTCGGGCAAGTCGACGTTCGCGGCGCAGCACTTCGGGCCGTTCGAGGTGGTCTCGTCCGACCACTGCCGCGGACTCGTCGCCGACGACGTCGACGACCAGGCCGCCACCGCCGACGCCTTCGACGTCCTCCACCACATCGCGGGGGTGCGCCTGCGCCGCGGGAACCTCACGGTGGTCGACGCGACCAACGTCCAGGCCGACGCGCGCCGCCAGCTGGTGGCGCTGGCCCGCGAGCACGACGTGCTGCCGGTGGCGGTCGTGCTCGACCTGCCCGAGCGGGTCTGCCTGGAGCGCAACGCCGCCCGGCCCGACCGCGACTTCGGCGCGCACGTGGTCAAGCGCCACCGCGACGCGCTCCGCCGGTCGCTGAGGTCGCTGCGCCGCGAGGGCTTCCGCACGGTGCACGTGCTGAGCTCGGTGGAGGAGGTGGCGGCGGCGCGGGTCGTGAGGACGCCGCTGCGCTCCGACCTGAGAGACCAGCACGGCCCGTTCGACGTCGTCGGTGACGTGCACGGCTGCCGCTCCGAGCTGGAGACGCTGCTGGGCGAGCTCGGCTACGCCCTCACCCGCGACGAGCAGGGCCGCCCCGTCGACGCCGTGCACCCGCAGGGCCGCCGCGCGGTGTTCCTCGGCGACCTCGTCGACCGCGGCCCGGACTCCCCCGGCGTGCTGCGCCTCGTCATGGGCATGGTCGAGGCGGGGCACGCGCTGGCCGTCCCCGGCAACCACGAGGCCAAGCTCGTCCGCGCCCTCGACGGGCGCGACGTCTCGGTGACGCACGGCCTGGAGACCACGCTCGCCCAGATCGCCGCCATCGAGGACGACGACGAGCGCCGCGCCTTCCGCGAGCGCGTCCGCGCCTTCGCCGACGGGCTGGTGAGCCACCTGGTGCTCGACGGCGGGAAGCTCGTCGTGGCGCACGCCGGGCTCAAGGAGAGCTACCACAACCGGGCGTCGGGGCGGGTGCGCAGCTTCGCGCTCTACGGCGACACCACGGGCGAGTCCGACGAGTTCGGGCTGCCGGTCCGCCTCGACTGGGCGCGCGACTACCGCGGCCGGGCGACCGTGCTCTACGGGCACGTGCCGACGCCGGAGCTGGAGTGGGTGAACGGCACGCTGTGCCTGGACACGGGCGTGGTGTTCGGGGGCGCGCTGTCGGCGCTGCGCTGGCCGGAGCGCGAGAGCGTGCAGGTGCCGGCGGAGGCGGTGCACTACGAGCCGGTGCGCCCCCTGGTGGCCGACCGCCCGGTGCGGGACGACGACGACCTCGCCCTCACCGACGTGGTCTCCCCCGACGGCGCCGGCCGCGGCGTCGAGACGCGCCTGGCCGGGCGGGTCGCCGTCGCCGCGGAGCAGGCGGCGGGGGCGCTGGAGGTGATGAGCCGGTTCGCGGTGGACCCGCACCTGCTCTGGTACCTCCCGGCGACCATGGCCCCGGCCGGCGGCTGGGCGGACGCACCCGACCTGCTGGAGCACCCGCAGGCGGCGTTCGAGGCGTACCGGAAGGCGGGCGTCACGGACCTGCTGTGCGAGGAGAAGCACATGGGCTCGCGGGCGGTGGTCCTGGTGTCGCGCTCCCGCGACGGGCTGGCGCCGTGGTCGAGCACGGGCGGGGTGGTGCACACGCGCACCGGGCGCTCGTTCTTCGGCGACGAGCTGACGCTGGCGCTGCTCGACGGCGTGCGCGCCGCGGCGGAGCGGGCGGGGCTCTGGGACGAGCTGTGCGGTGGAGCCGCAGGCGGAGGCGGCGGCGAGCAGTGGCTGCTGCTCGACGCCGAGCTGCTGCCGTGGTCGGCCAAGGCCGAGGAGCTGCTGCGCGGCCAGTACGCCGCGGTCGGCGCGGCAGCGCGGGCGGCGCTCCCCGCCGCCGTCGTCGTCCTGGAGCAGGCGGCGGCGCGGGGGCAGGACGTCGGTGCGCTGCTCGAGCGGACCCGCCAGCGGGAGGTCGACGCGGCGGCGTTCACCGAGGCGTACCGCCGGTACGTGTGGCCGACGGGCGTCAGCGAGGGTCGGCTCGACGGCGTGCAGCTCGCCCCCTTCCAGGTGCTCGCCGCTGGCACAGCCGGGGGCGCTCTCACCTTCGGCGACCGCGATCACGGCTGGCACCTGTCGGTGGCCGACCGGCTGGTCGGGGCCGACCCGCAGCTGTTCCGCACCACGCGGCGCCTCCGCGTGGACGCCGCCGACGCGGCGTCGTGCGGGGCGGGCACCTCGTGGTGGACCGACCTCACCGCGGCGGGGGGCGAGGGGATGGTGGTCAAGCCCTTCGCCGGGGCTGCGCTGCGCGGGCCGAAGGGCGTGGTGCAGCCGGGCACGAAGGTCCGCGGCGCCGAGTACCTGCGCCTCGTCTACGGCCCCGGGTACGCCGCAGACCTGGAGCGGCTCAAGCAGCGCCAGGTCGGCCGCAAGCGGAGCCTGGCGCTGCGCGAGCACGCCCTGGGGGTGGAGTCGCTGGCGCGCCTGGCCGACGGCGAGCCGCTGTGGCGCGTCCACGAGGCGGTCTTCGCCGTCCTGGCCCTGGAGTCCGAGCCCGTCGACCCCCGCCTGTGACCCCTCCCCCTCCTCCCCCTGCCCTCCCCCTCCTCGGAGCCGGGCGCCTGGTTGCGGTTCACCACCCCCTCGGAACCGCAGCCGGGCGCCTGGTTGCGGTTGCGTGGGGGCGCGTTGGCCCGCCACCGCGCCAGGGCTTTCACTGGGGCGAGGAGGTGGTCGCCACGATGACGACGGACAGCGCGGGGAGCCGCGGCGCGGTGGCCGCGCTCGAGTCACCGCAGGTGGACGTGCGGCTCAGGGCCGCGATGGCGCTCGGCACCTGGCCGGCCGAGGAGCACCTCGACGGCATCGTGCGGCGGTGCGCCGTCGAGCCCGACCCGTTCGTGCGCGACACGCTGTCGTGGGCGCTGACGCGCCTGCCGCCCGCGCTCGTGCTGGCCAGGGTGCGGCCGGAGCTGGACCGCCCGGTCCCGCAGGCGCGCGCCCAGGCGCTGCACGTGCTGTCCAAGGTCGGTGACCGGGCGGCGCGGCCGTGGGTGACGCCGGAGCTCATCGCCGACCCCGACGACACCGTGGCCCGCACCGCCTGGAGGACCGCGGTCTCCCTCACCCCGCTGCCGCCCGGCGGGGACGACGCCGAGGGCGACCTCGCGGTCGACGAGGGGGCCGAGGCCGAGCGGACCCAGCTCGCCGAGCTGCTCGGCCGCCAGCTGGGTCGCGGCGACCGCGAGGTGCGGCGCGCCCTCAGCCGCGCACTGGTGCAGCTGGGTCCTGCCGCCACCGCCGTCCTGCGGCGCGCGACCGGGTCGCCGGACCCCGAGGTCGCCGAGCACGCGAGGACGGCGCTGCTGCTGGCGCACGACCCCCAGGCGGCCTTCGCCTTCGACGTGCAGGCCGCCGAGCGCGCCGCCGGGCAGACCGACGCCGACCCCCGCTCCTGACCCGCGCCCGCCCCCGTCACCGGCCGCCGTCGCGGAGACCGGCCCCGCTGCGCCAGGGTGGCCCTGTGGCCGATGACAGCGCGGACGACGTCGTGGACGGCATCCAGCGCGCGACCTTCGGCGCGGTGCCCACCAGCACCGTCGACGACTGGCTGCGCCGCCACGTCCGCGAGCGCCTAGGCGCGGACGTCGACGAGGTGGTGCTGCGCTCGGGCCGCGTGAACGCGGTGTTCGGCCTGCGGCTGGAGAGTGGCAACCGCGTCGTCGTCAAGGTCCAGCGCGGGCACCTCGACGAGGGGCGCACCGACGCCCTCGCCGCTGCCGTCGAGGCCCAGCGCCTGCTCGCGAGCTCCGGCTACCCGTGCCCGGCGCCGCTCGACGGCCCAGCGACCACCGCCGGTCTGACCGCGACGGTCGACTCGTGGCTCGACGAGGGCGTCCCCGGTGACGCCCACCGGCCCGCGACCCGGCGGGCGGTCGTCCGGAGCCTCGCCGAGCACGTGGAGCTGCTGCGCGCCCTGCCCGCGGCGCACCGCGACGCGCTGCGCCACCCGCCGGCCTGGGCCGTGTACCAGGGCGGTCCCTGGCCGACCCCGCACGACCCGGTGTTCGACTTCTCCAGCACGCCGCCCGAGCACGCGTGGGTCGACGAGGTGGCCGCCCGCGCCGCCGCCGTCCTGACCCGCGGCGGTTCGCCGGTAGCGGAGCGCCTGGTCGGCCACAGCGACTGGTACTGCGGCAACCTGCGGTTCTCCCCCACCACCGCGGCGCAGACCGAGCACGACGACGCCGTGCGGGTGACCAGCAGCTGGGACTGGGACAGCCTCGTGGTGGAGAGCTGGCCCGTCATCGCCGGCATGGCCGCGGCGTCGTTCACCGACAGCAGCACCAGCGGGGCCCAGGCACCGACCCCGGAGGAGACCGCGGCGTTCCTGGCGGAGGCCGACGACGCGCGCGGGCGCTCCTCCACGCCCGACGAGCAGCGCACCGCCGCCGCGATGGTCAGCTGGACGCTCGCGTACAACGCCCGCTGCCTGGTCGACGTCGCCGCCATGGGCCTCCCGCTGCCGCAGGGCTCCACGACGGAGGCCCTCGCCGAGCACGGCGACGCCTACCTCCGACTGCGCTGGTGACCGACGTCACGACGGCGGAGTCCCGTCCTCCGCGGCCCCCCTCCTGAGGACGCGACTCCACCGCCGCGGGTGGGGGCGGGGGGTGACGAGGGTCAGCGGGTGCGCAGGGGCAGCCAGGCGAGGACGTCCCGGACGGTCCGGTCCCAGTAGCCCCACTCGTGCTCGCCCGGGTCGAAGCCGTCGGTGACGTCGAAGCCCCGCTCGCGGGCGGCCGCGGAGAACCGGCGGCTGGAGCCGACGAGGGCGTCCTCCGTGCCGCACCGCACGTGCAGCGCCGGGGCGGTGGCCGGGTCGACGCGGTCGAGCAGCGCGAACAGGTCCGCCGACGTCCCCGCGGCGGGCGCGTCGAGCACGTGCGCGAAGACGCCGTGGGAGTCCGAGCGCTGCAGCTCGGCGACGTCGAGCGCCCCCGACAGGCTCGCCGCGGCGGCGTACCGCTCCGGCTGGCGCAGCCCCGACAGCAGGGCTCCGTACCCGCCCATCGACAGCCCGGCGACGAAGGTGTCCTCGCGGGCGCTCGAGACGCGGAAGAAGCGCTGGACGACGGCGGGCAGCTCCTCCGACACGAACTGCCAGTACGCCCCCGCGTGCGTCCCGTCCAGGTAGAAGCTGCGAGCCACCTGCGGCATGACGACGGCCAGGCCCAGCTCGGCGGCGTACCTCTCGACCGAGGTGCGCCGGGTCCAGGTGGTGCAGTCGTCGGAGAGCCCGTGCAGCAGGTAGAGCACCGGCGGCGGCTCGTCCCCCGTGGCGCTCGCCATGCCGATCTGCGACGCGGCGGGCTGCGGGAGCACCACCTGCATCGAGGTGGACAGGCCCAGGGCGTCGGAGAAGAAGTCGCAGCGGAGCAGAGCCATGGCGCCAGCAGACCAGGGCTCGGGCGATGGCGCGAGGTCTAGCGTGCCCGGGGTGGACCTGACCGGACTGGTGGTGCCCAGGAACCTCGCCCACGGCACCGCGCGCAGCGGTGACCCGGCCCGCGCCACGTGGCTGGAGGCGCTGCCCGGTGT
>Ga0325400_1006385_pt1 | contig 11203 bp, 3 predicted proteins | sample PopdelMetagenome_2_FD_205662 | JGI IMG/M metagenome (GOLD analysis project Ga0325400, IMG submission 205662) | Populus deltoides microbial communities from Bellville, Georgia, United States - Xylem-PdKOR-R1 | ecosystem: Host-associated > Plants > Phyllosphere > Stem > Wood/Secondary xylem...
GGTGGGGGGCATAAGAAACCTATAAGCCAACACTTAAGAAGTGAAAACATCAAAAGCAACAGATATCAACTAAACAAGGATTCATCGTCAAAACAGTTGGCGATATCACCAAAGCTGCCCTCGCAGGTAAGGTCATCCAGGTTCCCACGACAGAACATTAGCTCTATCCAGCATGAATTGTTGGAAAATTGTGGAATTCATAAAAATTATTGAATGCATGCTAGAAGGAATTCTAAGGTGTCATTGAAGACCAATCTCAACATTGTAGAGGAGTCCTACTCCAAAATCAAAATATTGTATCAAGATTATATTTTGCTTTCCTCCAAATATAACTATATTTTTAATGTGTTTCTGAATAACTCTATAATTTAGGATAGACCTTTTGAATTGCTTTAGAATTTCTAATAGTCACCTGTAAATGTATTGTGAATAATGTTCACACTTATATAATGAGATATTCTTTGACACAAAACCATCGAAGTGTGCCATATGAGAATTAGAATCCAATGCTCGTAATCAAGATTCTTCTGATTTTAGAAAACATTGGACCAAGATAGATAAACTATATGGGCTTTCCCAATTGTTTGTAAATCAAAGATAACAAGATTGAAATAGCAATATATGCACTAGTGTTGTCAAGAGACACTGAGGCACTCGCCTAGGTGCTCCAGGCGAGGCCCTGACACCTTTATAAGCCTCAGACGTTGGATTTCAATGAAGCACCTTGCAAGTGGGTGCAAGGCGTTAAAGCTAGCGTTTACTTGAAGTTCTTCGTTTTATGTTGGACTTTTCTTTCTTTTTTTAACTAATTTATTTTTTGAGCTATTTGTCTTTTTTTAATTAGTATTTAATTTTTCTTTTTAATCTATTTGGCTACTTACTACTTTAAATTATCTTATTTTGTTTTAAGGGTGAAAAATATAATTTTATATAACTATTTTATGGTATTTTATATTTTCTTTTGATTTTCTAATGATCTAATCTTAACTGGGAAGATGTATATTTTAGATTTATATAATATAATATAATATTACTTTTTTTTAATTTATAGCATATTGCCTTGGTTCATTCAGGCATACGCCTTGGGCATTTTACAGGCTTGGCGCCTTATAGCGCCTTTCTCCTTTGACAACACTAATATGCATAAAGATTCTATAGTTACTTGTAAAAGAATTAAGGAGAGAGGATATTCTTCTATAGTGGTCTATGTTTGTGTACCATCTTTCTAGTTTTTATCACACTACAAGTTATCCAAGAATGACTTCATAGATTTCCTTATGATGACCTGGTCAAGGTAGTACGAGTTTCTATAGTTTAAAAGAGAATAACATATCCCGTGTTATTCATTTAGGAACTTAACATAAGAAACAAAATTTCTTTAGTTACAATAAATCATTACTCTTGTTGTCCACTTCTTTTGAGGCCTTGAAAAAAAAAACATATAAAATGCAAATAACCAAAATGGCAGTAAACTTTTGCATTTTACCCAATACTTCACAACTACAAATAATTTTGCATGTCTTTAAATGCATCATGCCAACTCAATTGGTTTTTCTAATTTATCTAATTTTAGCACATTTGGAAGGAACGGTATCTATCAATCACCATCTAAACCGAAGATTTTTCTTGGTCAATAACCCCAAGAAGATAAATACAAATGATATATCATATATGAGAAGATCAACAATGTCTCTTAATGTGTGCATGATGTGTCTAAAATTGAGTTAGCCAAATACTTTTTCTTTTGGCTCCTTGCAACGTTTTACTACTTGAAATGTAGGATTTGTCTTTTTGGCACTTTTGTGATCACTGTATTAGCCCACATCATTTGTGAGGTTCATCCAACTCATTAAATGGGTTTGAGAGGCAAATAGATAGCAAAATTATTTACAGATTTCCTATGCTTGTGGTGATTTGGTGTGTTCTTATGGAGTGGAATGCTATGACTTTTTTATCAGCCAAAATTCTTCTAAGAAATTTTCAGAAGGCAAACCAATCTTTTAGATTTCTCTAAAATGCTCTACCCACTATACTTTTAGGGGAGTTTGATCATTGGACAACTAAAGATTTTGGTGATTTTGGTAATTATAGGAATAAATCATCCCATAAGTATCTTTAGTATCCACGTTGTGTCTTTTTATTCTCTTGATTAAGTATTCTTAATAAAAAAAAAATAAGGCATTTCACCTAATCTATGCTCAAAGATAGAAGGTTGAAGAGAACAAGACTCATACGGTACACATAAAAGAATAAAAGCTTTACAAGTTGATGGTAAGAATATAAGTTAAGGAATTTCACAACATTTAGGAATGGCCCATTTCATAATGTTTTTCATTAACAAGAACATATTACTGTTAAGATGATTATATTTTCATTGTTGGGACTTCTCTATCCTATTTTACCATGGTATCAAGACTTCTTGGTGACTTTACAGAGAACCTACATAAATGTGTTTGTGTCATATTAGATAAATGAGTATCATCCCATTCTACAACAAAGACTGTTGAATCTATAGAAATTGAAAATCATCCATTACATTTAGGCATCACTTAAAGTAATCTCCAGTTGCCTTTATCTAATTTAGAGAGAAACGTGAAAGGGAGAAGAGAAAGAAAGGGAGGGTCAAAATAACCAGTCAAAAGGAAGAGGGAATGCCATCCCATTCTTCAACAAAGACATAGTTGATCTAACAAATTGAAAATCATATACTGCAGTTCAGTATCACTTCTAATGTGATCTTTGGTTAGCTCCCTGAGTGTTAGAGAAGAAGAATGCAATACTTCTAATGTAATCTCTGGTTAGCTCCCTAAGTGTAAGAGAAGAAGAATGCAAGGGGATGAGAGAAAGAAAGAGAGGTAAAGATAAGAACAAAGATATAAGAACTCACTTCCCTTTCTTGTCATTATCAATAATGATTCTGTTCTTTGAAAGTTGCTCTTGTATTAAAATCACCTAAAAAGATTAATTGTATCAGAGCTATAAAAAAAAAAGACAAAGGAAGGAAGTTCACATGAGCTCTTGAAAAAATATAGTATAAACAAAACGACCTCACACAAAATAAATTAAATTTGAGAATCTCAATAGTTGATATGAAATGAAAAGCTGAAGAAAGAAAAAGGAAATTTTGAACTCATTTGAACAGCTTATTTTGCAATTCGTGAGTCATATAATTTCCTGACACTGATAAAATAGTATTGTGTTCATCACCAGACCTCCACAAAGATAAACTTTTAGCATATTGGCAGTGTACTTGATTCACCAAAAACCACTAATGCAATTGATCCAAGAGTCATTGGAATGATTACTACACTATGACTCAATTCAACTAAATCTTGCTCTTAAACTATCGTGCCCCTCCATTCAATTCTACTATGAGACAAACTTTCTCAAATTGTATTGAAAAGCTAAATGTTCTCTGAGAGTTCAACCCACGGCATTTTTTGTCTAATTGTCCACTTCTCTCCCTAAACTTTTAGAACATGCAATAGCACTTCACTTGGGAGCAATAAATATCTAAACATACATAAACATGATTGTTTTCCTTTTATTCTTAGACAGAATATAATCATTATATAAAAGAAAACAACCAAGTTCGTCTTTCTTTTCAAAAATACAGATTGTAAAGACTTACGAAGACCAAATCTCCTTTATTATTACTTATTTTTATTTGTAAAAACTTACAGATTTGTATTGGCAATTATACTTCAAGAATAAAAATTAAGGACATGTTTGCTTGTAAATTTACAATTTTCAAAAACAAAAATCTAGGAGTGAAGATAACATTTTTAATTAAAATAAAAATTGTTTTATGGGTGAATTACGATTTAGTCCCGCTAAAATCAGCAATCTTCCGGTTTGAATTTTATATTTTTTTTAGTTTTCCAACGTTAACCCTGTTGTTTTAAAAAAATTCCAATCTAACCACTAGCTATCCAACCAATACCGAGCAATGTCCACTTTTTCCATTTCTTTTTTTCACTTTTTCATGTCTCTCTCATCATTTCCTACCAAATCCCTATATGTGTGATGATGTCTGCCAGTACTTCAAACTTGAAAAGATTCTAAAGGTTGGTCCAGAAATGGTTACATTATCTATTTAATAGGTAGGGTCCCCAATGAACTTTCTGGAAACCTGAGAGTTTGATATTGGGAACTTTTAGCAACATTAATAAATCAAAAATAGTGAAAATATAATTTACCCTTTCTTTTCTAGAAACCAGACTTTCTATTTTCTTTTAGCAGAAAGCTTATCCATCTAAAAAAAAAGTAGCTTCACATATTTCTCACTTTGGAAAATGACGACCAAGTTTGCTTCACTTACTTTTTTTTTTCTATGTTCTTTTGCTAAAATATGATGAATGCAACCTTGTTTCCTATAGAAAAAAAATGTATAATAGAAATGAAAAAAATAATATCAAAGTAAATCCAACATCAATAATTTAGAAGTTATCCATAACTGATAATGACATGGAAATGCCAGCTAAATAAATTTCCCTTTAGAAAAAACTACCTATAGATAATAGCTACTTCAAGATCAGGCATCATAACATTTATAAAAATTCAGTCTTTATGACACTAAGGCTCATGTTAACCCCTAACTTTATGCAAAATGTAAATATAAGACCTAGCATCATTAAGGCACATAGTTCAAATCAATGCAAAATATGTCACACAAGCATAAACTTTATTTAGACAAATTAAATAGATTATTTCTTCCTGATGTCAAAAGGCATTAGTAAACAACAAGCAGAATATCACCTTCTCAGTTCCTTTGACAACAAAATATCCTCCAGGGTCAAGGGGGCACTCACCTAAATTCAAAGGAAAAATGAAAGAATATGAAAGGAAGAAGCAAGAGGAAATAAGTGGCAGCAAAAGCAATGTTAGAGTTTATGCATACATACCAAGTCTCGCAAGTTCAGCTTCATTTTTTCCATACAACACACAGCAACAACTTCGTAACATTATGGGCATTCTTCCAATGACAACATCATTCTGCAAGAACTACTTTGTTTAAAATCCGAATCACACGTCCTCAAGCATTAGATATCAAAGTACAATTTGACTACCTTTATCATCTTCTCCTTCCGACCATGGCTTCCTGAAATATACTCTATATTAACCAATATCGGTGCAGCATACCTGAAACTCACAAATTCAAAAACTTGTACAACTTAGAAGACAAATAATTCAAGTGCACAATGGTTGCAAATTGCAAGTTTAGAGTTCCATCAGGGATAGCCAAACAGTTTAATGCGCTAATTATCAACAAATTTTAATCAAGGAAAACAGAAGAAACAAATTTGGGTTTTTTTTTCCTTCTTGCAACACCAACATGCTGAAACCAGAGTTTCCTGCTTCTGACAATGAAATATATCCCCATTCATCACACCAGAGCTAGAACATCATCATTGTACCACTCTATAATAATACAAAAGAGAGCACAGAAAATTGATGAATGTCTGATGTGGAGAGTGATGAAATCATATTCAAGTATCGCTAATGTGCACCCAAATGGATTAATGGAAGTCTCTTCAGTTCTCGAATTGAGAAGGGCATCATCAAGTGCAGGTTAGGATCATGAGGGAGTGTAACAGCTGGTAAGCATATTTAGTCAATAGTATTGGCAGATAGGGGCTTGGGCTAAAGCTAGAGAGAGTGAAGCTTTGGACAAGTAACCATTTGCACTCTCCTTGAAATAATGTCACTCCCCATTTTGATTTTGCATCAGAAAGGGAAGGATAAGTGCATAGTTTACACAGGTTCAGTGTTACCAGGGGCAGGCCATGGCACCCTCAAAATTTGGCAAAGTTAATGCCATTGAATTTAATGCTTATTTCTAAAAAAATATGCAATTTGGGAACCCTCCTCCTTCCAAAAAAAATAAGGTACTATTCTATAACCATTATTTGTTTATTTTATTTGCAAATGTATCATAGTATATTAGTTTTTGGCACCCTGATACCTAAAACCCTAGTTCTACTCCTGCAGATGGCCATTGCAAGCTTGATTTTTTTTTTGTAGCCATCTTTACTTGTACCACTTTGTGACATTTCTAGGATTTTCTAAATCAGCACACAAATGCATTGGAAGGCCTTCTGTTTTAATCTTCATACTTTAAGTTATTTCATACAGATTGTCTAGCTCTATTCACTTTTACAAAGTTTTTCTTTTACCTAAAAAAATGGAACATAAGAAAAAAACCAGGAGAAAAAAAAATCAATTAAGAAACTAAAAGAACATGAATGGCTACATACGTCGTGTCAGATAAGCGACACATATGAGGAGTAATTTGTTCACTAATAGCATCGACCACCATAGAAGGCTTTCCAATCTTAACATCTGTAAACCTACAAGATTTAAGACCAAAAAAAAATTAAAAAAAGGTACCACAATTAATAGAATCCAATCTCACAAAATATTAAAAAAAAAAAACCCAGATGATCTTTTTTTTCCCTATTTCTAAATGCTGCTTCATTTCTCAAAATAAACAGACTTTACCAGCTTGTGCACCCGTGCACCCAGAGAAAGCAACCAAAACATAAAATGGATAGATGAATGATTACCTCAGATAAAGACTAGGATCAACTGTGGACACAATCCGATCATTGGCACGCACAATCTTCTTGATTCCAATATTTATAAAATAATTAAACGAATCTAAGTGCTGCTTCACTAACCCTCTCCCCTATCAAAAACCATTAAAATTTTCTTTGAGAAAAAAACCCTCTAGCAGTAACACACTGTAAATTCACATAAAAAATATATAAGAAAAAAACAAAGTACGTTCATATTTAAATAACAGAAAGTTGGGTTACCTTTAAAAATTCAGGGAGAAGCTGGAATTTGTCGACGGCGGATTTTACTGGTGGAGCGGCATGCTTTTGCTTGTCAATTAAATGGTCAACAACGTTCTCCCTTTTAAACAGAATTAAAAAATAAAATTGCAAATTTTTTAAGAAAAAATCAGTAACCAAAATCAGTTTTTTTAAAAAAACAAAACAAAACAAAAGCGCCATAACGAAACAGAGAGAATGACTTACTCAGACAGAGAATCGGCTTGCACGACAACCATTAGTGGGTTTTTTTTTTATGAGAGAGGTTTTGGTCTGAGCAGAACGGCTTGATGATGATGATCTCTGATAGACTCTCCCGGTGGTGAAGAGGGGTTTATGCTTTAATTCGTCTTAAACCCTGAATTTTGTACACCAGCGGATTGCGTCTGGGTTGGGAATCAGTTTGGGTTTACTTTCTTTCCAAGAGGGTTCGGGGTCGGGTCTAATTAATCCCTATTGGGCCGCAAATCAGCCATCTGAAGATTTTAGCTTGAATTAGCCCATGGGCTATTTTTGTGTTTTTCGTAAATCAAAAAAGAAACTTGAGTAAACTATTATTATTATTTAAAAAAAAATTCATGAAATCACTGTACATACATTCAAAATTTATTATGAATTCATATAATAAAATTATTATTTTTCTCTTCATAGTAAAAGTCATGTACCTTGCTTCTAGGAGCAAAATTATTTTTTTGATGAGACTTATTTATTATTACAATGAAGGTAGAATGATTTTTTAATAGTTTTTACACAATGAAATATCTAAAATATTTTTAAAAGTTAAATTTGTTTAGCTTTTTTTAGAAGAGAATTTTTGGTTTTCTATCTAGCCAAGAGTTTTTCAATCCTTTTGTTATGGTTTTTCATTAATATCATTTAGGGTTAGGTAGTAGTCTTTTTAGAAATATATATATATATATATATATATATATATATATATATATATATATATATTGTTGGCACGTTCAACACATGAACCAACACATGAACCAACTTGTGGAGATGCCTGCACTTTAAGTGAAATTATCTCGAGGTGGCACTTGTAGAAATAAATTTTTTTCTACCAATAAAATTTCACCATGTGTCATTTTTATTTTATTTTTACATGAAAGGATAAAATAAAATTAAAATAAATGACATGAAAAATAAATAGACTTTCATATATTTCTTGGCCAATGAAAAGTTGACACATGAGATGAGATATTTAAGATATTTTGTTATAAACACAAGATCTCATAAATAAAAATCAACTAATAAAATAATGTCATATGACATTGAAAAATGACTTGAGAACCCTTATAAATACCTATAAATAGAGGGCTTCACCCTAGACAAAAAGGAAGAAGAATTTTTTGAGATACAAAATTTTCTTCAAGATAAGCATTTTAAGCAATGAACTCTCTCAAAAGCTCCCAAACCTTCTTTATCTACGCTTGAAATCTACAAAGAATAAAACTCTATTGGATCAAGCCTAAATATCTCATAAGAATTCTTAAACAACACTTTGAAAACAAATCAAATGTACTCTTCAAAGTATCAAATCTCACTTCGTAATACATCCTCAAATTCACGTTTTTACAAAGCACAAATCTTGTCTTGATTTCATAAAATAAATCAAGTCATCATATATCAAATCTAAGAAAAGAATCAAGGGATTGTCTTATTCTTTTGAAAGAATATTTTAGATAGAGATTATACTCATTCATATATTTAATAAAATCATATATTTGTACATGTATGTTTGTTCAATTTCAGATGCTCAAAATTATGTATATAAAGATCAAGCCTTATCTTGTATTCGTATTTCCAAAAGTTTTCATCTATACGTTTATCCAAGAACAATATGTAATCATGTATTGTGAGCTTTCCTGTTATTAGAGGGACCACTAAGTGCTCGACGGGCAGTTTTCTCATTTTAAATCTAGAATTATATGAAATTGTGCCATGTCTTTTATTTTTAGAGCTCATTTGATATTATGATAGTAGTTGTTTTTCAAAGTATTTTTCAATTGAATAATGTTTTTTATTTTTTAAATTTTATTTTTGACATCAATAGATCAAAATGATCTAAAAACATAAAAAAAGTAATGAAAACAAAAAAATATATAATTTTTTGCAAAAGCGCTTTCCAACTACAAAAACAAACAAAGTCTTGTACCAAAACAAAAAAAAAAATCTCATTTTGAAGGATTAAATCTAAGACCAGATAATATGTAAAACTGAACTAATATTTAAACCATATTAGAAATAGCACTCACACTACTAATAGTAAAAATCATAAATTCATTAGCAAAGCAAAGGTGAGTTTTTTTAAAAAAAAAAATCAAGATTTTATAAAAAAAAGCTAGTGTAAAAAAAAACTTGGCTAACTAGAAAAAAAATATTTTTATGTATATAGACATGGAGAAGATGAAAGGAAAGAAAGGAAAGCTCTATACTAAACTGAAAAACTGAAATAGTGAGACTCTTGAAAATCTAGATTGTCCATTATAAGATGCTTCTGAGGCCCCTGTATAGATCCAAACATGTATAAAGAAAATTCTTGTTTGTAGACCTTAACTAAAGAGCCAATCTCTAAAGTATAAAATGAAAATCATCATTCCATTCTATATCCTTGTCTTGAAACACCATGTTATTTCTAGTCACCTAGATCACCCAAAGAATTCCATAATACAAAGATAAAATTGCTCGTCGCTGAAAACTCCTTGTCACCAAATGATCATGTTGCAGCAAAACATGATCAATTGAATTTGGCATGCACCATTTGATCCTAAGCCAATTCATAAATCTACTATATAGGTTCCATGGCTCCAAACAATGTAGGAACAAATGACAATAGGATTTTGTTTCATAGTTACAAAATGGACAAGTCACTTATTGATGAGATATGATGCATGTAGGCTAATAACTCCCTGGTACATAAGCTGTCATGCATCAGTTACCAAAGAAAGACTTCAATTTTGTTAGGTACTAGACCTTTCGATGATAATGAAACGGTTAAAGACACACTTGAAAATATTATCCTGTCAATAGTTATACATTCAGATTCAACTATGTAATTATATGTTGTTTCAAGATTCCAACACCATTTATCTATATGATCATACAATAAGACAACTCCTGCGTATATAAATGAAAAAAGTGTATAAATTGTAGTTTTGTACCTCTCATCTCTCTTTGCCATTGTACGTTTAATCTTGGGACCAACATATCATAAATTATTGTTGTCAATTATTAACCTATAACATTGAGGCTTAAAAATGTCCCCTTCACAAACTTCACTAAAGAACCAACTATTGATTTTGTTCATGAAAATATATTTAATAAAAAAATTATTTATATTTAATATTCATCAATTATTTTATTTATAAATATAATATTTAATTAATAAATTTAGAGTAAAGATAAGGTTATTAAGACAAAAATGATTTGCAAAGAAAATTATAAAGTCGTTATAATTATGAGAATGTTATTGCTTCAGAGCATTATTCATAAATGTTCATGGTCAATGCTTTATGAAAATTGAACATTAATTAGAGTTGTTGAGATATGAAAGGAAGCAGTTGTTTTTATAAGCTGAGATATGAGGGACAATTAAAACTAATATATAAGTGATTGTCAGATGAAATGTATGTTGAATTGACCCGCATGAGAATTTTATATGGAGATATCATCTATGTGTATGGAAAGGTTCATGTTACAGTCGTGTAAGTGATCCTTAAACTTGAGATCACTAAGTTATCTTATACAAAGAATTTTATACTTCATACTATATATTGTCCTAATTATGGGTAACAAACAAGTAGATATTGAACATAATATGAATTATTTGAAGGTATTTAAGTAATGAAAAATGATTCATCATACTAGGTGAATTAAAAAAAATATTTCATCTGTTCTCAAATAGTATTGATTGTAAAACCTTACGCAAAGTGAAATGAGATTTGAAAAGAGTTTTAAATCTTATTCAAATAATCAATGACTATGATGTTGAGAAATATGATTTGACAGAGTAGTCACACTCCATGTTATAATATCTAAATTAGAACATTGTTGATGGAGGAATAATAATTACACTAAGAAACTGATAACAACCTCATTCGTAGTGTAGATGGTTTTTGGATGTGGATAAATATACGTCACTAACACAAACATTTTATTTTCTTTTAGACGGCCATTCAGCTTTTCAAGATCATCTTCTAAATGACTATCTTTTAATTAATACACTCGAATATTATTTAAAAAAAAAAGAAAAGAAACTGGACAGGCGCTGAACCGTTGTTAATTGCTATCAATATTGTCAAAATGATTACAAATGAAAGCGTCTTCTGATGTTCCATTGGTTGTAAATGAAAGCAATGTGTTTA
>Ga0325400_1006387_pt1 | contig 11201 bp, 7 predicted proteins | sample PopdelMetagenome_2_FD_205662 | JGI IMG/M metagenome (GOLD analysis project Ga0325400, IMG submission 205662) | Populus deltoides microbial communities from Bellville, Georgia, United States - Xylem-PdKOR-R1 | ecosystem: Host-associated > Plants > Phyllosphere > Stem > Wood/Secondary xylem...
CCTATCTCCACATTGGTATGATATTGTCCACTTTGGGCCTAAGCCCTCATGGATTTGCTCTTGGGCTATACCCAAAAGGCCTCATACCAATGGAGATATTTGTCCATCCTTATATACCCATGATCCTACCCACTTCTAGCCAATGTGGGACTTTGGTCGTATACCCAACAATCCTGGGGGCTTAGGCCCAAAGTGGACAATATCATACCAATGTGGAGATAGGTGGTGTCCATAGTCCTTACAAGTGGTATCAGAGCCAGGCCCCAGAGTTAGCCATGATGGATGAATCCTCGAAATGCCGAACAAAAGGTGGTGGGCCCCCAATCACGATGTAATCCATGGATCAGCTCTATTGGATAGGCAGTGTGCTCCAGATGCTTCATGAACGTGTCCTGATCCCAACACGGTGAAGAGGAGTTGACCTAGAAAGAGCAAAAACTCTCAAGTCAGGTAGTGCTCTTCGGATGCTTCATGAACGTGTCCTGACCCCAACACGGTGAAGTAGAGAATGAAGAATCCTGGTTGGTAGAGAGTGTGGACGGATGAATGATCGGTTTGAGGGGAGGCTCGGTGGTCCTTTGTTCGAGGGGAGGATTGTTGGGTATACGACCAAAGTCCCACATTGGCTAGAAGTGGGGAGGATCATAGGTATATAAGGATGGACAAATATCTCCATTGGTATGAGGCCTTTTGGGTATAGCCCAAGAGCAAATCCATGAGGGCTTAGGCCCAAAGTGGACAATATCATACCAATGTGGAGATAGGTGGTGTCCATAGTCCTTACAAAGGCACTTACTTGGTCTTGCAGTCCAAGTTGGAGTGGCTTTCTATGTCTTCTCATGGTCTTGGCCTAGCGGTATCCTCGCATTCATAGCGATTCCAATGTTCATTGTTGGCATTGTAAAGTACGCAGAGATGACTTGGGTGCTCAGGTCTTCATGCTCCAAGAGTTTGAAAAACTCTTATCTCTTTGATTTTTGGCGTTCTTATCATCTGAAGAGAATAAAAGAAATTGGTCTACGAGCTCTGCAGGGAAACTATCTTCGTCAAGCTTATATTTTTTCTTATATATCCAGGTCTATGATGCAGGATCTTGTCCCTAGCCTTGTGGATCTAATGCTCAGCCAGTTGCTTATGTCCAAATATTCCGCTGGCGGTGCCTTCAAGGTGGTAGAGGTTGAGCTTGGATTAATATATGATATGCTTTATACTAAAGCGCCCCTGATTTACTCTCGTGCCGGAATCATTCTTCGCTCTATCAGCTTTATGCTCACTTTCACTGCGTTTATTACCTTGCAAGTCAAGATTGAGAAGCATGTCTACTCAACGATCGACTTTACAATTACGTATTTATTGTTCGTGGCCGCTATTTTTCTCTATTTTTATGCTTTTTTATGCCTTGTTTTGTCTGACTGGACAATGATCTGGTTGACTGATGAAGGAGGGAACGCCCTGACTAGTGCTCTTTATTCTCTGATAAGGAAGTTAACTAGAAGCGAGAGGTGGTCGAGATCCATAGCACAGTATAACCTGATAAGCTCTTCCATTGAAAGCAAGCCACCTAAATGCTTGGAATTTCTGCAATCGATGAAATGATGTGGCAGATGAATGTGAATCGGAAAGATATGAATGGTGGACTACAAGATTTTATTTTCGGACACCTCCAAAAGAACTCTCTGAAGATTAAGGAAGATTTCAATTTTATTGATAAGAATTTCAGAAGAAAAATAATTGGTCAGAGAGGAGATGGTGTGCTGGAAAGAGAGGGACTGTTACAGGACTTGAAGTGGAGCACAACTGAAATGGAATTCAGTCGAAGCATTCTTGTCTGGCATCTCGCAACAGAGATCTGTTACTGTGTTGATAAAGATGCAAACAATGTCTCCTCAGAATATAAAACAAGCAGATGTCTATCTGAATACTGTAAGGACTATGGACACCACATATCTCCACATTGGTATGATATTGTCCACTTTGGGCCTAAGCCCTCATGGATTTGCTCTTGGGCTATACCCAAAAGGCCTCATACCAATGGAGATATTTGTCCATCCTTATATACCCATGATCCTCCCCATTTCTAGCCAATGTGGGACTTTGGTCGTATACCCAACAATCCTCCCCTCGAACAAAGGACCACCGAGCCTCCCCTCAAACTGATCATTCATCCGTCCACTCTCTACCAACCAGGATTCTTCATTCTCTACTTCATCGTGTTGGGGTCAGGACACGTCTATGAAGCATCCGGAGAGCACTACCTGACTTGAGAGTTTTTGCTCTTTCTAGGTCAACTCCTCTTCACCGTGTTGGGATCAGGACACGTCCATGAAGCATCTGGAGCACACCGCCTATCCAATAAAGCTGATCCATGGATTACATCGTGATTGGGGGCCCACCACCTTTTGTTCGGCATTCCGAGGATTCATCCATCATGGCTAACTCTAGGGCCTGGCTCTGATACCACTTGTTGGGGAATTCCGACTCCCCATGCGCGGACCGGTGGTGTACTGATAGTTGCTCATAGGAGAGGTTAAGCACACTGACACAATATTTTACGTGGTTCGGCAAAACCGCCTACATCCACGGGAGAGAGTCATTGTATTAGAGATAGAGAAAGGTTTACAAAAACAATACATGTAGAGGAGGAGGATCACATCCACTTTACTCAACTCATCAACTCATCTTTGCTGCACTTGCAGCTGCTGCCATTGTAGCTCTCTTTCTCTCCACTCTCTTGCACACACTCACGTTCTCTCTCACTTTGCTCTCAACAAGTATGTCTTCTTATAGGCAAATATGGTCAATCATAGAGGGGACAATAAGTCCTGAAAACATGCCACTAATTGTGGCACTAGTGGTGCTTCCACTAAGCCACAATTAATGGTGGGGTATTGCCACTAAATGACAATAACCTAACAAATACATGATGTATCTTTTGGTTATGAGACCAGATACGCTATCCCAAGGAATCGGTGATGAGGGATATCTACATTCCTTGCGAGACTTGGATAGAATCATAAGTAAGGAGGAAGCTCCCACTAAAAGCCCGGCGACAAGCAGGGAGGAAGTTGTAGATGCAATTCTGTTCTACTATGAATCATATGTTATTGATGATATACGGTTTCAATTTCGCTGGAAAGAAACCAAGTCAGCGGTAGCTGGTGGGGATAGGCTCGCCAAGCAATTGCGTTTGCTGGGATTTAAGAAGTGATGGGAGATAATCAAAGAAGTTTGGATGGAAATGCTTGCTTATGCAGCAGCTCATTGTCCATGGAAAGAACACGCTCAACAACTAAGAAGAGGTGGAGAGTTGGTCACCCATGTCTACTTTCTCATGCTACATCTTGGTTTGAGCGAACAGTATGAATACAATTCATTAAATGACTACATACGTGGTCATGATCTGGTATTGCCATGGGTAAGCTCCATCGATTACCATTTATTGATCTTTGTGTCTTAGAAAACTATGGAATAAATTATTAATATTAGATATTTGATTATGTTAACTGATGACTACTTTAATTCTTGACAACAGTCTGAATGATGTTTCACCGCAATTTTCAACAAAAAAATATAAAGGAGGAAGAAGAATATCGTGGGGCCATTGATAGATATCTGAGAGGTAATGCAGACATGTCACTGTCAAGTTCCAATGAGGTATGATGCCAATTTCCTTTCTCGCTATCCTTTTCCTCAAGTAAAGTGTCGAATGGTCACTGCCTTTTTACTGTTTGGATTCTATGGCTATAGAATCAAACTTTTTTATGTTTATTGTTAGAAAAGTTCCTTTGAAAAATAATTCATAGTTAAAAGAAAATTTTAGTACATTACGCTCTCCCTCTCCAGATTCCTTCAAATCCACTTATCCAACATAAACCCATCTCAAGAACCTCCCATAAATCAAAAGAAACCCAAATTTGATGAAACCAAATCGCATTTAATCGATCACTGAAGGAGGTAGACTTCATGACGGTGAGATCTGATGTGGGTATCGGCAGTGGTTGTTCACTGTCTTCCTCCATCTGCACCTCTTATTGCCACTATTTTTGGTGGGTTTTAACGCTGGTCGTGGTGCCGAGGCTTCAGAATTGTGGTTTTTTTTCAGGGTGATTGAGCACGAAAGATGAGGGGAAGAGAAGGGATTTTTCTTTTAGAATGAAGGGTTTTTTTCTTTTTCCCTAAAAAATAATCTTGAGAGGCGTTGCTTGTTTTTCAAAATTGATATCAACTAAAAACTTATATAGTTCTATACAATTATTGAAATTTAAATTCGTACATTCAGATTGGTTGTATTTATTAAAATATTTTGAAAATTTTATTAACTTTATGATTAAAATAAAAATTTAATATCTATTTTTATTTTTATATATATAAAGAACCTTTTCTTTTCTATAAAAATCTAATTTGTTAAAAGTTTTATTCAGCCTAAAAAATAATTAGCACAATAATAACATATAGTTTCTAAAAATAATTAATTCTATTTTTTATAGTTTTTTAATATATTAAAATAATTTTTTAATTTTAAAAATTTATTTTTTATAATAGTATATTAAAATATATATAAAAAAATTAATTTCTAATTTTCCGGCTGCCCAGAGCAGTAATGCTACGCACAAACTTGCTCAATGTTTTCAAAAACTTTTTTTTTTTTTTACCTTTCTTTGGAATGGCTGTGTCTCTAGCAGCTCTCCTCTCACACACAGGTTTTTCCTGGAAAAAGTATCAGAGCTTAATATGACTATCCGTTAACGTAAGAACAGCCAGCCTCCTCTGATGCTTCACATGTCAATCCGTTTATTCAACTGGACAAGGTAAGCTGCCTTGTTTCTGATCTGCTATACATCTGGATAGATAAATATATAACTATTATTCTTGTTTCAATTTCAAAGCGTACTTCATCGTATTCAAGCAATTAAGTTTCCATGACATTTGATGTGTCTATCAAGCCACCTTACAATGCTCATCACTCTCATTTTAATTGTTGATTTGGTACCATTGTCCTTGCATTGCTGCTATAACAGGCATGAAGCTCTTCTTGAAATCTTTTCGATGCGGAATTTTAATCAGGAACATTTTTCTTGAGTTGCCTTCTAACATGGTACAGCCAAAGGATTCCGAGCTATACAAGCCAGTATTGATGGAGTCTTACACCTCACCAGGTGGGTTCTTGCAAAATTTTCAATGTGCCTATTGAGTTGAATAGTTTTGAAAATGTTTTTACGAAATACTATTGATGATTGAACCAGATTCCATTGTCCATGTATCAGGGGCTTCATATCCTGCATTAGTTTTCTGGTTTGAATTGCTAGTAGTCGCATTGAAGTTCGAGAGTAGTCTTACACATCATCAGGTACATTTTCTCTGTTTTGAGGTTGCAGTATTGATAATACACCAATCCAAGGGTAACTGTGAGCTACAGATTCAAACCTTTCGGGAGTTCAGTGCTCAAACATCATATTCCCAGAAATGAAGTCAAAAGATACTACTCACTGCGTTGATGTTCAGTGTTCCTTCTCTAAAACAGAAAGCGAACTCTGTGTATGAAGAAAAGAAAATGCAATTAATTTAAAGTTTCTTAATCTTGCAATCTTGGCTCTTTAATATTTAGCATCTCTTCTTTGTTTTGTGCCCAACCCCAATGCCCCTTTAAGTGTTCAAGAAAAGGAAACCAAACTCTGTCCACCGAGAAAATAAAAATAAAACTAATTTAAATCTTTTGTTCCTTGCAAGCTGAATATCTCTTTAATATTTAGCATCTCTTGCTTGCTCTGTATCAAAGCAACCTAATTTTAAGATTGTCACTCACATATGTTAATTTGCAAAAGCTGATTGCAGGAGCTTTAGAATTATAGGCAAATATATCTTGGAAGTTGCATCTATCTATTTTATGGCATTGCAACCCATACCTTCTTTTTGCTTGTAACAACATTATGCAGCGTTTTTTTTTTTTTTTTTGATCCCTCACCTACAATCCACTGCAGAAGTAATTTCTCATACGAATATTTTCATTTGCCCGCTGAAAATGTGCAAAGCAGCAAAGCCTTTGCCTATCTAGCTAGAATCTCTTGAGAATGAAAAGATATTGGATAAACCCATTGTTTTATTCACTGAGAGGATGACTATCGTTGATTAGGTTAAGATGCGAAATTCCACTGATGCAAGGCAGAAACTCATTAGCAGTAAATGGTACGTAGTCTCATATTCAAACCTTGGGCCGGGGATTTCAGTACTCTAACCTCACATTGATATTCAGAATTCCTTCTTTAAGTGTCAGAAAGCTATGTCTATTGTCTGTCAGGGAAAGAAAAGGAGAAAAGGCAACTAATTTAAAGTCTCTTGATTCAAGCAGCATCTCTTTATTACTATTTAGCATCTCTTCATTGCTTTGTACCCAAGCCAAGTACCAAATTCTTCCTTGTACATGTAACTATGGTTTGTAAAAGCTGGCCAAGCAAGCTTTAAGTTAAAGGAGATATATCCTAGAACTCACTTCCATATATTAATTTGTAGTGCATTCCATACCTTTTCTTTGCTTGCTGTAACAACAATATGCAGCAACTCCTATTTTATGACACCTTACCCAAAATCTAGTGCAGAATTCTTTTCTTATAAGAATCTCTTCACTATCCCTTTTAAGAGATTTTTTCAGAGATATCCACATTTACTTTTCATCTTACAAAACAGTTTCATTTGGGGTTCATCGAGAGAACTAGTTTCCACTGTTGAGGAAAAGATACAATGCTTAAAAATTTTCCTGAAGAAGTCATCAATTTGTGGAACAATGGGGAGATTCGAGGAAAGGTTTTGCTTAGTCTCTAATTACTACAAACCATCCTCATCGTATTTGGTTCTCAGCGAAAGACCAATGCCAGAAGTTGGATCAGGATTCTCGTTTGGTCTGCATATCTGTCAGCAGACATGGTGGCAACTGTTGCATTGGGTAATCTAGCCAGGAGCCAAGGATATTCATCAGGTGACGGTTCAAAAAAAGCAAACAATTCCATCCAGGCATTTTGGGCACCTTTTCTACTCCTGCACCTTGGTGGCCCAGACACAATCACAGCATCCTCGATTGAAGATAACGAGTTGTGGTTAAGGCACTTACTTGGTCTTGTAGTCCAAGTCGGAGTGGCTTTTTATGTCTTCTCGAGATCTTTGGGTAGAGGTATCCCCACTTTCATAGCAATCCCGGTGTTCATTGTTGGCATTATAAAGTACGCAGAGAGAACTTGGGTGCTCAGCTCTTCAAGCTCTGAAGGCTTGAAAAAGTCTATTCTCTCAAAATTTCGGCCTTTCTATCCATTAAAGGCATGAACAAAAACACGTTATCAAGCTCTCGTGGGAAATTATTTTCTTCAAGCTTGTACTTTTTTGGATATATCCATGTTTATGATGCAGGATCTTGTCCCTGGCATTCCTGCACTAATAAAAAGCCAGGAGCTGATTTCCAAAAATAAAGCAGAAGACGCCTTCAAGGTGGAAGAGATTGAGCTTGGATTAATATATGATTACTTAAATTTCTGACAACAAATTGAATGACGTCTCACCGGTATCTCAATATTGCCAGGCCTTATACAGATATTTGACTAAAACTGCAGACATGTCACTATCAGATCCTGACGAGGTATGCTACTGATTTACTGGTTCTCCCTTTTTTCTCCTGTATATTATACTGTATGATTTAACTATACAAAATTAGTGATATAATAAATTTATTATTTATAATGTTTTAATATTAAAAATATATTTTAAAAAATATATTTATAAATAAAAATGACTTTAAAAAATCATCCTAGTGGATAAACACTGCCCCACAATTTTCTTATAATGTCATAGCTCAATTCATTACCATATATGATTCTCGGATAGGCTGTTAACGACTCTAGTCAAAATTGATGTCTTCTTTTTCAAGATAATGTTTATTTTTGTGTTTTATGAATATTTTAAAATATTAAAATTTTTTATTTTTTATTTTTAATTAAAATTTTTTATATTTTTATATTATTTTAATGTGCGGAAGATAAAAATATTTTTTTAAATTAAAAAAAATAATATATTTTTAAATAAAAAATATTTTAAAAAATAACCATTATAATTCTTAAAAAATACGGAATAAATAATTAATTAGATATTTGCTTTTGTTCACTGGTGACTACTAATTTCTGATAACAAACTGAATGATGTTTCACCGTAATTTGTTTTTTTTTTTGAAGGAGGAAGATGAAGAACATCTCCTGGTGTTAATTCAGAGATAATGCAGACATGTTAGTGTCCAGTCCCTGCAAGGTACGATACCGATTTCCTTCCTCGTTATTCTTTTTTAGCGCTTTTAAAAGTGTTGTAATAATTATTTTTATGGCACTAAAGGTCTACCTCTCCCTCCATGATTGCTTATAAATTCTGAAGTAACCTTCACATTTATCTAAGCTAATCTTCAATCCTCCATGCTTTTTTTTTTCAATCCTCCACACTTAATTTTTTCAAAAAAAATTAAAATGCCTTACATCTATCTCATAAAATCAATCTTTAATGATACTAAGAAAATAATATAAAACTATACAATTATGTTGGATATAAATCGATAAATTATTGATTTTTTTAATTAAAATAAATTATCAACTCTAAAACCCAAAAACATATCATATAAAAACTAAAAAAATTAATAACTAGTGTTGTTTTTTTCTTTAGTTATTGATTTTTTTTAGTTCTTATATCATATGTTTATGGGGTCTAGAGTTGATAATTTATTTTAATTTATCTTTTATATGATTATTACAATATTAAAAAACATCTCAGTATCAAATTGGTATCAAAACAATATCCTAGCACCGCGGTATGATCTATTTTTTAAAAAGTTTAGTTAAATAAAAATTGATTTAAAAAAACTAGGTTAATAGATTTTATGAAGTCAATAACTCGACTTGCGAGTTTGACAAGGTAACCTTGATTGTTTCAGCTTATGGGTTTAGTAGGGTACTTTTTTTCTCTAATTGAACTTGATTATGTGATTGTCTATTTTTTTATCATATAGTTAAAAAAAATAGTTTTGAAAAACCATATATTATTAAATTTTAGAAAGTTCATGGGGTTGTTGACAAGTATGACGAGTTTAATTTTTTTTTTCTTATAATTTTTTTTTATTTTATCGTTTAATATTGGATTGATTGAAAATTGAGTTTTATAATTTATTTTGTTTTGTTTTTTATAAAGTTATCATAATTTTAAAAAAAATCTCAATATTGATTGGAAAATCGATTTTACGATCATCTATTTTTATTATCATGTAGTTAAATAAACAATAATTAAAAAAAATTATTAAATTCAGTAGAGTTCATTACTTGATTATTTAAGAAATTATTGATGCCATATTCATATCTTGTTGTTTTATTTTCAGAAAATCCATATATACAACTTCTTCATCTAGTGTTGCAGAGTTCTTACACTACATGTCCTTTTATTTAAACAACGTTGCACTTAATTTACGTACTTCGAATAACAATCAAATAAAACAAGATTACTGTACTTAATTTACTAGCAAACTTTAATCAATTAATACCAGGAAATTAGTCTCTCTATATATTTATATTTTGGAGTGAGAAATGAAATTGAAATCCAAGAGACTCCTAATTTTGATTTTTAAATAAGAATAAATTGTGTTTATTAATGAAATATCAACTAATTACCCCCACTGAGCAAATCATTTTTATTCATTATTTACATGTGTTCATCTGTTGATGACTTAGATTAATAATTTATTAATTTCATAGTTGGTCCTAAAAATGAGCAATTTCTTTTCTTTTCTTTTTGCCAATTTTGCATAGAATCTCTCAAAAGGAATATGGAGAACTAATAACCCTTTTTTGTTGTTTCTTTGAATGTGGGTTTAATGACCCTAAAGCGTTAAGTTATTAATGGATGCTATGATATTAGTTTTTTTTAATATAAAAAAATTAAATTATGTTGAATTGACTTAATATGATTAGATTGAGCTAATATTTTTTTTTAAAAAAATTAAAATATATAAATATTAAATGGACTTGAACTTCACGCCTCACACGTAATACAAGGTTATAGAATAACTTTTTTATAAAAAAAAATTACTTAATTATTTAAAACAATTAATCTGCTTCACTTCTCAAGATCATAATTGAACAAAAGACGCTAAAGACATAAATCAATGGGATGCCTTCACCTTTGTGCGCATCAAATGCCATTAAAAAAATCTCTATTTTCATCAAGATTGCATGGTAGATTAGGAGACTAAAATAGAAAGAGCATAAAAGCTCCTATTTGGAGAAGAGCAGACAGGATAGCTACACCCCCAGCACCCAAACCAAGGAATTTAAAGCTCGGATAAAGTAGCAAGAAGATCAGTACTGTTAATATGTAGGTATCTCAACAGAGTACTTGAAGATATCATTGCCGGATTTCTCTCTATGTGCAAGAAAGAGATTTCAGTAAACTAACAAAAAACTTCAGCTTTTGGCATATTAATCTTGAAATTCTTAGGGGAAAAGGCAAGTTAATTGTAAACAGGAACAAAATTATCATGTGCAGAACAATATACCTCTGTTCTCCAGGTATAGCAGCTTCTCGTGAAGATCATCATCCATTGTATGGGAAGTGATGGAGGCACTCCCGGCCATTGGATTCCTTCTCATTTCCCTCTTTAAGATGTCAGTGCATAACCTGTCCTTGTTCGCTTCCTTGCAAGCTTGAATTAGATTCTTGTAATTTTTTATATTTTATATTTTGGTAATTAAAGAGAAGAATGCCCCTGAAGAAAGAGGAAAATATCGTCCCACATCGAAGCAAGAGAGTTAACAAGGTAGCTGGATATCTCACGAAGGCAATATATATATATATATATATGTGAGTTAGATTGTGACTCTGGAGGATCGTTTCTTAACCACGGATAGTCCTGCGGTTGTCTGACAGGCCACCACTCCTATTAGAGCTACAACGGCAAATCCCAAGTTCTTCTCTCTGTTTTTTCCCCCCTTGTTGTGTGTGGTCCCGCACCATGTGATGGTGGGACCACCACATTAATTAAGGAGGCAGCTGGCTGCCTCTTTGTTTTTGAATTAAATGAGCTGCCACTGTAGATGGCAGTAGCAATTTTTGCAGAAAGAGAGAAGAGAAAAACCGAGAGAAAGAAAAGAAGAAGAGGCAGCAGAGCAGCTTGCGTTCTTTCTTCGATTTCC
>Ga0325400_1006388_pt1 | contig 11201 bp, 7 predicted proteins | sample PopdelMetagenome_2_FD_205662 | JGI IMG/M metagenome (GOLD analysis project Ga0325400, IMG submission 205662) | Populus deltoides microbial communities from Bellville, Georgia, United States - Xylem-PdKOR-R1 | ecosystem: Host-associated > Plants > Phyllosphere > Stem > Wood/Secondary xylem...
AGAAGGTCCGCGACGCCGAGCGCGAGCGCCAGTACGAGGAATACAAGGACCGCCAGGGCGAGATCATCACCGGCGTCGTCAAGCGCGTCGAGTTCGGCCACGTCGTCGTCGACCTCGGCCGCGCCGAGGGCGTGATCCGTCGCGACCAGCAGATCCCGCGCGAGGCGGTGCGCGTCGGCGACCGGACGCGCAGCCTGATCCTGAAGGTGGTGCGCGAGAACCGCGGGCCCCAGATCTTCCTCAGCCGCGCGCACCCCGACTTCATGAAGAAGCTGTTCGCGCAGGAAGTCCCCGAGATCTACGACGGCGTCATCACCATCATGGCCGCCGCCCGCGACCCCGGCAGCCGCGCCAAGATCGGCGTCATCAGCCGCGACTCGTCGATCGACCCGGTTGGCGCCTGTGTCGGCATGAAGGGCAGCCGCGTCCAGGCGGTGGTCCAGGAGATGCAGGGCGAGAAGATCGACATCATCCCCTGGTCCGAGGATACCGCCACCTTCGTCGTCAACGCGCTCCAGCCCGCCAACGTTTCCCGCGTGCTGATCGACGAGGAAGAAGACCGGATCGAGGTGGTGGTCCCCGACGACCAGCTGTCGCTCGCCATCGGTCGCCGCGGCCAGAACGTGCGGCTCGCCTCGCAGCTGACCGCCAAGCCGATCGATATCCTGACCGAAACCGACTCGTCCGAAAAGCGCCAGAACGAGTTCGTCCGCAACTCGGAACTGTTCCAGAACGAGCTGGACGTGGACGAGACGCTGGCGCAGCTGCTGGTCGCCGAGGGCTTCTCTGAACTGGAGGAGGTCGCGTACGTCGAGCTGGACGAGCTGGCGGGCATTGAGGGCTTCGACGAGGACCTGGCCCAGGAGCTTCAGAGCCGCGCGCAGGAGGCGCTCGACCGGCGCGAACAGTCCAATCGCGACGAGCGCACGTCGCTGGGCGTGTCCGACGACCTGCTCACCATCCCCTACCTGACCGAGGCGATGCTGGTCACGCTCGGCAAGGCCGGCATCAAGACGCTGGACGACCTGGCCGACCTCGCCACCGACGAACTGGTCGAGAAGAAGCGCGTCGAGCATCGCCGCCGCAACGACGAGGCGCCCAAGCGCCCCGACCGGCCCGAGAACCGCGGCGGCATCCTGTCCGCCTACGGCCTGTCGGACGAGCAGGGCAACGAGATGATCATGGCCGCCCGCGCGCACTGGTTCGCGGACGAGGAAGGGGCCGACGCCCCCGCAGATGCCACGATCGATCAGGAGGACGCGCATGCGGACTCCGAACAATGAGCGCCTGATCGACTCCGATCACGACGAGGATGCGGAGGGCCCCGTCCGCTCCTGCGTCCTCACGCGCGAACGGGCACCGCGCTCGGCGCTGGTGCGCCTGGCGCTCGGCCCCGACGGGCGCGTCCACCCCGACGTGCGCGCCCGCGCGCCGGGCCGCGGCGCCTGGATCGGCGTAGCCCGGCCCGAGCTGGAGGCGGCGCTCGCCAAGGGCCGGCTGCGCGGTGCGCTGGCCCGCGCGTTCCGCGGCGGCGAGTTCGCGGTGGACGACGATCTGCCCGCCCGCGTCGCGACGGCGCTGGAACGCGCGACGCTCGACCGGCTGGGGCTCGAAGCGCGCGCGGGCCACCTGCTGACCGGCTCCGACCGGATCGAGCAGGCCGCGCGTTCGGGCAGGCTGCACGCGCTCTACCACGCCGCCGACGCGGGCGACGATGGGATGCGCCGGCTGGCCCAGGCGTGGCGCGTCGGCTCCGACGACGAGGGCAGCGGTGCCAAGGGGTTGGCGTTGCCGGTGGCGCGCCCCATATTGTCGGTGGCGCTGGGCCGCGAGAACGTGGTACATATCGGCGTCACCGACCGCGCTGCGGCTGGACGACTGGGCGACGCGCTCGGCCGCTGGCTGTTTTTTATCGGATCAGATCAGACACAGCCGCCTTGCGGATCGGCCCCGCAAGGGGCATCGGCGCCCCGGTCCCGGGGCGGCGCGCAGGCCGTCGAAGGACACGAGGACACCGAGTGAGCGATAACGATGACAAGCCGAAGCTGGGCATGCGCGCGCCCCTGGGCGTGAAGCGCACGGTCGAGACCGGCAAGGTGAAGCAGAGCTTCAGCCACGGCCGCTCGAACACGGTGATCGTGGAAACCAAGAAGGCGCGCAGCTTCCGCCGCCCGGGCGACCCCGCCCCCGTGCACGACGCCGTGCCCGAGACGGCGGCGCCCGCCCCCGTTGCGGCGCCGGCCCCCGCGGCGCCGCCGCGCGCGCCTGCCAACGAGAGCGCGCAGGAGCGCCAGGCCCGCCTGCTGCGCGAGGCCGAGGCGCAGCGCATGAGTTCCGCCGAGGATCAGCGCCGCCGTCAGGAAGCCGATCGCGTCCGCGCGGCCGAAGTCGCCGCCGAGCAGGCCGCCCGCCGCGCCGCCGAGGCGGCAGCGCCGCCGCCGCCTGCCCCCGAGCCGGAACCGGCTCCCGCTCCGCAGCCCGAGCCGGCACCGGTGCCGCAGCCCGTGGCTGCCGCGCCCGCCCCCGTGCCCGCCGCCCCGCTGACGGTCGACCTGGGCCCGGGCCGCGGCTTCCGCCCCGTCGAGCGCGCGGCCCCCCCGGTGGTCGAGACGCCCGAACCCAAGGCGCCGGAGCCCGTGGCGGCTGCCCCCGCTCCTGCACCGACGCCCGCGCCCGCGCCCCGCCCGGTCATCGCGCGGCCCGCCCCCGCTCCGGCCGCCCCCGCGCCCACCGTGTCGCTGTCGCGCGATCCGTCCATGCCCGCGCCGCGTCGCTTCACGCCGGTGGCGCGTCCCGCGCCGCCGCCCCCGCCCCCGCCCAAGCCGGCACCCCAGCCGGCCGCCGCGGCCCCCGTCGCCGCGCGTCCCGCCGCGGGCGGTACGGCCGGCAGCGCCGCCGGTGCGCCGCGCAGCTTCGGCCCCGGCACCGCCACGCCGCGCAACAACGCCTCGCCCGCGCGTCCGCAGCAGCGCGACCGCAAGGGCGACGAGCGGCGCGGCGGCAAGCTGACCGTCAACCGCGCGTTGAACGAGGACGGCGCGCGCGCCCGCTCGCTGGCGGCGCTGAAGCGCGCCCGCGAAAAGGAGCGCCGCGGCTTCGGCGGCCCGCGCGAGGCGCAGGCTAAGCAGGTCCGCGATGTGCAGGTTCCCGACGCCATCACCGTCCAGGAACTTGCCAACCGCATGGCGGAGAAGGGCGCCGACCTGGTCAAGGCGCTGTTCAAGATGGGCATGCCCGTCACCATGACCCAGACCATCGACCAGGACACGGCCGAGCTGCTGGTGACGGAGTTCGGGCACAACATCGTCCGCGTCTCCGACAGCGACATCGATCTGGCGCTCGACACCGCCGAGGACGCGGTGGAATCGCTCAAGCCCCGACCCCCGGTGGTGACGATCATGGGTCACGTCGACCACGGCAAGACGTCGCTGCTCGACGCGTTGCGCGGCACGGACGTGGTGCGCGGCGAGGCCGGCGGCATCACCCAGCACATCGGCGCCTATCAGGTGACGCTCAAGGACAAGTCGCGCGTGACGTTCCTGGACACGCCGGGCCACGAGGCGTTCACGCAGATGCGCGCCCGCGGCGCCGACGTGACGGACATCGTCGTGCTGACGGTGGCCGCCGACGACGGGCTGATGCCGCAGACGATCGAGGCGATCAATCACAGCCGCGCCGCCGGCAAGCCGCTGATCGTCGCGATCAACAAGATCGACAAGCACGAGGCCAACGCCCAGCGCGTCCGCGAACGCTTGCTCGAACATGAGGTCGTGGTCGAGGAGATGGGCGGCGAGACGCAGGACGTCGAGGTGTCCGCGCTCAAGAAGACCGGGCTCGACGACCTGATCGAGAAGATCCAGCTCCAGGCCGAGCTGCTCGAACTGCGCGCCAACCCCGATCGCCCCGCTGACGGCACGGTGATCGAGGCCAAGCTGGACAAGGGCCGCGGCCCCGTGGCGACCGTGCTGGTCAACCGCGGTACGCTCAAGGTCGGCGACGTGTTCGTCGTCGGCGCGGAGAGCGGCAAGGTCCGCGCGCTGGTCGATGACAAGGGCCGCCAGGTGAAGACCGCCGGCCCCGCCACGCCGGTCGAGGTGCTGGGCCTGTCGGGCGTGCCGTCCGCGGGCGACCCGCTCCAGGTCGTCGAGTCCGAGGCGCGCGCCCGCGAGGTCGCCGAGTATCGCCAGGGCGTGCTGACGCAAAAGCGCACCACGTCCGCGCCCGCCAGCCTGGAGTCGATGTTCTCCGCGCTCAAGGCCAACCAGGCGATCGAGTATCCGCTCGTCGTCAAGGCGGACACGCAAGGCACGGTCGAGGCGATCGTGGGGTCGATCAACAAGATCAGCACCGACGCGATCAAGGCGCGCATCTTGCACTCGGGCGTCGGCGGCATCACCGAGAGCGACGTGACGCTGGCTGCGGCCAGCGGCGCGCCCATCATCGGCTTCAACGTCCGCGCCAACGCCAAGGCGCGCGAGATCGCCGAGCGGGGCAAGGTGGCGTTGAAGTACTACGACGTCATCTACGACCTGGTCGACGAGATCCGGGCGGGCATGGCCGGCCAACTGGGGCCCGAAGCGTTCGAGACGGTAGTGGGCCGCGCGGAGATCCGCGAGGTCTTCTCGGCCGGCAAGACGGGCCGCGCGGCCGGTCTGCTGGTGGTCGACGGCGTGATCCGCAAGGCGTTGAAGGCGCGCATCACGCGCAACGACGTCATCATCTACCAGGGCGAGATCGCCAGTCTGCGGCGGTTCAAGGACGACGTGGCCGAGGTTCGGGCGGGTCTGGAGTGCGGCGTGACGTTCACGCAGAACTTCACGGACATCAAGCCGGGCGACTTCCTCGAAACCTACGAGGTCGAACTGCGCGAGCGCACGCTCTAGGCCCCGTCACATGACCGTCGCGAACGCTTAACCATGCCGTCGCGCGGCGAACCTAGGGCTCCGGCGGACCATCGTCCGCAGGAGCCCTTTGCATGTCGATCCCGTTCCGCCTGGCCGTCTTCGTGACCGCGCTGGCGCCCGCCGCCGCCGCGCTGGCCCAACCGCTCGTCTACGGCCATCGCGGCGCCAGCGCCTACCGGCCCGAACACACGCTGGCGTCCTACGAACTGGCGATCGACCAGGGCGCCGATTACGTCGAGCCCGACCTCGTCTCGACGCGCGACGGCGTGCTGGTCGCCCGCCACGAGAACGACATTACCGGCACTACCAACGTCGGCACGCGCCCCGAATTCGCCGCGCGGCGCACCACCAAGACGGTGGACGGCGTCCGCTACACCGGCTGGTTCACCGAGGACTTCACGCTCGCCGAACTGAAGACGCTGCGCGCGGAAGAACGCATTCCCGGCACGCGTCCGGGCAGCGCCGCCTATGACGGCCGCTACCAGGTGCCGACGTTCCAGGAGGTGATCGACCTGGTGAAGCGCAAGGAGGCCGAGACGGGCCGGTCGATCGGCATCATTCCCGAAACCAAGCACCCCAGCTACTTCAAGGGGATCAGCCTCCCCCTCGAACGCCCGCTGGTGGAGGCGCTGGCCGCCAACGGCTATGCAGGCCCCGACGCGCGCGCGATCATCCAGTCGTTCGAGGTCGGCAACCTGATCGAGCTGAACGCGCTCACCGACGTGCGGCTGGTCCAGCTGACCACGTCCGCCGCCGCCCGCCCCTGGGACTTCGTCGTGTCGGGTGATCGCCGCACCTACGGCGACCTGCTGACGGCGGCGGGCCTGAGTTTCGTCGCCGGCTATGCCGACATCGTCGGGCCGGACAAGGGGCTGGTGATCCCGCGGCTGGCCAACGGCACGTTGGGCACGGCGACCGGGCTGGTCGACCGCGCGCATGCGGCGGGGTTGCAGGTCGTCCCCTATACCTTCCGCCCGGAAAACAGCTTTCTGCCGCCCGCCCTTCGCAACGGCACCGATCCCAACGTGTACGGCAACGACGCCGAGGAGTTCCGGCGTTTCCTGGAAGCGGGCGTCGACGGCCTGTTCGCGGATGCGCCCGACCGCGCGCGGGCGGCGGTGAACGCTTATCTGGCGGCGCAGGCGGCCGTGCCCGAGCCCGCGACCTGGGCGTCGACGGTGGCGGGCGTCGGCCTGCTGGGCGGGACGCTGCGCCGCCGCCGGGCCTCGCCGCCCGCGCTCGCCTGAACCCTCGCGAAACCGGGCATCCTTGCCTGACCGGCGGGGTTGTCCCGAACCCTCGCAAAACTGCGCGTCCTCGCCTAATTGGCGGAGATGCGCGGTAAAGCCGAAACCCCCGAGAAGACCGAAGCCTCCGTCCGCACGCTGCGCGTCGGCGAACAGGTGCGCCACGTCCTGTCCGAGATACTGGCGCGCGGCGACGTGCACGACGACGTGCTGGCCCGGCACATGGTGTCGGTGACCGAAGTGCGCATGTCGCCCGACCTGCGCCACGCCACCGCCTTCGTGAAACCGCTGTTGGGCCGCGACGAGGAGGCGGTGCTGAAGGCGCTGCGCCAGAATACCGCCTATCTGCAACGCGAGGTCGCGCACCGGGTGAAGACCAAATACGCCGCCAAGCTCAAGTTCCTGGCGGACGAGAGCTTCGACGAGGGCGGGCGCGTCGACCAGTTGCTGCGCCGGCCCGAGGTCGCGCGCGACTTGGGAAACGCGGACGAAGCCTAGCTTTCGGGCCTAGGGCGCGCCCTGCACGTCCGGCGCGTTCTGGCCGCTGCGCGTCTCGCCGGTGGCGTCGGCGACGACGTGGCTGGTCATCATCGCGAAACCCGCCCCGAACAGCGGCAGGATGGTCAGGATCGCCCAGCCCAGGGCCGGCCCCCGCGTCCGCAGCATCCCCCGGCGGCGCAACAGGAAACCGATCGCCGCCAATACCAGCGAGGCGGCGACGCAGAGCAGCAGCACCTGCAATATCGGATTGCCCGGACCGTTGCTTCCCATCACCGCCTCCTGCCTGTTCGGGCGGGTAATGAGCGGCGCGGGGTGCGCGTTCCCTCAAGCCCCCAGAATACGGGCGTAGAGCGCCAGATAATCGTCGGCCATCCGGTCGATCGAGAAGCGTTCCTCCACCGAACGCCGCACGGCCGCGCGGTCCAGGTCGCCCGCGCGCGTGATCGCGTCGGCGACCTCGGCCGGCGTGGCGGCCAGAAAGCCGTTGATGCCCGGCCGGATGATCTCGGGCATCGATCCGCGCGGCGGCGCGATGACGGGCGTGCCGCACGCCATCGCCTCCACCACCGACAGGCCGAACGGCTCGTCGAAGTTTATCAGGTGCAGCAACGCTCGCGCGCCGCCCAGGGCGCGCACCCGCGCGGCACCGCCCACCGGGCCGTGATAGCTGATCCGATCCCCGTCGATCGCGGGCGCGACCTCGCGCTCGTGATAGCCGCGGTCCTGGACGATGCCGTACAGGTCCAGGCGGCGCCCGGCGGCGCGCGCGGCCGCGATCGCCTCGGCCGCGCCCTTGTCTGAATGGATGCGGCCGAAGAACAGCAGGTTTTCCGACCCCGACGCATCGAAGGCGAAATCGTCCAGGGGCACGCCGTGGTGGATCGTCGCGGCGTAGCGCAGGTCGGGATGCCGGTCGGCGTCGCTGATCGCGACGTAATGCACCCGGTCCTGGAACGGGCGATACATGGGCAGGATGCGTTCGGACCCGAAACCGTGAATGGTGGTGACGACCGGCGTCTCGACCAGCGCCGCGAAGGCGTGGGCGGGAAAGTCGGCCTGGTTGTGGATCAGGTCGAACCGGTCGGCCTGGGCGAAGATGTGGTGGAGGTGGCGATACTCCCACACCTTGGCGTCGACCGACGGGTCCTCCTCGTAGGGCGCGGGCACCACGCCGTCGAGCTTGCCCCCGGTGACGCTGTCCAGCGTCGCGAACAGCGTCACGTCCACCCCGCGCGCGACCAGCGCCTCGGTCAGCAGGCTGGTCACCAGTTCCCAGGGGCCGTAGGCGCGCGGCGGCGTGCGCCAGGCGATGGGGGCGAGCATGGCGATCTTCACGCGACGATTATGCCTTCATTGGGGTGAAGCGTCCCGGGCTCCGCGGCGCCATCCAGCGTGGATAGCAACACCGTGCCCGACCACGGCACCGTCACTTGGCCAGCCGTCAGGTTGAGGAATACGGACACCGCCTCGTCCCCTAGCCGGCGACGATAGGCCAGGACGCCGGGCGGGCCATCCAGCGGTTCGTAGCTTCCCAGCATCAACGCGGGCGTCGCCCGACGCAGCCCCAGCAACGCGCGATACAGGTGCAGCATCGAGCCCGGATCGCCTTCCTGCGCGGAAACGCTGCGGGTGCGCCAGTCGGGGTTGAGCGGCAGCCAGGGCTCGCCCGTCGAGAAGCCGGCATTGGCCGCATCGCCCGTCCAGGGCATCGGCGTGCGCGATCGGTCGCGGCCGATGCCGATGCCCGGCTGGCGAAGCTCCTGGGGATCGCGAACCTGACTGGGCGGGATCGGCACCTCGCCGATGCCGATCTCGTCGCCCTGGTACAGCGTGGGCGTGCCGCGCAGCGTCAGCAACAGCATGGCGGCGACGCGCGCTTGGCATTCGCCGACGCGGGCAGCGATGCGGGGCGCGTCGTGGCTGCCCATCACCCAGTTGGGCCAGCCATGCGCCGGCACCGACGCGTCGTATTCCGCAATGACGCGCGCCAGCACGGCGGCGTCCCAGGGCTGTTCGATCAGCTGGAAATTGAAGGGCAGATGGACGCCTGGCGCCCCGGGCGTGCCGTACCAGCGGGCCAGGCGATCGTTGGGCAGGAAGATCTCGCCCACCAGCAGCCGTTCGCCGTCGTAGCCGCCGGTCAGGCGGCGGAACTCGGCGGCGATCGCGTGCGCCTCGGGCTGGTCGGTCGAATGGCGCTGGATCAGCCGGTCGCGCTCGGTGATGCCCGGCCGCCAGTCGGGGTTGACGGGGTTGTCGGGCAGGCCGTCCGCCTTGACGATGTGCCACAGCACGTCGATCCGGAACCCGTCCACGCCGCGGTCCAGCCAGAAGCGCAGCACGTCCAGCATCGCCGCGCGCAGGTCGGGGTTTCGCCAGTTGAGGTCGGGCTGCTGCGCCAGAAAGGCGTGGAGGTAATATTGCCCCGTGGCCGCGTCCCATTCCCAGGCCGAACCGCCGAAGTCGCTGATCCAGTTGTTGGGCGGGCCGCCGTCGGGGGCGGGGTCGCGCCAGATGTACCAGTCGCGCCGGGGGCTGGTGCGCGACGACCGGCTGTCCAGGAACCAGGGGTGCCGGTCCGAACTGTGGTTGGGCACGAAGTCGAGCAGCAGCCTGAGCCCCAGGTCGTGCGCGCGCGCCAGCACCCGGTCGAACGCGGCCAGGTCGCCGAACATCGGGTCCACGTCGCAATAATCGGCCACGTCGTAGCCGAAGTCCGCCATGGGCGACGGAAAGATCGGCGACAGCCACACCGCGTCCGCGCCCAGCCGCGCGACGTGGTCCAGCCGCGCCTCGACGCCGGCCAGATCGCCCACCCCGTCGCCGTCCGTGTCCTGGAACGAGCGGGGATAGATCTGGTAGATCGTGCCGCCCCGCCACCAGGGGGCTAGGGGGGCGGGATCGAGGGGGTCGGCCATGCGATCCGCGCATAGCGGGGCCGTGGCAAAGCGGAAGGGCAGGCCCGTCCTACTTCGCCGCCATCGCCGCCTTCAGGAACGCGTCCGCCTTGGCCAGCATCTCGGCGCGGACGGTCGCGTCGTCGAGCTGGTGATCGAGCCCCTTGTACAGGATCAGCTCGGCGCGGCCCCCGGCGTCGCGCATCCGCTGCGCCATCAGCTTGGACTGGCCCACGCCGACATTCTGGTCGACGTCGCCATGGAACATGAGCACGGGCACCTTGATCCGGCCGACATTCTGCGCGGGCGAGCCTTCGCGGACATGGGAGCCGTGGCCGATGAAGCGGTCGACATTGGCATAGCTGGTATAGGCCCTGGCCTCGGATCGAAGCGTTTCCAGATCGGTGACGGGGGCGATGGCGACGGCGGCGCGGTAGAGGTCGGGTTCCGTCGCCGCCGCCTGGAGCGCCGCATAGCCGCCATAGGACCAGCCCAGGATCGCCAGCCTGGCCCGGTCCGCGACCCCGCGCGACACCAGCCAGCGCGCGCCGTCGTCCACGTCGCCGATCGCGGTGCGCCACGCCCGGAAGCCGTTGTTCTGGAACCAGGCGGAGCCGTAGCCGCTGGACCCCCGGAAGTTAGGCTGTAGCACCGCGTAGCCGCGCTGGGCGAAATACTGCGCCAGCCAGTCGAAGCCCCATTCGTCGCGCGCCGAAGGGCCCCCGTGCGGCATGACGATGGCGGGCAGGCCGGTGCGCGGGCCGCCGGGCGGCAGCGTCAGGTAGGCGGGGATCGGCGTCCCGTCCGCGGCCGGAAAGGTCACCGCCTCGACCGGCGACAGGCGCGTGTTCGCCAGGGGCGGGCGCACTACCAGCACCTCGTCCAGACGGCGCGTCGCCTTGTCGTACAGGTAGTAGCCGCCCGGATCGACGTCGCTGCCCGCCCAGAGCAGCAGCTTGCTCTCGTCGCTGCTGGCGTCGACAAAGCGGATTAGCGACCCCTTGGGCAATGCCCGGGCCAGCGAGCGTTGCAGCCGGACCAGCTCGGGATCGAAGAACACGCTTTCCCGCCGCTCGGTGGCGAAGCTGGTCCCCACCACCCGGCCCTGGCGTCCGATGCGCAGCAGCCCGTCCACGTCGACCGCCGGGTGCGCCTGGACCAGCTCGCGCCTGTTCGACCCGTCCAGCGCGATGCGGAACAGCGCCTGCCGCCCGTCCTGCCGCTCGAAGCCGTAGACGACGTTCAGGTCGCGGTCGACGGCATAGGGGTTGAAACCGCCGCCCTCGGCGTCCAGCCGGCTGAGCGGGCGCCAGTCGCGCGAGCCGGGCAGGCGATAGCCGTAGCTGATCCGGGCCGCGTCGTAGCCCAGGCTGTCCTGGGTGCGCATTCCCCGGATGCGCACCGCGCCGTGGCCGTCGGTGATATACTCGATCGCATTCGTTTCCGGCCACTCGACCACCGAACGCTTGAGCGTGGCCGTGTCCACCCGCTCGACGCCCAGTCCCTGGCGGGTGCTGCCGAGCCTGAGCCCGTCCGGTCCTCTGGCACGAACTGGCGCGTCATCAGCACGCTGCCGACCGTGCCCGCCCCGTCGTCGCCGAGCCAGTCGATCGGCGCGCCGCCGTTCTGCATCGGCCCGCGCGCGTCGCTGC
>Ga0325400_1006389_pt1 | contig 11200 bp, 4 predicted proteins | sample PopdelMetagenome_2_FD_205662 | JGI IMG/M metagenome (GOLD analysis project Ga0325400, IMG submission 205662) | Populus deltoides microbial communities from Bellville, Georgia, United States - Xylem-PdKOR-R1 | ecosystem: Host-associated > Plants > Phyllosphere > Stem > Wood/Secondary xylem...
TATATATATATATATATATATATATATATATATATATTGATTGAGAATAAGTGTTCTTTATTAGAGCTATATATATAACAATAACAACACAACAATATAAAATTACATAATTATTTTACTTAAATAAAAATATTTAGATAAAAATTTGAATTGATAAATCACAAAATAGCACATTTAAACCATGCTTTCATACATAATCATTCCAAAGAAAGAAACCATTTAGAAGTAGTTATGCTAATTACGTAGGACAAGTTTTAAGAATTTTACGGGACAAATGTATAACAACAAGAAGGGAAAATTTGAACCAATAAAACTATCAAGAGCTTTATGACTATTTACAAAAATAAATAAATAAATAAATAATAGAGCAACTGCCTTCATCTTTTCCATGTAAATCCACTCATATTCACGTATACACATACATATACAATTAAAACTCCATAAATTAATATTTTTATAATTATAAAAAATTATTAATTAATCAAGTTATTATTTAATTGAGGCATGAATAAAAATATTATTTAATTTATTTATCGAAATTATATTGTATAATAGTTCTTTACTTTGAGAATTTTAATTTAATTCATGAATATGAAATATTTTTCCTACGAAAAGACTCTTTATTAAAATTTTAAATTGATGGACTCGAGGTACACATCTTGTTCATTTGCTTCAATTTTTATTTTATTTTGTTTTTTTCTCTAAAAGATATACCGATTGTCATATTTAAGTATTTTTCTTATGATAAAAAAGATTTTGATCCATTCATGTATTTGTTATATATATATATATATATATATAAAGTTTTGCAACATATAAATTTGTTTAGTTACAGTGAATTTATTTTGCATCTCTCAGTGAAAAAATTGGAAGGCTAAGATATAAGAGTATTTTGATCTTTTTACACTGATTCATTGATCATTAAAAGATTGAACATGAATATTATTGTTTTTTATTATTATTATTTGGTACAGTAAAAATACTCTTTTACCTCCAAGGTCAACAAAATTTAAACCCACTGACTAATAGTTTTTTTTTATACTTTGCACAAACTTTAAAATAAATAAAATACTTCTTTTCTCTTAGACAAGACAAAATAGATTCTATGCATTCATGGGTGTTTTGGTGCCTTCACATTAGTTTATTCGTTATTTCCAGGGTTATGAGGTTTTTTTTGGTTAATTTAACATTTATTTTTAATATTAAATTCTAAAAAACTGTTGGTGAATGTTTTTCACATGTCAGCGCGCTGGTGGTATCCACACTTTTTCAATGGCATATGTGACCCCACTGTTTGTCCGAAAATGACCTTCTGTAGTGTTGCTAGAAGCGTTGTCACGTGCTTTTCCTCCTGGTATGAAGTGTGTCAGTGGTGATCCGACGGTTTATCGGCGATGGTCATTTCTTCTTTATTCTTCCTACTTTTCTCTCCCTTTCAATTAAAGTACATGTTTGTTCCTTTTTTTTCTTTTTGTTTTTCAATTTCAATCCTTATATTTTTTATTGCTTATTTTCGTCCTTGATCCTTTTAGAAAAGTTTTTTTTTTATATTTTCAATTTAGTCTTTAAATTATAACTTTTCATATATTGTTTTCACCAATTCGATCTTTATTCTCTTGATTTATCATTTTTACCCTTGGATCTTTAGTTAAAGTTTTATTAATATTCAATTCAATCATTCAATCAAAGTTTAAGTTATTTTGTTTTTCAATTTAGCCTTCATTCTTTTGATATTTTTTCCTTTTGTTAATTGTTTTTCTCTTTTCGATTTAACCCTGCAATTTAATTTTTAAATACTCTCAAATTTATTTTTTATTTTGTTTTCCACCTTTATTTTTTAATTAATTCTTTTATGTGGTTGATTTTTTCCCCAAATACATCCTTCGGTGTTTGATTTATTTGGGATTGGGCTTCACAATTTTTTCATTTGTAATGCTTCCATTTAATCACACGGGTCACAAGTTTTAAGTGTTAATACGATTATGAATTTTTTTTCCTCATTATATTTTGTGATTTTATCATTCTACATTATTTAAAAAAGTTGTTTTGTGGTTAGTTTCATATTCTTTTCTATCTGTTTGTCTATCTCAATACCTAAACCACATTTTTTCCAAGCTATTTTTTGATAAAAGTTTTTTTTTAAAAAAAACTATTTTGTTTTGTGTTTAATTTTTGTTGATTTTTTATTTTATTTTTATTTTACTTTATACAGGTAGGTTTAGTTTTGTACAAAAAATAATTATTTTGAAATAATATTTCTTCCACGTTCAGCCAAGCATATTTTTACATAAATGATTATTAATTTATTTAATGAGATATTTGTATAGACTTTTTAATTTATACTTTAAATTTTTTATGTTAAAAATTACATTGAAACAATCTAAATAACTGATATTTAAAAAAATAACCATAATCCACAGCAAAGCATGGGTTAAATGACTAGTTGGTAGCTAGGTATAATCATCCTAAAAGAGAAATAATTATGTGGACAAAATTGTTGGAACCAGCCACGATCCGAGGTCAAAATTAAGGGGACGACCAGCCTGGCTTTATTTCAAGATCATGTAGCACTTTCTTACAAAATTATTGGTTGGAAATTGATAAATGTTGATCAATATTAGGGTTAGTGAGCTTTCCCAAGGTGTTCTTCACCATTATTTCTGAGCTTTCAGCATGAACTCTTCTTCTCTCTTGATCTTGAAATTAAATGAAACTCCACTTGGCACTCTTGGCAGTGGAGAATCTAGCATGTGGCAGTGTATTTTGACAGAAGACAATAACCCGTTGACAAAAATCTAAGATCCTTTGACTTTAGTAAACGTATATATACAGTCTTATGGCATCAAACTTGTATACAATTAATGGAGTTGCAATGAGTCATTTATGAGTCAAGGACCCTTTTTCTTGCTCGAAAACCAATATTCATATATTATATATTTAATAATCGAATTATAAATCTCACTCTTTCTATATTTTCTTATTTATTCATGTGCGTAGCTAGGAAAGACTGGCAGCTGGGGCTCGGATTTTGGGATTAAAACTAATAAAATTAAAATTTAGACCCCCTAAAAATTATTTCCTGATCTTAACCCTCAAAAAGAATTTCCTAGCTCGGCTACTATTCTCATTCATCTTCTTCATCACCCCTTGTTTTTATTTTACAAAAGTTAAACATATATTCTTCAAAGAGTACATTTTCATGCATATTGAGTCAAACTCAACTATGTGAAATTCTTTTTTATTATTTTAATTGTGAATGTCTGGGTCAGTTTACGCGCACCTCGATTAATTCTCTGAGACCTTGAAGTTAACGACAATATAAGCTTTCAATTGCTCAGAGGTTTGTGACACTCGAACTAGCAACTTCAGATAAGTAAATTCAAGACCTGATAAGTTGAGCAATACCCTTTAGGATTAACTATGTGAAATTCTTGCTGAATGATGTGATCGAACATGGCTAGAGAATCAAGCCATGGCCCTCATACAGATCAATGTTGCTATAGAACTGTAAATTAATTTGGGCAGGAATAGGATTATTCCTATACCACGAATATATATGTAATGGAGGACTTTCCAGAAGCACTGGAGGAGCCATGATCACATGTGACCGACCATTTTCAATGGACCACGACTTGAATTGGACTTGTACATCACAATATACTTTCCACTAATTGTTTTTATTTCCTTCCAATTTAAAAGATTCCTAATAAGCTTATGGTTAAAAATTAAAAGATTCCTGATAATATTTTTTTCATAAATTATATGCTGATACGAATTTAATTCTCTCATCGGATGGAATTTGGTAGCTTCCCAAATTTTAATTACGTGTTAGGCAACTGTGTTGTTTAATGGTCAATTTGGTCCCTCAACTTTTTAGAGATAATTTGATATTTTGCTGCGTATGATCGGCTGCTGAATTGCCACGTATCTTACTTTTTAAAGAATATCACAGCTTAATTAAATCTTGCAATTTTAATCAATTTGTCCAGTCCTTAGCCTTGAGAAAAACCTACAAGAAAACCTTTAACTCTGGGTTATTTTCTAAATATATACTAGTTTGATTCATCGCAATACTACGATTGCGGGTGAAATAATTTTTTTTAAAAAAATTAAATTAAATTTTTAAAGTTTTAATTAACTTAAATTAATAAAAAAAATTATTTCAATCAAGTATTAATTTAATATTGAAACGTATTCTCAACATTACGAGAGCCCCATTTAAAGCAAAGCAAAACAAATCATTAAAGTCAATCCCAAGTCAATCTAACATGATATATTAAATTATGGATAATTATAGCACTCTATAATAAATTGTTTTTTTTATGTTGTATTTTCATTTGTTTTTTTAATATTTTCTTCATCTCGCATGTATTACATCACATCTTCATGATTCTAGACATCATTTCATGTTTTGCTTGGTTTTAATTTTTCAAAACCTCATTGCAAATGTTAGATGGGAAGCAAAAATATCAAATAAAAAAAAACACTAATGAAAAAAAAGATTGAGGTTTGTTAAATAGGAAGTATAATGACTCAATAAAGAAAAAAGACCTAAATGAAAAGGAAAACATTTTAGGTGGTTCACTTTTTATATGAATACTGTTCACCACCTCATATGTTTTAATGTTTTTGTTAATACGCTATAATGTGGGTTATATCAAAAAAAAAATTTGAACATAAAAAAAATATATTCAAATCACAAGAAATTATATGGTTGTTATTAAACTCGATTTAACAAGTTAACCTTGAAACCTAACTTCTTACCTAGCCCGATTTTAAGATTAATCTACGTGATAGTTGCCTTAACATGATCCTGTTAACTTGACGGGTCCAAAAGCAACACAGATAATCGGTAAAAAGAGTGGTTTGAATTTAAAAAAAAAATTAAAAATGATGTCTTTTTTATTTTAATATTGAGAAGACAACATATTAGATCGATTTGTGACTTAATCTGTAAACCCGCGACCCAAATCGTGGACTTTACTGGGTTTAACAATGTTTTATTTTTTTAAAAAAACTAATTTTTACTTAATGATATGATAACAAAAATAAATACTTGTAAAATTGAGCATCAATCAAATACAATGATATTTATTTGAGATTATGATGACTTCATAAATAACAAACTGAAATAAATTCTGAAGACTAATTCAAAATCAATCAAATAGTGAAGGATAAAGTTTAAAAAATAAATCAAAATGGATTCAATCATAAGAAAAAAATTAGAAGATGGAATTTAGATAAAATAAAAAATAAAAAAGAGACCTAACCTGGCGAACAACTTTGAAATCTTTTGAACCAACTTTTTACCTAACTTGGGTTTAAATTAACCTGAGTCAAAGTTGTCCTAATATGATTCAATCGACTTGACAGATTTGAAGGCAACCCAGGCGACTGGTAAAAAATATAGTTTGACTTAACAAAATATTCAAGATAATATTTTTTTAATATTTAGACAATGATTTATTAGATCGACTTGGATTTCATGGCTTAACCTGCTAAACTCATGATATGGATCATGGACTCCACCATGTTTAATAAAAAAACATTTATAACTATTTTTTAATTAATGATATGATAATAAAAATAAACGCTTATAAAAAATAAATAAATAAAAATTATAAAATTTAATTTAAAATCAATGAAATTTAAAAATAAAAAGGATTCAATTCAAAAAAATGGAAGGTAGAATTAAAAAGAAAAAAAGAAAAAGAAAGATGAACAGTTAAGTAGATGGGCCATGACATATTATATTAGATGATTAGGAAGCTGAAGAAAGTTAAAAGGGCCTAACATTAATTGATCGCTAGACATCGCATTTTTGCAAGACCATGGTTCTTTTTGTTTGACCCAAGGAATCCCAACCATAGTCACAAAACCCAGCTGAACCGGTCCTTCACCCCGGGCAAGTTTTTTTTTTTTTTAAAAAAAAGAAAAGTTAAGTTTTTGGAGTAGAAGGTTTGATTTGGATTTGGTTGTATTAACTATTTGATGTAAGTTAATCCCTTAATTTTTGAGTCCCATGAAAGTGCATGTATTCCATGGACAAGGATATTGCACCTTATTAGCATCATAAATAATTATTACGTGGATTTTCCAGGAATCCATAGCTAAGATCGTCTAGAAGGCGTACCTTAATTTAACCTCCTTTTTTTTTTTAAATCATTGTGTTATATTTTAATAATTTAAAAATATTTCTTAAAAATAAATCTATTAAACAGAAATAGGGAATAATTTAAAAAATAAATTAATATAAAATTCAAATACTTATTACAAATTTAAATATTTATAAGTTCAAATACAACTAATCTACAATAGAGGCGCTGGAGGAGGAGGAGGAGGAGGCAGGTCTTCGCTTGAATAGTGGAGTGAATAAGAGGGAGCACATATAACACTCATCTGTGATCTCATCTTCATTACCACTCGACAAAGTTCAGTTGTCTTAACACTGAGTCGTTCATAATCAGTAGCAAGATGGGTCGTCCTAGCTTGAATTCGCTAGTCTAAAATTACCTTGAACTCTAGAGTTTGAGTGCTCAGAATCGATAGTGAGCATTCAATGGTTGAAACACTATGTGCCGTCTGCAAATCCTCATCGTAGTGATAGAGAGATCGTACACCCGATTTCTATCGGGTCCACCGGACGATCCTGTCTCTAACCATAAATCCGGATCGAGATCCGGATGGGTCGAAATATCGTCATTGTATCTCTCCTTTAATAGGGTGTTATATGTATCATGAGAAAAAAGTCAACAAATTAAAAAAAAAAAAACAATAACTTAAGAAAAAAAAAGGTTGAAAACAACATACCTCAAAGTGTTGAGCTTGGCTATCCACGAGCTATTACACTTTTTTTTAGCGGTCATCAATTCGCATATGCATTTCCACAAAAAGCTCCATCGGGCTTGGTTCGCGTTCAAGATCCATAGCCTGCAAGAGAAAATTGTTACTTGATAAATATTTTTTTAAAAAAAACAAAATAAAAAAATGGATGTAATTAAAAAAAATCTTACCATCCGCTTCGCATGCGAAATGAATAGGATGGAGTTGTCATTGTGTGTGGTAACAAAACCGTGAACATGCTGCTTTTGGTCCTTTGTACAAAAGATGATTTATCGTCATTTGTTAACGTGAAGGCGTTGTTATTTTTCATACATTATGGACATGCTAGTTTTTCATGTGTGCTCCAACCAGAAACCATTTTATGCACAGGAAGATAATTAATAGTCCATATCAAAGCTACCTTCATCTGAAAATTATATTTTCTCGATACATCATATGTCAAAGCCCTAGATGACCATAAACACTTCAACTCATTAATCAATAGACGAATAAAAACATCTATATTTTGACTAGGACTATTAGAACCGGGTATGACCGTAGATAAAAACATAAACTTTAGTCTCATACACATCCTCAGTGACAAGTTGTAAATCATGAATATCACTGGCCAACAAGAATAAAGAACAGCAAATAACCCGAATAGATTGAATCCGTCTATACATAACCCAAGACGAACATTACTTGATTCCATTAAAAATCAAGAATGCACCATATTAAAATGTTTTTGGGCTTCATCATCAAAAGAGTGCATCATCACTTCATCCACCACATCATGTGAATGATGTCATATCATTTGCTCATTAGTCTTTTATGACATGAATAACATTCATAGTCTAGGTGTGATTGGGAAGTATTTAAGTTTTTTATGAGCGGCAAGAGTCCTTTCCATACCAGTTATGGGTTTATAACAAGCATGCCACATGTTCTACACTCAGTCAACTCTGTATTTTCAAGGTAGTACAACATGCAAAAGTTTGGATATATGTCAATTTTATAGTACCTTATACCGAGGGGTTTCATCATAGATTTAGCAGCATAAAAGTTTTCTTTTAGCCTATTCCCTTCAAGTAAGATGCTTTTCTTCTATTCAACAATTTTTTCATAATTGACCTAACTCAATCTATGATCTGACTTGAATGTGAACACATGTGCAACGACCGATAATATTTTGTGATTTGTGCACCCATTCTATAATAGTTCGTCAGTCTTTCAAAAGATAAAAAAACCTAGTCGTGTTTACTTTAGGTTCTTCATTTACTACTGGAAACTGAACAACATAACCCTTATTCATTCTCATCGCATATATAACTATATTCCTATAAGGATTACTTTTGTCATCTACAACTTCATGCATGTTGCTAAAACTAGAAATTTACATAACCACCCTTTCTACTATGATCTTATGAGGAATATATGGTTCTCCGTGTGCAAACCAACACATGTATCTCTTCATGAACCTCTTTTGTAGAAGATGCATCATTACAACATCTAGATCGAGAAACTTTTTATTTTTACACCTCTTACATAGACATTTAATATCACCTTCACTAATATTTTTTGAATTAGATGGTGTATAATTAATAAAACCATAAACTACATTACAATAATTCATCTTACTCTGATACCACGTCATTCAATTCTTCACCCGATGGTAGCGGTGATGCAATATCCCTTCCAACTCTGCCAACAAAGAAGTCATTTCTGTACTTATGATCTATTGATAAGAACAGTATGTGATAATAAAAAAAGATGTCTTACCATTATTTGTTAATGTGAAGGTCTTATTATTTTCTATATAGTATAGACATGCTAGTTTTTTATGTGTGTTGCAACCAGAAACTATTTCATGTGTAGGAAAATCATTAATAGTCCATATTAAAGTTGTCTTCATCTAAAAATTATGTTTCCTCGATACATCATATGTTAAAACCTCGGATGACCACACCTACTTCAACTTATTAATCAATGGAGAAAGACAAACATCTATATTTCAACTCAAATTATTAGGATTGAGTATGACCATAGATTAAAAAAAAATGAACTTCAGCCTTGTATACATCCTCGATGGTAATTTATAAATCGTGAGTATCACCGGCCAACAAGAATAAAGAGCAGCAAATGACCCGAATTGATTGAATTCGTTTATACATAACCTAAGATGAACGTTCCTTGATTCTATTGAAAATCGAGGATGCATCCTATTAAAATATTTTCGAGCTTCACTATCGAAATGATACACCATCACTTCATCTACCGCATCATGTGAATGATTTTATGTCATATACTTAACAATCTTTTATGAAATGAAAAATCTTCACAATCTAGTTGTGATTAGAAAGTATCTAAGTTTTCCATATGCGACAAGAGTTTTTTCCCTGTCAGTTATAGGTTTATAACAAGTATGCCCACATGTTCTTACTCGATCAACTTTGTATTTTTAAGGTAGTATAACATGCAGAAGTGTGAACACGTGTCAATTTTCTAGTATCTTAGACTGAAGGGTTTCATCATAGATTTAGCAGCATAAAAGTTTTCTTTTAACCTATTCCTTTCATGTAAAATGCTTTTCTCCCATTCAAAAATTATGTTGTAATTGGCCTTATTCAACCTATGATCTGACTCAAATGTGAACACATGTGCAACGACTGATAATCTTCTATGATTTGTGCATTAATCTTATAATGGTTTGTCAGAGTCTTTCAAAAGATAATAAAAAAAAAAACCTAGTCGCATTTAGGTTATTTATCTACTATTGTAAATTAACTGATATAACCCTAATTAATTCTTATCGCATCTATAACCATATTCTCTATTGTCATCTATAGTTTCATGCACGTTGCTAGAACTAGAAGTTGACCTAACAATCCTTTCTATCATGGTCTCATGAGGAACATATGGTTATCTATATGCAAACCAACACAGGTATCTCTCCATGAACTTTTTTGTAGAAAATGCATTGTTACAACATATAAATTGAGAAACTTTTTTATTTTTACACCTCTTACATATACTTCTAATATCGCCTTCACTAATATTTCTCAGATTAGATAATATATAATTAATAAAACTCTGAACTCCATTACAATAATTCATTTTACTCAACCCTTTGGGTGAATCTCGACACATCCATGAACGATCATTCATTACTTATATCAAACCTATATAGAATATTGATGACAATATCAATTAATTAATTATGTAAACTAAAAAAATAATACAACATTGGTTTAACTCAAACTTATTCAAACTATTTTAATAGTACAAGTAACTCATTATCAATTATCTATATAAATTTAAATTTCTATACATTTATTAAAATTTTCAACTCAACAATAAAATTGACAAAATATAAAACAGATCTATTAAATAAGTTATTATTTATTTCATCACAAAACACCTAAGTCACAAATTCAAATTAAACTTCATCAATTTACAGACAAATATAATTTTACAAAATCTTAAACAAACCCTAACATGTACAAATCATACATTCATACAACAAATTTCTATAGGGAAAAGTTATAAAAGAAGTAAATACCCAAACAAAATACTTATACTACAAAAATATTCAATAAAAATTAACATTTTAAAATTGATTTAAAAAAAAAAGGATAATTTGAATCAGAACATGGAAGCTGACAAATTGAGTATTAGGGTGGCCGAATTTATAGTAAGAGATTGATTTGTGATAAAATTGGGGGGGGGGGGGAGGGTATTGTTTGGTGCAAAGAAAAATGAAGGAAAAAGAAGAAATGAGGAGGAGAGAGTGGAAGGTCACTCGTCAGGTTATAAATTAAATATTACAAATGAATTTATTGATGCATTTAATCGACGAATTTAAATCCGTTGGTAATTCTGTTTGAAAAAATGACACATCATTGTACTTCTTGGTTTTTTCTCATTCCTAGCTTCTTCTTCCACTCTAATTCCCTTAGTATATACCGAGAGGATTTTTTGTCAGTGTTTACCAATGGATACTGCAATGGTATATTCAGTCGGAAATATTCGCCACAATCTACCGACAAAAATATTTTATCAGTGTGTCCATTTGTATTTGTTAATTTTTTGATAGTGTGTGTTAGCTAGCTTACTTTTATTTATTTATTCCTGATATAACCTATGATGGCTTACTGAGCTGAAAATGTTGCATCTCAAGTGTAACGAAATAAGGAGGAAGAGAAGGTTTAGCAAGGTGCTGGGCTAGAAAATGTGCACACTAGAAACCTTGAAGGAAAATATTGATTTTATTGAATCAGATCATCTAATAAATTTAGCAAATTTCTGTAAAATCACACAAACAAGCACACAAAGAAATAACCTAAGTACTACAAGCTCAAAGCAGATCACATTGTGTAGG
>Ga0325400_1006390_pt1 | contig 11198 bp, 3 predicted proteins | sample PopdelMetagenome_2_FD_205662 | JGI IMG/M metagenome (GOLD analysis project Ga0325400, IMG submission 205662) | Populus deltoides microbial communities from Bellville, Georgia, United States - Xylem-PdKOR-R1 | ecosystem: Host-associated > Plants > Phyllosphere > Stem > Wood/Secondary xylem...
AAAATAGTTAATCACTATTCTATGCTACTTTGGGAGGTCCTCGGGTATGCCGATGTCAAGGATTCTTGACATCATTAGCTTTCACCTCGGAAAGCTAATCAAGTCTATAAGTTTTGCCGATATCGACCACACCCGCCGATATCATTAACTATTTTGAATCCGAATAGTTAATCAAGTTTACAAATTTTGCCGATATCGACATCACCCGCCGATATCATTAACTATTTTGAACCTGAATAGTTAATCCAGTTTTTATATTTCTCCTCCCACGTACCGGTAATGCCGATGTTAACCAGCTTGGTTAACATCATTAGCCTCCCATATCAGAGACAGGCTAATCAAATTCGAGAAACAATCATTATTAAAATTTGTTGTTACTGTTCATCTCCTCTAAAAGGACCTATAATTTAAATTTAGTCCTCATTTCTATTTTCCCACCATTTCACCTTTCCTTTTCCCCTTTCTTTTCCTCATCAATATGCACCAAATTTTTATAGTTCAATAGTTAGTTAAAATAATTATTAACAAGAGGAGATATAGGTACCGAGTACCTACCTGCTGTAGACGCTCGACTTGCGTTCCCCTGTTGTTGTTGTACTCCTCCCGCGGTTCCTCCTGAAACCACAAACACCCATCATTATTCCATATTAGTCCACATATCACAACACAACAACAACAATGGGAATAATATTCATTTCTCTTTTACCAATCTTTTCTTTCTCACTTACATTCCTCATTATCATCCTTTCACATTTTCGGTTCATTTGTAGTCCAAGTGGACATCATAAATTCAATTTTGATTACCGTTTATTCTTTTTGAAGATTAAGACACACTTTGGTAAGGGCGAGAAAACAAATTCTACCCTTAATACAGCTAAATTTTGCCGTTTTATCGACTTGGCCGAAATTGCCAACAGGGATGGCAGCTTGACCTCTCCTCAGATTTTCATTTGTATCTGGAGTTCTAGGACTCCAAATTAGGCGGGGTCAGATTCGTTGGAAAGCTAACACTTTCGGCTACAACTTCTATGATGGACCCTCCCTAAATTCTATCATCTTCAGGTCCAAATTCTCTCAGGAACCAGGGCAACAAATCTGCCCTGTTATGTCAATGGAGAAGGTACCTACAATTTTTATTTCCAATCCTTTTCCCCCCATCAATTTCAGCCAATTTCAGCCATGTTTTCACCTTACCTGGAACGTAGGTTCCTTTCCCTTATAAGTTACAATTTGTAACTACACTATAACAACACACGTAATTAATTAACAGGGGAGTCATACGTTCTCCTCTGTTTTTTTTTTCTTCCCCTCCAGTGGCCGGTCCTTTAAAATCAGTTCCTTCTCTTATTTTTTTTTTATATATATATATATACACACTCAATCACCACATTTCCTTATCATTCACCTCCTGAAACCTGTTTCAATTTTGCAATAAGGAAAACAACGCAACTATCACAATTTCCTTTCTTTCCTAACAATCTCATGGCTGGCCACTATTTCCCCATGGTCTTTGGTTTTTGTTGAAATCTTCTTTGCATAATTCCATCCTTTTTAGGCAACCTATGCTGCTCAACTCATTTAGTTCCAATTAATTCCACATTTCCCCAAATTTTACTCAAAGACCCTAATTTTTCAAACTTCAAATTAATGCATAATTCTTGCATGAATTTAATTTGGCTTTCCCAATTGGTTTAGAACTTCATACCTGGAGGAAATTTAGGTTTGATTTCTGATTTGATTAAAGTTTCCTAAACCCTTTCTTCTCTACAAGCAGCCGGCCTCCCACTCCCTCTTCTCTTAGAAATTCTATCACTTTTTCTTCTTGCAAATCTCCTGCCCCGGTTTGTCTCCCCACGTAGAAAATCTAAGGTTTGTGTAGGTATAGAAATTTAGGTGTTTTCTCTTAAGCTTGGTGAAGGAAAATCTGAAAAATTTCCCTCCCCTTTTCTTTTTGTTACCTCCCCCGGTCATGAATGAGAGAAGGGATGGGTATTTATAGTCCCATCTTTTCTTAATTCATTTTGGTCCCATCTTTCTCCCTTTTTCTTATTTTAGCCCCTTCTATTTTATATATATATAACAACATTTTTTTTAATTATTATAAACTCCCCCCTACTTTTTTTTTTTTGCATACTTTATTCTCAGGCTTCACAATTTGGGTCAAGGCCCAGGTCACGAATAGGGTTGACCATTAACTCAGGTCAATATAAAAACAAAAATGATTATTATCATAATTTTAAAACCCAACTTGAGAGTCAACTGGAGTTAAAAGTCATGTGTTAGGAGGATTAACCCAAGTTGACCCGGATTAACATAAAATTAAAGTTGTTATTATTATAGTTTTAAAACTTGATTTGGGATTAACTAGGGGCATGGTTACAGTCATGGATTTAAAGGGTCAAACTGGGGTGACCCGGGTCAATCTAATGATAAAAAATGTTATTTTTGTAGTTTTTGTAAGTATACCAAGTCACAAGTCGGGAGAGTCAACATGGGTTAATCTAAGTTAACATACGAATAAAAGTAGTTATTATCATAATTTTCAAACTCGACTCGAGAGTCGGCCCAAGACAAGGTTTAGATCATGGGTCAGGAGGTTCAACTCGACTGACCTTAAGTTCTTAATTTTTTTCAAAAAAGTTAATGGATTCTTGACCCATATTTTTAATCGGGTCAGGTTGAGTCAATCATTTCTCTATTTTTTCTTAAATTCGAACTAGTTTAGGCTCCAAATCAACCCGTCAAGTCAATCATTGTTTTATAGCAAGTTTGATAACAATACATATTAATGGTAAAACAGACTTTTTTTATATTTTATTTTGTCTTATGCATTATAACCAAACATGATATAGAGACAATCATTTTGTCTTGTAAATCGTTACCAAATACGATTATTTCTCAATCTTATTTTATATTTTGTTTTCTTTGCCTCACCTGTTTGTATCTCTTTCATCTTAAAACAGTAACCAAACACTATATTATTCAACGAATATTTTCTCATTTTAAGTTGTGCTATCTATGGGTATTGTTTTTTAATATTTTGGAGTTAGGAGTCTCTAAATTTTGAAGTAGCATTTATAACTTTTAGCCTCCAAATTTATTTTTTAAAAAGCTTGAAAATCAAATTGGCATTGCAACAAAATAACATGCATTCACGTGTATATTTAGTGAATAAAAAGATCACTAATGACAATGCACAACATTCGGCATTTATACATGGACTGATCATGGTAATTTTATTGAAAGATTCTCTCTCAATTCACTTTCAAGTAATTTCAATTACCGTTCTTAAAATTCACCTTGCTAGGCGAATTTACTGGTGGTAATTTTTCTTTTCGAAGTGAATTTGATAAGAAATATTAGATGATGCACTTATCGAGCTTACGCATTTAGGCAAGGAATCAATAGTTCAAAACTGTTGAGCCCAAATAACCAATAATTCAAGCCCACCCAACTTACATCCATAGACTGTGTGACCGCTGGTCAGTGCCCACCATTAATCCTCTTTTCGAAGCTAAAAAAGAAAAAGAAACGGGTATACAAGTATTTTTATTTTTATTTTTATTTTTTTGTGTAATTGTTAAATTAAGAGAGTAGTTGTTGTGTATTTTACCGGTTATAAAATATTATTTAAATGATTAATTTGCCCTCCAGTAAATTTGTGGAGGCACATACAGATAATTTACATGGTTAAATGGTGATTCTCAAGGCAACAATGAAATTCTCTCGACAATACCTACCTGACCAAGCAACACGTGTTTCTTTTTCATCTTTGTTTGCTATCTGTGATATATTCAAAGACCTATAGTTCTACGAGATTGTATAGATCATGAATAATACTTCATTAAACAAAAGTCCTTTGGCTTAAATAGCCATTACAGCTGGAACACAATGAAACAGAAACAAACCACGTCTTCACATCCCGAAAACTGTGGTAACTGAATGAATGACTTAGTCGTAGCTCCTAAAAGCTAGGAGTTTATTTAAATTAAATACTACTTGCATTAATAGGACTCTAACATATCCTCCCTTAAACTGCACTTGCTGGAAACAAGTCAGTTTACATACTTCATGCTTTGAACTCCCAGCATATTACGTAGCTTCAAAAACGATTCAAGCTTCAATGGCTTTGTCATGATATCTGCCATCTGCTCACTAGTGCCACAATGTACTAGCTCCACAACACCTTCCTTAACCAAGTCGCGTAAGAAATGAAACTTTATATCGATGTGTTTGGTTCTTCCATGAAGAACTGGATTTTTTGATAACTTGATTGTTGAACTATTATCACAAAAAATCTTGACACACTTACATGAAGGAAAACCGAGACTGTTGAGTACTCTTTTCATCCAAATACTGTGACAAGCACATGCTGCAGCGGCTACATATTCTGCTTCAGTGGTGGAAAGAGTTACTACAGGTTGTTTTCTTGAGCTCCATGCAACTGCACCACCACTTAGAAGAAACACATATCCAGAAGTGCTTCTTCTATCTTCTGTATCACCCGCATAATCACTATCAGTATAAGCCTCAAGATTATCAAAACTGTTCTCATAATTCACTCTCAAGTTTCCCACGTTCTCAGCACCTCTTTTATAGAATACTCCTAAATTCACAGTCCTCTTCACATACCTGAGGACCCGTTTTGCTGCAACCATATGAGATACTTTCGGGTCTGTCATGAATTTACTCAACAGGCAAACAACAAACATTATTTCAGGTCTTGTTACTGATAGATACATTAGGCTGCCAATTATCTGCTTGAACAGTGTTGAGTTTATGCTGGCTTCTCCACTGTTTTTTACCAGTTTCGTGCCTAGCACAATGGGATTTTTCACAGGATTGCAGCTTCCCATTCCAAATCTTTCCAAAACTTCCCCAGCATACTTCATTTGGCATAAATGAATCCCTTCACAACTTTGCTGAACCTCAACTCCCAGAAAATATTTCATCTTCCCCAAGTCACTCATGTCAAACTCTAACTTCATTGACTTCTTAAACTTCTCACATAATTCAACATCATTCCCTGTATAAATTAAATCATCCACATAAAGACTAATGATTAAGAATTTACCGTCAGCTTCATGTTTGAGAAACAGTGTATGCTCATGACTGCATTTCTTAAAGCCCTCCTTTATGAAGAATCCTTCGATTCTACTATACCAGGCTCTTGGAGCCTGTTTCAAGCCGTAAAGAGCTTTCTTAAGCTTCAAGACTTTATGCTCTTCGCCTTTATGAACATATCCTTCTGGCTGCTCTATGTATACTGCCTCCTTCAGTTCCCCATGAAGAAACGCACTCTTGACGTCTAGTTGGAAAACAACCCATCCTTTCTGCGCTGCTAGAGCCAGGATCAATCTAATGGTGTCCCAACGAGCCACAGGTGCAAAGACTTCACTGTAATCAATCCCATACCTCTGAGCATAACCTTTGACTACCAAACGTGCTTTGCATTTATCCACTTCTCCCTTTTCATTCAACTTTGTTTTAAAAATCCATTTGACACCGATTGTCTTTATCCCTTCCGGCTGACTTACAAGTTCCCATGTCTTGTTCTTTTCTATAGCTGCAATTTCCAAATCCATCGCTTCCCTCCATTTTTGTTCTTTTACTGCTTCTGCAAAGCATATTGGATCATCATGTACCATAAAACAAGCCAAGTTTGACTCTTCAGGAATACCATCTCCACTGACATAGTCTTCCATCCATCTAGGTGCTCTCCTTACTCTCTCCCCTGATCCTGCAATATCTTCTCTTTCTATCTCGCCCGTATGTGGACCAGCAGAATCATCTTCTCCTCCCAACTCTTCTGTACCCTGACCAGTTTCTTCTACATGTTCATTGTCTCGTCCCAACTCCTCTGTATCTGGTCCAGCTTCGTCTACATGTTCGTTGTTGCTGTCTTCTTCATCATCATAGTCACTGATTTCCCCATCATCACTATCTTCCCAGGTAAAAACATCATTTTTTACTTCATCAGTACTCTGCATCCAATTCCAGCTTTCATTTTCTTCAAACACAACATCCCTGCTAATGATCACTCTTTTGGCAGCAGGATCATAAAGCCTATAGGCTTTCGATTCGTCACTAACACCAAGAAACACACATCTATGACTCTTCTCATTTAACTTGGCTCTCTTCCTGTCAGGAATGTGTACATTAGCAATACAACCGAAGACCCTGAAGTATTTGACATTTGACTTTTCTCCACTCCAACACTCTTCAGGAGTCATTCCTTTCACGGCCACAGTTAAACTTCTATTTAATATATGTAATCCCCATCTAACAGCTTCTGGCCAAAAAATTTTAGGCATTTCCTTTTCTGAAAGCAAGCATCGAACCATGTTTAATACCGTTCGATTCTTACGTTCTGCCACTCCGTTTTGTTGAGGAGTATAGGCAGCAGTAAGTTGCCTCTTAATTCCATTATTGACACAGAACACATTGAACTCCATAGAAGTGAACTCACCTCCCCTATCTGTTCTTAAACAACTTATATTACACCCTGACTCTTTCTCAACAAGTTGTTTAAATACTTTGAACATTGAAAATGTTTCACTTTTCTCAGCTAAGAAATAAATCCAAGCTTTTCTACTGAAGTCATCAATAAAACACAGTAAGTACCTTTTGAGACTACTTGATGTTGGAGTGATTGGACCACACAAGTCGACATGTACTAGCTGAAGTTTCTTTGAAGCCCTCCACTGACTCTTCTTAGGAATGGTTGTTCTGTGTTGTTTTCCACGATAACACACTGTACATGCTTTGTTTGTAACTTTGAATTGAGGAAGCCCTTTGACAAGTTGCTTGTTCTCCAAAACTTTGAGGCTTTTGTTGTTCACATGACCATAACGACGATGCCACAGTTCTGTTAAGTCATCTTCCATTGCTATTAAACATTTTGACGACTGAGTAAGCATAGTGGCTTGTAAGACAAACATCCTGTTCGCAGCCATCAGAGTTTGCATAATAAGGCCTCTTGTAGGATGATATATTTTACAAGCTCTATCTTTCATGACAATAGCTAGCCCTCGCTCTTGAAATTGACCTATGCTCAATAAATTGTTATTGAGCTCAGGAATGTAAAACACATCTTGTATCACTTGAGTTAAGCCTGCAGTTTCGAGCTTAATGTTCCCTTTTCCCATCACCATCATCCTTGCACCATTGCCTAATTTCACTGAGTGTCTAAACTGCTCATCCATGTCTATAAACCAATCCTTGTTTCCGGACATATGGTTAGAACAACCTGAGTCTAGGAACCAAACATCTTCTCTCTTTGCATTCTTCTCTTTTACGTAAGCCATCAGTAAGAGTTCTTCCTCCACATCTAATTCAACATAATTTGCACCTTTTTCCCAACTAGGACATTCATTTTGAAAATGTCCTAGTTTATGACATCTGTAGCACTCTACAGTGGCTTTGTTGAAGCTTTGTCTTCCTCTGCCACGTCCACCTCGCCAAATTCCTCTTCCCCTTCCCCTTCCCCTTCCTGCTCTGTCGTCATGAGTGATCTTGAAGACTTGTTCTTCTTCACCTTGACTCTTCATTCTTTGCTCATGCACAAGAAGGCTGCTTTGGAGTTCGTCAATGGTCATCGTAGTCATGTTGTTAGATTCTTCAATTGAACATACTACATAATTGAATTTGGAAATCATTGATCAAAGAATCTTCTCTGTAATTATTGTTTCACTCATATTTTCTCCATGAGCCTTCATTTTGTTGGCTATGGATAAAACACGAGCAAAATAAGTATTCACTGATTCTCCTTCCTTCATGCGAAGAACTTCAAAGTCACATTGTAATGACTGTAGTTGTGCCCTTTTAACCCGTGTTGAACCTTGAAACTTTTGCTTCATAGAGTCCCAGATTGTCTTTGAGGAACTTCTGTCAAGAATGGTCTCAAATACATCTCGTTCGATTGCTTGATAAAGAAGATTCTTTGCCTTCAAGTCCTTCAGCTTGTTTTCTTCATGCTCCTTTCTTTGAGCATCGGTGAGTTGAATACTTTCTGTCACCACTGATGAAAAAGATCGTGCTTCCCCTGCAACATGCACCATAACGCCACGATCCACAACATTCCAATATTCTTTGGAACGAAGCAGATTTTCCATCAGTTCAGCCCAATGATCATAGTGCCCTATAAATTTAGGCACACAACTTGTGCTGCTTCCTTCTGCCATTGAAAGAAAAAAAAACTCTCAAACTCTCGTTTACTCTTGTAATCCCAGTTAGGCCCGTTAAAGAGCTCTGATACCAATTATGATATATTCAAAGACCTATAGTTCTACGAGATTGTATAGATCATGAATAATACTTCATTAAACAAAAGTCCTTTGGCTTAAATAGCCATTACAGCTGGAACACAATGAAACAGAAACAAACCACGTCTTCACATCCCGAAAACTGTGGTAACTGAATGAATTACTTAGTCGTAGCTTCTAAAAGCTAGGAGTTTATTTAAATTAAATACTACTTGCATTAATAGGACTCTAACACTATCAACAACAAATTTTATTTTTTTCTCATTTTGTTTCTCATCCTAGGAAAGTGCATTGTCCAAAAACAAATTCAATACTTCTCTTCAAATTTAATCTTTGGTTTTTTTTATTAGGATTTGTTTTGTTTGACTAATTTATAAAAAAATTATTTTTAATTTTATTTCTCATGAATTTTTTTCTTTGAAATTTAATCATTGAAAACAAATCAATGCAACCCTGCAGTTGGTTTTTTATTTTCTAGATTTCATTCCTGGTTTTTTGACTGGTATTTTTTTATATTAAATTAAATTTTATTTTTCAATTTCATCTTTAATTGATTTTTTATATATTTAATTTAATTATTATTCTTTTAATTTTTATTCATTTTATTTAAAATGGTTTATAGAATTGGTTTGTTTTTCAATTTCACTCTTCTTGGTTTTTTTTTCTAATGAATTAAACTTTATTTTTTTAGTTTAATTTTATTTTACAATTTCATATTTCAACATTAAATTTATTGGGTATTGACCTTCCTGATTGAACCCGGATCTAAAACTTAACAAATTATGAGTTTGAGATATTAATATGTGGTAGGTTCACCCTGATTTTCTTGGATTTTTTCATTCCTTTTTATAATATCTTTTTATAAATTTCTTATCCTATAAAAGCATATTGTCCAAAAACAAATTCAATGCATCTCTTTAATTACTTTTGTCTTCAAATTTAGTCTTTATTAGTATTTTTTTTGTTTGACTAATTTATAAAAAAATTGTTTTTAATTTTATCTCTCCTGAATTTTTTTATCTTTGAAATTTAATTATTGAAAAAAAAATCAATACAACCCTTCAATTGGTTTTTTTTCTTCAAGATTTCATACTTAGTCTCTTGACTAATATTTTTTTATATATAAAATAATTCATTAAATTAGATTTTATTTTTTAATTTCATCCTCGATTGATTTTTTCATATATTTAATTTAATTATCATTCTTTTAATTTTTATTCATTTTATTTAAAATGGTTTATAGAATTAGTTTGTTTTTCAATTTCACTCTTCTTGCTTGGTTTTTTTTCCTAATGAATTTTTAAACTTTAATTTTTTTAGTTTAATTTTATTTTGCGATTTCTTACTTCAACATTAAATTTATCGGGTATTGACCTTCTTGATTAAGCCCGGGTCCAGAGCTTAACAAGTTGTGAGTTTGAGATATTAATTTGGGGTAGGTTCGCCTTGGTTTTTTTTGGATTTTTCATTCCTTTTTATAATATCTTTTATTTTTTGTTTTATCATCCGATATGTTTTTCTATTTTTATGGGAGTTTTCTGATTTTTTGAGAGTAACACAGGTTACCTCGAGTTTGTTTTTTCTAGATCTACCTCTTTTAAAATGAATTTTTTTATTAGATTAAATTAAATTATTTCACACTTCAATATTAAATTGGCCTGATACTACCCTGTTTTTGTGCTATTTGCTAGATCATGCTATTTTAAAAAGAATAATTTAAAATTAATTTAATTAATCTTACTTTTCAACATTAAATTTATTTTATATTCAGCTTCTTAGCTGGATATAAGTGTGAGATTTAATGCTTTGCGACTTTGAAATATTAATTTGGCTTTAAAAGATTCACTCGAATTTGCTTAGTTTTTTCTTTTTTTTAGCTAATTGTTTTTTGTCCCATCTTGAGAAGTTTTCTTACCTTTTCCACTTTCTATAAGATTTTTTATTCATTTTGAAAAAACAGTTATCCAGAGCTTTTTTTTTTTTTTTTTTTTTTTATACTTGGTCAATTTAGTTTTTTGATAAGAAATTTTGCTTTTGAATTAAACATTAGAATCAAATGTTTTTCGTGCTTCATTCCAATTTCTTTTGAAACTCGGGCCAACCTAAGTCCAGGTCTTCCAGGTTACGAGTTAATCTGTCGAGTCGAGCATAGCTTTAAAATACTGTATTTTGATTTTTTTTTTCTAGATTTGATCACCACTTTTTTAATTTTTATTTTTAATTTGGATTATTTTGTGAATTTGTAGCCTTGAGAATTTTCTTCTTCAATTTAATATTTGATGATACTTGAGATTTAACCATAAATGTTTTAATTTTTAATTTTTAGTCATTTTATTAATTTGTTTTTATTTTCATTATTAAACCTATAACCATGATGTTTTTCAATTTCATCACTCGTGTTTGCTGGTATTTTTTATGATTTTTTTATTTATTGATTTGTTTTAATTTTTATTTATTGTTTTAATTCTTGAATATTGAAAATTATTATTATTTGTTTTTTTTAGGATGTCAATTTTTTTGTTTTTTAAATACACTTATAAGCATCCTTTTTTTGCTCGAAAAAAATCAGCATCGCCCTCAGTCTCCTAAACTAAAAAGAAACAACAAGCAGGTGAGGGGCGATTTGGTAACCCACCTCAAAATACCGAGGTTAAAAATGGAAAAACAAATCCCCTGTCAACGTGGCTTTCTTTCATTAATTAGATGCTATTACTTCAAACAGACTCAACAATGCTCACTCTCATCAGATTAAACCCGCTCCTCTTCATAGCTCAATACACAGAGGGCAGAGCAAATAACAGAGAGATAGAGAGAGAGAGCACTCTCTTCTAAAATTTCACTTGTGCCTTCTTAGTGAGACAATAAATCACAGATCCTGCAATTTAATAACGTAATTAGCGATGGCACAACCTCTCGTGAAAAAAGACGATGATC